>Ga0209670_100460_pt1 | contig 24381 bp, 26 predicted proteins | sample PerSpoBPS_BMetaG_FD_184741 | JGI IMG/M metagenome (GOLD analysis project Ga0209670, IMG submission 184741) | Thermal spring microbial communities from Yellowstone National Park, Wyoming, USA - Perpetual Spouter B (PS_B) MetaG (SPAdes) (version 3) | ecosystem: Environmental > Aquatic > Thermal...
GGAGCGAAGGAACAATGGCCTTTGGAAGACGGATGAGAATGACTGGAGGCTCTGAGGCAGATATTCCTAGGGAGGCCTGATCTATTCCAGCCGCTCTATGCTTCTCCTGTGGAGCTTGAGGTTAGGGCTCTGACGGAGCTTTGGGTGGAGATGGCTGGGATAAAGAGGGCGGCCAAAAATACACGGACCACAACAAATGATCCATTAGCTGTCGAGACTCATACGGTGCTTCAGCGCTACACTGAGAGGCTGGCGACCAGGATTCATGAGAGGGCTATGGAGCTACCGCTCTACAGGATGGCCGTCGAGAGGCTTGGTCTTAAGGGTTCTTCACTGGCCTACATCGTCTCCCACGATTCCATCGTCTTCAAAACATTGTCTAGGACTAGGCTAGAGACCCGCTATGAATTATTCCGGCGTTCATGGAAGGGGAGAAGATTGCGGAGCAAACTACTGATAATGTTGGCGTACGCGGTAGTACTACATAAACATTCAAGATACCTAGAAGTTTATAAAGAATATCGCCAGAGAGGTGATAGTGTCCAAATAAGGCGTTATATTTAAAGGCCGGTTGGTGTGTCTTGTATGTTATGGATGTTGTGGCCCGTCTCGAGTTATTTTATGCGTGAACTCGATAGTGTATAACGGGTTTATATAGCTGATGTCCTCCTGAAACAACCTCGCGAGTAGAAATAGACGCCCCAAGACAGTACTTAAAGCCTTATTTGGACACTATCAGAGAGGTAAAAATAATTGGCAGGCAATCCTACGCGTGGCGAAAAGAATTCTAAGAGACGTCAGGAGACTAGCGATGGAGGCACAGGAGGCCACGCCGACTCCAGCCTGACGGATAAAAGACCCAGAAGGCTGGAGCGGTCTGAGTAGAGCTCCCGCCAATAGAGTGGCGTGGTCCAAGATTGCTCCCTCTTCGGTCTTCTGGGTTTCTCCAATGTCTGGCTGGAGAAAAACCACCCCCTCCCCCCTTTATCTCTCCCTCTTCTACGCATAATACGTCGCTTCTATAACTTCAGGTCTTCGGAACTGGATAACAAAATTTTGGGCGCCTTTCGGGGAGGCCACGCATGGGTGTGTTAGACCCCTAGGCCCCACACCCACCATGCGTCCTCTCCAACACCTTTGCCCACGGTCTCCCGATGGGTCCACGGTGCCGGAGATTTCCCCGCGGCACTTGGTTCTCCAAGTGTCGCCGGGAATTCCCCTGTCCCGGGCGCCCACTAAGTAGTGTATCGGGTGGTATATAAGTTTTCTTAATAAAGATTTTTAATAATACGGCGGTAATACGCTCATCCTTGACGGTTGGTGTTGACTAGGGACCAGACATTGAAGGGGGTTAGGGGCGTCTTATCTACTCTTATTCCCAGCGGAGCCAACGCGTCCTCAACCGCGTTTGCGACAGCTTGAGCGAGGCCGATCGTCGCCGCCTCTCCCACACCTTTCGCTCCTATGGGGTTGGGGGCGGGGGTCTCGGTCCTGTCGACGACGATGTCTGGTATCTCGACCGCGGTCGGGAAAAGGTAGTCGCCGAAGTTTGACGTGAGCAAGTTTCCTGATTGGTCATAGACAGCCTCCTCATATAGAGCTTGGGCCAGGGCCTGGGCAGCTCCTCCCAGGATCTGTCCCTCAACGAGAAGCGGGTTAACAACCCTCCCACAGTCGTCGACTAGGACGAGCTTCTTCACATCTACACGTCCTGTCTCTCTATCAACCTCGACAACAGCCACATGGGTGCCGAAGGGATATGTGAGGGTTGGTGTATAGGAGGTGGAGACCGTGAGTCCGTACTCGAATCCCTGGGGCAGCCTAGACGGGTCGTAGGCGAGCGCCGCAACCTCTTTGATCGTGACCCCCCTGTCTGGCGCTCCCTTAACGCGGATAAGGCCGTCGCCCATCTCGAGATCCTCAGCCCTCACCTCAAGCATGTGGGCTGCTAGGCGGAGGAGCCTCTCTCTAACACTCTTTGCCGCCGCAAGTATCGCGTTTCCTCCCGAAGCGAGGGTCCAGCTCCCCGCGGTTCCCGGACCCCAGCCCACCAGACTCGTATCTCCAAAGATAACGTCCACGCTGTCTATGTCGACCCCGAGTATGTCAGCAGCTATCTGTGCGAATGCTGTCCCCTCGCCCTGGCCGTGTGGCAAGGTGCCTGATATGACCCTGACGCGCCCATCACGCTCAACACTCACTATGGCCGTTGTGGGAGCAAAGTTGCACACCTCGATGTAGCTAGAGAGTCCTATGCCGAGAAGCCTCCCCTGCCTCCTCAGCTCTTTCTGCCTCTCGCGAAGCTCTCGGTACCCAACCAGCTCTAAAGCCTTGTTAAGGGCTCCCTCGTAGTTCCCCGAGTCATATGTGTGGCCCGTTATTGTTTTGTATGGAAACTCGTCGGGTCTTATGAAGTTGCGTCTCCGTATCTCAGCTGGATCTATCCCGAGCTCGCGGGCAGCTCTCTCAATCGTCCTCTCTATGATGTATGATGCCTCCGGCCTCCCAGCTCCGCGGTAGGCTGCCGTCGGCACCTTGTTCGTAAAGACGCCGGTAACCTCGGCCTCTAGCGCCCTAATCTTGTAACAGCCCGGCAACATACCTATAATGCCCTGAGGCACCTGGATCGTGGTGAAGTATGGGTATGCGCCGAGGTCTGTCACTATCCGTGCCCTAAGCCCGAGCAGCGTCCCATCATTCTTAAGCGCGGCCTGGACCCAAGCCATACTCCCCCTGCCATGCGTCGTCGCCTGGAAATTCTCGGTCCTACCCTCACTCCACTTCACAGGTCTCTTAACCTGCTTAGCGAGCAGCGGGACAGCAAGATCCTCCGGGTAGTGGGCGATCTTGGAGCCAAAGGCGCCCCCAATGTCAGGTGAGAGGATCTGTATCTTCGACTCAGGGAGGCCAAGCGCCTCAGCCGTCCAGGACCGATAGTCGAACGGGAACTGGTTTACGGCCCATATTCTCAGGTTTCCGAGCCCTTCGTCATAGTAGGCGATCACCCCCCTGCACTCCATAGCAAGCGGGATGAGCCTCTGAATCCTCAGCTCTACATCAATCACCCGATCAGCCTCCCCGAAGACCGCCTTGACATCACCATAAACCCTCTTCGTGGTGAAGCATACGTTTCCGGGAAACTCGTCGTGTATTGTAGGCGCCCCAGGCTTGGAGGCCTCAAGTGGGTCGACGACCGGGGGCAGAGGCTCATACTCGACTTCAACCGCATCTGCCGCGTCCCGGGCTAGGTATGGATCGCTCGCCAAGACCACGGCTACCGGTTCACCGACAAACCTCACCTTATCCTCGGCAAACGGCTTCACCAAAATTCCCCCCTTCTCCGGCCTATCTATGTGGAGACCACCGCACATCTTGTTCAGCTCGCTTCCGACGAAGGCCGCAACACCACCGCTCGACAAAGCCCCCGACACATCGATACTCAGAATTTTTGCGTGGGCATAGGGGCTCCTGACGAACGCTGCGTAAAGCATACCGGGCAGGTCTATATCGTCGATGAAACGGCCGCGCCCCGTAACTAAACGTGGATCCTCCTTTCTATGGACCGGCCTACCGACGTAACGCTGCACGACTGTAGCCCCTCTAAACCTCTTTAAAAACAATGCGGCAAAATCAAAGAGCATGCTCATGCTCTTGTTAGCCTCCCGTGTAAGGGCTGGCTTCCGCACCAAACCAGTACCCGATGACTAGGATTTTTAAGACACACACCGCCGATTTGAACGACCGTCTAATCATGATATTTATATCGTCCACGCCGACAAATCACACTTAAATATGGCCCATAATATAATCCCGCAAGAAAATGAGTGATGAGTCAACCCAGTCAAGCTTGATAGACCCGTTAAATAGACGGATACCGCTTCGATACGCAGTCGAAATGGATGACCTAACCATCGAGTTCTCCGCTGCTCCATGCGTGGGTGGGAGGTGTTAGGAAAAGATGCCCTTCGTTGCCGAGGATGGAAAGTTCAAGCCGATTAAAATGACTATAGACCAAGTTCTAGAGAGGATAAAGAGGGATGGGGTGAAGTACATCGATCTACAATTCACGGACGTTCCCGGGAGGCTACAACACGTAACCATCCCCGCCCGATTCCTGGATGAAGACGCCTTCAAGTCTGGCGTCCCAAAGCTTGACGGCTCCTCGATAAGGGGCTTTGCCGAGATCCATGAATCAGACATGGTCCTATACCCTGACCCATCGACATACGGCCTTATCCCTTGGATACCTGACCACGTCAAGACCGCACGCATGCTCTGTAATGTAGGTTGGGGGATGAGTAGGGGCAGGTTCGAGAAGGATCCCCGCTACGTTGCGCAGAGGGCTGAGATGTATGCGGCTGAGCTTGGCTACCACCTCTCCTTCTGGGGGCCCGAGGTCGAGTTCTTCGTCTTTGACAGCGTCTCTTGGGACGTCATGAACCCGTTCCGGGGACAATCATATAGCATCGAGTCTAAGGAGGCAGCGTGGAGTCATGGGGGCCGGAACTACCCAATCAGGTTCAAGGAGGGCTACTACCCTGTGCCGCCGCACGACACCTTAATGATCTTTAGAAGCGAGTGCGTAGAGATCCTAGCAGAATACTTCAACATTCCATGTGATGCTCATCACCACGAGGTCGCGACGGCCGGGCAGTGTGAGATAGACATGTACAGGGATACGCTAACAAACATGGGCGACAACGTGATGACATACAAGTTCGTTGTGAAGAACCTAGCAGCCAAGAACGGCATGATCGCCACCTTCATGCCAAAGCCCATATTTGGGGACAACGCCTCAGGAATGCACACCCACGTGAGCCTATGGAGATATAATGGGCAGTCGAATCCGGGACACGCGGTCTTGGAGCCATCTTACTATACTAACCTCTTCTATGATCCTAACGATGATTATGCAGAGCTCAGCCAGCTCGGCAGATACTTTGGTGGAGGTTTGATGGAGCACAGTAGGGCGCTATGCGCAATAGTTGCCCCGACGGTGAACAGCTATAGAAGGCTCGTGCCAGGGTACGAGGCCCCCGTCTTCATCGCCTGGAGCAGGAGCAACAGGTCGGCTAACATAAGGATACCTGTCTATCATAAGGGTCCTGGAGGGGCCGCCAAGAAGAGGATAGAGTTCAGAACACCAGACCCCTCTTGCAACCCATACCTCTGCTTCGCCGCGATGATGGCCGCGGGGCTCGACGGAATCAAGAAGAAAATAGACATGGGAGACCCGGTTGACGAGGATATCTACAAGCTCACCCCAGAGAAGAGGAGGCAGCTAGGCGTCAGGGAGCTTCCCGGCAGTTTAAGGGAAGCGCTAGAGGAGCTTGAGTCCGACAACGAGTTCCTGCGACCTATATTCACGAAGGAACTGATAGACACCATCATAGAGAACGGTCTACGAGAATACACGCAGGTCGCGGCTAGGCCTCACCCCTACGAGTTCTACCTCTACTTCGATATCTAGCAGTACGACTCCTCAAGACGCTTAAGACTATATCGGGGATAATCTAGAGCCAGCGGGACGGAGCTATACGCTTAGATGGGTAAGAGACCCCCCCATCTAGCATGACGAAGCGTTTTCTCGGCTCGAGGGCCTGTCGGAGGACCCATACATGTGTATAAAGAGCGCGGGGAGGGTGATGGCGGGGCTCAGGAACACGCTATGACAGAGCGGGAACCGCAGCATAGCATGCCTAAACTGTTCCTTCGTCAACCTACACTTACCTGGGCCGTCTTTCCTTTGCGGTCGGCAGCGGTGGAAACGGAGCGTGTGGCTCAGCCTGGTACCAATAAGCCACCGATGAGACGTCATCGGTTAGGGGTTGGAACTTGCCGTTAGGATACCAACCGAGTGCTTGGATCGTCACCCTCAGGTCGCTGCGGAAGCGGATTGGGTCATAGATGTGGAAGCGGTAGAGGCAATGTCTCGGGACTTCGCCAGGGTCAGATCTTCTGAATGGGTAGCCGAGAAAAGCCGTTGAATAGGTTTTGCCGCCAAAGCACCATGCCCCGCCGACATAGTCTTCTGTGCCCGTACCACAAATCGTGGGGAACTCAGTGTCGCCATCAATGTAGAACTTTATTTCGCCCTCGCCCCACCAACCATTTGAAAGCTGCGTCCAAGCAAGGAAAGTCCCGACATAATGACCGCACCCCTTAACTCCATCTAAAATCGTATGCTCAGGCCGTTCGCGAGTTGTCATTGAGCGGCGCCATTGAGCGTGGAAGTAGCCGATAGAGTCGGGCATATTTGGAACGAGGGCATAAGTGATCTGGTAGAAAAAGCCGTGAATGTCTTCCCAGCGCTGGTTCTCAATGGTGATTAATGCCCGCCTTCGAAAAGGCATCGGGAAGTAGCAATTGAAACCGCCGACAGGATTAACGAGGATTGGCAGGGCATTAACCTCATAACGCAGGCCATGTCCGTTACAGAAGAAATCGCCCAGCGGGACCTCGACGGATGGTGTTTCCTCGCCGTCCCAATGCATCCGCAAGACGCAATCGCGATAGGCCGTTTCAGCGACAGTGATCCAGATATGTTGAATGATGCCGCACCCTTTGATGTCTGCCAGAGTCACTGTTTCGCCAGACTTCAAGCTGATACATGGCCGGACTTTCCAACCTCGTCCCAACTCAGAAGCGGGGTTGTCAGGGGTAGGTTCAGCCTTCGCTCCGCCACCTTTCTCGCCTGTGGGGTTCTCAGCGGAGATGGAACGAGTCTCCGCATCAAGCAAAAGTGGCAAACCGCCTAAGCCCAAACAAAACCCCATCAACGCTTCCATCACTGACCACCTCGCTTAAAGACTTTCTGATCGCAAGAAAAGTTTTGGCCCAAACCAGTAAGTCGTACCACCGCGCGGCAAACATGGCCTGCACCGACCTCGGGAAAAGTTAAGATGATGGAGCATGGTTGTGGAGGGTATATAGAGACTGGTCGAGGCTGTGGGAATCGAGCAGGAAAAGTATCTGCTTGCCTAGGGAGAGATGGGTAAAGTCTTGGAAAGCCTAGGCTGACGGTCTCGATGGTTCTGTTTATGGTGTTTGTACTGCTCTTCCTATTATTTGTCCTTAAGTTAACAGAGCCTGTTGACGATGCGAAGATCTAAAAGGGGCTAGAAGCCTAGAGGACTGAACATAGTGGCCCATCATGACCGCCACTATCATTAGAAGCCCGTTTGGGGGCCTGGTCAGTGGAAGTTAATCTAGGGGGTTCATACATTCGAGGGAGATGTCTCTTAACAAAGGTGGAGGTTAGTGTTGTAGTGCCTGCTCTTATCAGCTACGCCGAGCTCCAGCCCCTCCTTCATCCTCCTGATCCTCTTGAGGCCCTCCTCCATGCCCCGCTGCTCCCTGAAGACGTGGAAGCTCTCCTCCATGATTTTCTGGAGCTCGTGCTTGATGTCGTAGGGGTTTACCCTTGGAGCGGGGCCGAGGAGCTTGTCGAATATCCTCTTCTCCTCCCTCTCGACCTCCTCCCTCGGCGGCTCCGCCGCGCCGTGCGACGTGGCGAACCTAGCTGCTAGGCCGCCCGTTATCCTGCCCCAGACGAGGCACTCGGTCGTCGAGTTCGATCCAAGCCTGTTGGCGCCGTTGAGCCCGTTACACGCCACCTCACCCGCGGCCCAGAGACCTGCTAGCTCTGTCGCGCCGTCTATGTCGGTAGCGACGCCCCCCATGAAGTAATGGGCCACGGGACGTACCGGGATAGGCTCCTCTATCGGGTCGATCCCCGCGAGGAGGGAGAAGGCGAGGGGGAGCTAACAATAGACACATTAGAGAAAGAAGATGTGATAGATATACTAAGGCGAACAAGGGGGGAATATGGTGCAGCTCGCCCACTACAAAGAGTAGATAGAAAGGGAAGAATAAATGTGAAAGAGGGAAAAGAGGGGGAGGGTAAGGTTTTCTCCAACCTGACACGGTAGCGTCCAAATAAGGCTTTAAATACTGTCTTAGAGCGTCTATTTCTACTCGCGAGGCTATTGTGGGAGGGCCTCAGCTATATAAACCCATTATTGGACACTATCGACTTAGTTATTAATCCAACTTACGTTAGTCTATGCGTGAACCCTCCCCTCATCCTCTCGGGGATTATTGTCCTCCTCGTCAGCATAGTTTTGATGCTTGCTGGTTTTCTGGCCTTCTGGACCGTGGCCGTTGCAGGTATAGGCATGGTCTTATGGGGCCTCCTCTCCGAGAAAAGGGAGGAGATCGTTCCCGAAGACCCCAACATGAAGTTCTGCTGGTACTGCCTCAGGGAGATCCCTATCGATGCCGAGGTCTGCGCCTACTGCGGACTCAGGCAGGAGCCCCTCAAGAGACAATAGACGCGCAGTCCCGCCGCCGACCAAGACCGGTCCGAGGGTGGCAAGCTCCATAATAGTCTTCCTTAGATCAGATCTTTTTAGAACAGCGGCCCGTTTAACGGAGTTTACTTTCAGTATATGCTCCTAACAGCTTGTGCAGACCCTGAATTTTAGGTAGCTTACCATTAAGGATCCATGAATAGATTACAGTTTTCTGCCACCTTAGACAGGTCTTCGCAACCATTCTGGTGTGTTTTTCACAAAACCTCACGGTCATTATACTTGCTTCCTGCTACGCCCTCTCCATAGGCTTCGGCAAAGAACCAGAACAAACTCCTTTCCACATACTCGTCACACATTCTGCGTATTAGGCATCCTTCATACTGGAGGAGGCGCATTATCTCTAGAATTCTCGTTTTATTTGATCTTGCTGTCGGCCCCTCTTTCTCATACATTCTCGGTAGCGTCCTATGCTGCTTTGTTAGTTATGAAGGATTCGTCATAAATGTAACGTTAGTTACAATCCTACTGTCTCCGTTTTTCTTCTTTAGGCTGATGTATCGCCCCTCTAGCCTGTGCTCTTTCAGCGAAATCAGTTAATGCATCCTTACACTTTTCTAGCGCCTTTTCGACCTCTTTTCTTCTTGGCGACACGGATATCCAGTCTATCGCTTTCACCCTCTCAAACCATCGTTCAAGCCCCTCCAGGCTCTCTTCCATCTCTTCCACTTCTTCATCTGTCAGTTTTTGGCCAGTGATGTTAGATTCAATCTCTTGGAGAAATTCATGACACTCCTCTAAGATCTCTTTATATTGTTTTTCTCTCTCCACCTGGAAGAGATTGACTATCGTGTTGTAATCCTCTTCGCTAACTGCCTTCGCTTTAAACACTATAACGTGTCCATATTCCTTTACTTTATTCTTCAGATTTAGAGCGTGCTTCATCGTTTTGGTTGTGTTTGGCAGAATGCAAAAAGAGAGGGAGGGGTAGACTGCCCCAGCCTTTTTGAGTTCTCTCCATACTCGAAGCCTAAGCTTTGAGGGTTGATTAGGTACATCGTATGCGATTATTACCCAGCTGGTTGGCTTAGGAGTCTTCATATCTTATCACAAATAGTCATTGCATCATGGGATACTTAAAAAGACATACATGACCGTTAAGAGTAGGATATGATGACTCAGTTAACTTAGGCCTGTAAAGTCCTCGGAAAACCACGGGAGAATGGTTCTCCCCGTCAAGAACATGACAGTAATACCTAAGTTAAAAAGTCCGTATGTAACAATGGTTACATTTAATAAATGCGTTATATTTCATGTGAAAACATGGTTGAACTATACGGGACAGCTTTGGTTGCTGTTGCAGTTCTGGCTGCCGGCATCATCAGTTTAAGGATTAAGGTGTCTTCGTCGATCATAGAAGTGTTTGCTGGCGTTGTCCTAGCAAATGCGCTTGGTGTAGGTCTTGCCCAATGGCTTGATTTCCTAGGCACCTTTGGCGGGTTGATACTCACCTTCTTGGCTGGTGCTGAAATCGAATTCAGTCTTTTGAGGAATAAAGCCAAGGAAAGTGTTGTGATAGGTTCCATGGCATTCTTAGCCCCACTTGTAGGTGAATTCCTCTTCCTTAGCTTAGTTGCGAAATGGTCATTTCAAGCGACCGTCGCCGCGGGCCTTGCACTAACAACCACTTCAATAGCTGTGGTTTACGCTATTCTAACAGAATATGAGTTAATCAAGATGCCCTTTGCCAAGACCATAATCGGAGTTACCTTTGTTAATGATATTCTGACACTTATAGGTATCAACTTTGTGCAACCTGCCTTTGATGTGGTTACCGTCCTCTTTGTTGCAACTCTCTTCACGATGGTTTTATTGATTCCCAAAATGTTGAAAGCCATAGTTCGAAATTATGGGCGAAGGGCTGTCGAGCTTGAACTGCGTTTCATCCTTGCAACATTGCTAGGTGTCGCTTTCTTCGCAGACGAAGCAAAACTACATGCTGCATTTGGGGCGTTTATGCTGGGTTTGATCTTCGCCAATATCCTGCAGCAGCATCAAGAGTTGCTGTCCAAGATGCGGACCGTCACGTTCACTCTGTTGGCGCCCGCCTTCTTCATGAGAGCCGGTATGCTTATCTCCCTGCCTGCTGTGTTAAGTAATCTTGAGCTGGTACTTGCCATGCTAGCTGTCAAACTTGGGTCGAAAGTTATCGGTACAGTGATGTTATGTAAGAGGTGGATTCCGGAAGCCTCCCTGTTTTCAACTATGCTTTTCAGTACAGGTCTCACTGTTGGCACAATAACGGCTAGCTTGGGGCACGACTTGGGCTTTCTCTCTGATTCTCAATTCTCTGTGGTCGTTGTATCGGTTATACTAAGTGCTGTAGTCCCCACCTTGATAGCTAAAAGATTCGTTCCTACAAAACTTTAATTAAAAGGATATGAAAAAGGTGGAAAGGGAATTGTCTGACCGGAAGGTAGCTGGGTTCAACAGAATCCTTGTAGCAATAGATGACTCCCAATATGCCTATGCTGTAATGGAGGCGGCTGCCAAACTTTCGTCCCTAACCCACTCCGATGTCGTAGTTCTCACCGTCATTCGTATGCCAGCTTTAGTGGGCTCAGAGGGGGAAATCAACACTAAGTCCATCACTGAAGAAGAAAAAATGATTCAATCATTTCATAAAAGCCTTATAGATAAGTACTTCAGCCGACAGCAAATCCTTATCGAGTCAAAGATCCTTTACGGTGACCCTGCAGATAAAATCTGTCAGTATGCCGAGGCTATAGAAGCTGACTTGGTCGTGATAGGAACACGGGGCCGGGGTGCGCTTAGAGCCGCACTATTGGGCAGCGTGTCTGAGAAAGTCGTACGCAATTGCAAGAGCTCTGTTCTGGTAGTGAAAAAACACTAGTAACTTAGGTTCAAAGAGTTGCGATAAAAGTCAGGCTAAAGAAATGCCAGTAATAGTATAGCACAAGACTCGAGCACGACTGAGAAAGAAATAATGTAGGCTACACCGATTCCGTATAATAAGCCCATAACTGTGCTTCCAAGTAGCCAAGAAAGCCCATAGACCACATTGAAAATGCCGTAAGCTGAGCCACGCTTCGAGACCGGGGTCAAATCCGCTATAGCCGCCCTCATGATAGATTCCTGAATACCCATTACAGCACCCCAAAAGATTACACCCGACAGTGCCATCACATGGTTGGTAGAAAAAGCAAGTGGTGTAATAGGTATGCTCAGAATAGGTACTGCTAACAGTACACGCAACCCTGCTCGGTCAAAGAGTGGCCCAACAATAAGAGCTACCAGCGCGTCTACACCCATAGCTACCGCAAAGAAGACAGGTATCTGCGCATCCGAAAACAGCGTAGATAGCGAGAAGTGGTATGAGATCAGCTGAAAATGGGCGTATCCTGATACACTGACAGCCACAAAAACAAGATAAAACCAAAATACACGTGGTAATTCTCCGTCTATTTTTTGAGGCTTGGTAGTTTCAAGTTCCTTGGGGCGCGGATAGAGCTGTCTTACAACCACCAATAAGCTTAAGGCTAGGATAGCAGGCACAATTAAAACCCCGAAGCTCCTTGAAAAACCTCCATTGGAATATAGAATCGCCGCTACTAATAGCGGACCAAGAACAGCCCCGATTTGATCCATGGCTTCATGAAGACCGAAACCCCAACCGCGCCCAGTCTTAGAAGCAGCGTAAGAGAGCATAGCGTCGCGAGCGGGTGTCCTGACGGCTTTACCGAGTCGCTCCATTACCATCAGAAATGCAGCGAACTCCCAGTTGCCAGCAATTGCTAAGAGAGGGACGGCGAACAGGTTCAAACTATATCCGAGTAGCGTGATTGCCCAGTAGCGCCCCGTCCGATCGGTTAGATGCCCAGACACTAACCGTAAGCCGTAGCCTATGAACTCACCCAATCCTGCTACAATGCCGGTAACAGTGGCACTTGCCCCCAAAAATGCTAGGTAAGGTCCAGTGATGCTTCGCGCCCCTTCATATGTCATATCAGCAAAAAGGCTGACCAAACCCAGCAAGACTACGAATCTTGCAGCCATTGTCTTGGCATCTGTATTGCTAACAACCATTGTACCTCATTACTCCATCGCTAGAGAATCATAAGCCCGGCTTAGCCTTTCTCTGGCCACACACGGCCTGTATGCTTTAAGGCTACATGAATAAAGCCCTTCAACACCGGCGAGTATAGACAAAGCCAAGGAGTTTGCTTCTGTCTCTGGTCCACGCGGCTCGTCTCTGAATCTCCAGTCATGTTTTCTGATGGACTCTGAGAGAAGCTGCGAAAGCCGCTCAAGGAGACTTACTTCAATTTCTATAAGTGTGTGGATAACTTCGGCTGGACTCTTTAGATTGCTTTTGCCAGCCAATCTAAGAGCTGATAAAAAGTGTGGAAGGCAGAGCCATTTCGTCTTAAATTCTTCACGGAAGTCTTTGTCATCAAGCATTTGGAGCAGTGTGTATAGATATATCTGGTCAAAGGTCCATAGAGACTCGCACACAGGACAGAATCCTTCCCCATAATATGCTTTACTGGCCTTTTCTACCATTAGTGTTATTGCCTGCCTCCGCCTCCACCACCGCAAAATTGTGCCCTTACATGCGGTATTCTCCTCGATATTAGATAAGAGTAAAGATTTGAGCCCGTGGCAGATTTCTTCAACAACGCTCTGCATGTAGAGGGAGTAGCCTAAGCCATCTTCCGTGCCCACTCCACTGGCTGCCTCATAAAGCAGGTGAGTGTGCCGGTTACAGAAGCCCCGAGAAGATAGAACCTTTTCCCTGAACCCGGGATCCATCGTCACCTCATTGGTGAGAAGGTATTTCAAATGCCTGCTTTCGTGCTTCAGCCAAAGATAGCATAATGGACATGAGTCAGACTTCTCGACCGCCTCAAGAACCTTTATGGTTAACAAGTTCTTCTCAATCACAGGCTTCTCGGCCTCCATAAGTAATGGACAAAGAGTTCTTTGTATGAAACCATTTCCCCTAGAATAATTCGATCCCAAGCATATTTAAGTGTAACCATAGTTACATATGGCGTTTAAAATCTCTGGCCCAAGCTTATTCTCATACATGGTCCGAAGTTAACACTCCCGTTACATGTTGACTTATGTATTACATTTTTAGCCAGTGTTTACATATGTTTTTGACGGAAGCACTTGCTTTTTACGGTTACTCGTAGGCCAGGTTTTAGGGATGTTTCTAGGGATGCACTCTACACCATGTCTGGAGGTGGTTAAACTTAATCCAGCCAGCCATAAACTAATAAAAAATAAACCCTACCCATCAACAAAATGGATTAAGAGCTCAAAACGTTTATGCAATCAGGTATGTTATTAGAGCAATGACAATTGATGTTATGATGACATATTTTAGGTCGTGTTCAGCAATGAAGTAGGCAATCGAGGCTACTGCCCGTGCGTAAGGTGTTAGTAGAAGCAGGGCGAGCCCTAATTCTAAAATGTTTTTTGGATTGGCGGGGCTATTTATGTGGGTGAGGTAGGCAAAGATGCTGCCGTACTCCGTTCTCCACACGCCTCCGAGTTCTATTCCGGTCTTCAATAAGTAACTAGATACAGCACAATGCCTATAGACATTACTGTGAGGCCTAAGGCGAACCCAGTCAATAGCACAAGCCCTAACAGTTTCTCTAACCCTCTATCTCTCAACCTTTGAACACCCGAACCAGCATCAGTAAAACTGAAAGAGAGGCTGCGGCAAAATATGCTACCCTAGAAGCTCTTTCACTCATCGACCTCAGAAGCCTAGATCCGATAAACGCGCCCAACGAGGTGCCTACCGCTAGAGGTACGGCTAAATCTACAGCAATGAGACCTGAGGCGAAGTAGATGCTGGAGCCTGCAAGGGCTGTCATCCCGATGATAAAGTTGCTGGTTGTCGTGGAGAACTTGGGAGGCATTTTCAGGACCGGCTCATGGATGGCCACCTTGAACGCGCCGGCACCTATTCCCAGCATGCCTGCAAAAAACCGGCGGCAGACATGCCTAGGCCGCCCAGAAATGCGTTGCTGAGTCTGTAGCTCACTTCCTTGCCGAGGGATTGGTCAAAATAAGAGCCCTTAAGCCCAAGCCACTTTGTGGCCTTGGTCTCGAGTTGTTTTATTCGTAATAAGAAAGTAGGGAGGTTAAGGTCCTAGCAGTGTTGGACTACATGTTCCATGGTAGCTGTAGGGGTCTCTAGGGTCCTTAGCATGGGTTTGGAGCCCATAAGCAAGTCAGTTGTGCATTACCTTGCTAGGATGGTATCTGCTTCTCTTAAACAATAGGTATAGTGCGGCGGACGTAATGGCCCAGCTGGCTATCGCAGGGGGTCCTAGCCCATCTAGCTCCCTCGGGACAGCGCTTGTAGCCACAGTTATTCCCCAGATGGCGTTGATGCAGCCATGTAGTGAGGCTGCCGGCAGAATACTTGCGGAGCTCGCACGGGAGATCCAGTGAGGCAGACTCATAGATACCGTCAGGGCCACAAAGATAAACGAGCCTAGCGGCCTGCCGTCGGGATAGTTGTATCCGAGGAGCAGTATAGCGGGTGCATGCCACACTCCCCACAGAACGCCCGCAACGAGCGCGGCCCTCAAAGGCCCCACGCCGCTGCTTTCGAGCGCGTCTTGAAGAAACCCCCTCCAGCCGATCTCCTCTCCCAGCGCGAACAGAGCATTAACCGTGATCGCAGCTATGTACGCGTTTAACAGAACCACCAGGACCACCACCGTCGGGTCCATCTTTAGGGGAACGAGCGTAGAGAGACGTCCCAACTCAACCAGTCCGAACTTTGCCGCGAGTAGCATGTATAATGCTAGAGCCACATAGGCAAATAGGGGTGACAATAAATAGCATTTTAGCACCCTCGCGTCGAGGCGAATATAGCCTCTAATTATCCTAAGACCACCTACGGCTACAGAAGCCAGAGCCGGCGTGTACATTCTAGCGAAACCCCATAACAGGCTGGCCGCCGCGTCTCCCGGAGGGGCGAGCCAATAGGTCACGAGATCAACAAATGCACCGAGCCCTATAGACAGCGCCGCGAAGAAGACTATTTTCCGATTCATCCATAATCCCCGTCTTTGTCGGCACCTAGTGAGGAGAGAACAGCCTCGTCTACATTTTTAGTGACAACGACTACCGGTACACTAGACTTTTCGAGAACTTTCTTTAGGACGCGTCCCGTCCCCGGCTCTATCATCCCCCCTCCCCTATACCCTATGACGAGAAGTGCCGCCAGCTTTTCAGCCTGCTCGACAATCACGCTAGCGGGGTCGCCGCTAAGCGTTAAGAGTTTCACTCTCGCTCCATGGCTCAGTAGCTCCTCGACTATCTGTAGCACCTCCCGCGTGTCTTCGTGTACCGCCCTATCCTTTAGGGGGATTAGAGGTGTGGGGCCGGGCTCGACCGGGGAGGTTGATGGCTGGGGGGCCCCAGATAATAGGTGGCCAGCCGACACGTATATTATCACGAGGGGGAGCCTTAGATTCTTGGAGAAGCGAAAGGCTGTCTGAGCAACGAGCCTGCTTATCGGTGAGCCATCTATAGCAGCCAACACAGCCTTCAAGCCATGCCCACTAAAAATAATCGATTCTCTTACTTATTTAGATAGTTGCGTGTGTAGAATCCCGAACGAGAAACGTCCGAGGGCCGAGACCAATAGGGTTATCCTTAAGGCATCGACTATCCCGAGCCTTGGCTCTAACTGTTGTATTAGCTGTCCTCCCACGAGCGAACCGAGGAAAAAGGCGGCTCCCTGAAGCAGGTTATACACCGATGTGAAGGTCCCCCTATCCTCGACGCTGGTTATGCGTATGACGTAGATGAGAAGAGAGATGCTTATCGCCACATTGGCCACTCCCGCTACCAAGTTTGCCGCTATGAGAGCCGGGAGAAACGGTGTGAGAGCGTAGACAACGGGGAGCAGGGTTAAAGAGGACCTGAAAACCATAAGCGTTCTGACGTCGCCGAGCGTCTCGAAAAGGCCGCGGCCTACTCTAGACGCGACCATTCCGGCGGCTCCCGACGCGACTGAGAGGATGGCGATCTCGAAGAATCCTAGGTTTAAGACCCTCACCATCGTGAGTGTGAAGGCCGGCCAGGCGATAGACATGTAAAATCCGTAAAGATTTGAGATCACGCAGAACCGCAGAAACTCTCTCGAAGACGCCAAGTGCCGTATCACGTACGAGACCGTGAGGTCGGTAGACTCTCGATGACGGATGGAGGGCTCCTTCGTCCCAAGAAAGAACAGCGCAGCTATCGTCCCAGTAATCGCGGCGACCGAGAATCCTAACGTGTAGCCGGGCAGGCCGGCCAGCGAAGCAGCACCTATCAGAACTGTAGAGGTTATCGACCCGACCTGCCCCCAGAAGTTGATTATCGATATTACGGAGGACCTTATGAGCGCCGGAACCACCTCGGCTATAAGGCCAGTAAATATCGGCGCGGCCGCCGAAGACACTATCGACTGTGAGGCTATGAGGAGTATATAGAGCGCGGGGTCCTTGGTCAATAGGATAGGGACCCAGAGAAGCGAGGAGATAAGCCCGCTGATCATAATCGGCTTCACCCTAACAGCGTATCTATCGCTTAGAAAGCCCCAGAGGGGCTGGAACGCGTTCGCGGCAAGATTGTTGACCGCGTGTAGGAGGCCGACTTGGGAGGACGAGGCTCCAAGAACCGCTGCATACACGGCGACAAAGGGCTGGGACGCACCAGTAGAGAGAGACGAGGCCACAGCCCGCGCATAAAGACGCTTAATGTAAGGTCTAGAACTATCCAACCTGCTATGGACGAACAGTCAATCAACAATATAGATATATGGGAAGCGTGGCCACAAGTGACCACCGATCCAGGGCTAAGACGGTGCGCAAGATTTTTCCTGCGGCCACGCGAGGATACCTATGGCATGAGGCCCGAGACGCTACTAGGCGTCGCTCTGATAGCCGCAGGAGCAATCTTGGTGTTATTAGGTTTAGCTCCACGCCTATTCAAAGAGACCGCGGAGTTGCATCCACTAATCTATACGCATCTCTCACTCGACGGTCTAAAAATAGGAATCTCCCCACTCCTGACCATAATACTAACAATACTCTACTTAATCCTAGTCCTGCGGAGCATGTAGTAGTTGAGAAGCACTGTATAACTGTCTATACAAAATTGTGAGATTTCAATCAACTGTGTGCCAAGATTTATCAGAAGATCCGAATATTCTAATCAACCGAGGTGGACCGGATGGTGGTAACTACAAGCCAGAAAGAAGAGGAACGTAGGGGCGGGGAAAAGCTCTGCATCATTCTGTCGAAGGGAACGCTCGATATGGTCTACCCAGCGCTGATACTCGCGACGACGGGCGCCTCCTTAGGGATGGAGGTCCATCTATTCTTTACCTTCTGGGGGCTTGACGCGGTGACTAAGAAGAAGGTGGAGAGGCTGAAAATCTCGCCCGTCGGGAATCCTTCGCTCGGAATGCCCTCGCTGCTCGGCATCATACCTGGAATGACAAATCTCGCGACAAAGATGATGATTAAGAAGTTCAAGGAGCTTAAGGTCCCGAGCGTATACGAGATGATTAGACAGGCCAAGGAGCTGGGCGTGAAATTCCACGCCTGCTCAACTACCATGAGCGCTATGGGGATCAAGGAGACAGACCTGATACCCGAGGTTGATGACGTTGTAGGCGCCTCGACTTTCCTCGCGCTAGCTTCTGGAGGTCAAGTACTCTTCATCTAGAGGTGAACCTCCTGTGAGGCGTCTAGTTGACGCTCGTGGAAGCTTCTGTCCAGGCCCGTTGACGGAGCTGATCAAAACTTACCGGAAAGCGGAGCCGGGAGACGAGATAGAGCTGCTCGCGACGGATCCCGCGGCGAAGAGCGATGTAAAGGCATGGGCCCAGAAGAGCGGTAATGAGGTCGTATCGATAGAGGAGCGCGGCGATCACGTGGCAATAATCGTTAGGGTGGTGAAGAAGTAGGGAATGAGGCCCGTACGGGTAGTCATTATCGGCGGGGGGACTGGCGGGACCATACTATCCAACAGACTCGTGAAGCTGCTCAAAGACGAGACCCGCGGCGGGAAAGTGGAGATACACCTTTTTACGGACTCCGATAGCCACTATTTTCAGCCAGCCAACATCGACATCGCCTTCCGAGGGGCTGAGCCATCTAGGTTCGTGAAAAGCGAGAGGGAGCTGCTGGAAAAGGAGGTAATCCTGCATACTAGCGGCGTCGAACTCGTCAAGCCCGACGATAGGACTGTCTTCTACAATGGTAGCGCGCTCGACTACGACTACCTAGTTCTGTCGACCGGATCGAGGGCCCAACCATCAGCAGTCCCGGGCCTCGCAGAGGCATCTCACAACTTTCACACCGGGCAAGAAGACTCTAGGCGTACTTGGGAGGCCCTTAGAAGGTTCGAGAGGGGTAGAATACTGGTGCTTGTGAACATCCCCCACAAGTGTCCTCCCTCGCCCGTCGAGGCCGTGCTCCTCGTCGAGGAGCTTATGAGGAAGAGGGGGATACGAGATAAGGTCGAGATCACGTTTGCCACACCCTACCCACGAGCTTACCCCACCCACTCGATTGCCGAAGTAGTGGAGCCCATCTTTGAGGAGAGGGGAATAGGCCTCGTAACGCTCTTTAACACCGACTACGTCGACCTCCAGAAGAAAAAGGTCTACTCGCTCGAGGGTGAAGAGTTGTCTTACGATCTACTCATAACGGTGCCTCCACATCGGGGGGCGGGGGTCATTATGGCTTCTGGCATAGGAGACGAGGAGGGCTGGATCCCAACCGACAAGGAGACTCTGAGGGTTAAGCGCCTCGATGGGGTATATGCGTTGGGAGACGCCACCAATATCCCAATCTCCAAGTCGGGGGTCGTAGCCCATCTCCAAGCCGAGGTGGCTGCACTGAACGTGGCCTCCGAGATCAGAGGGACGGGGACCATCTGTCGCTACAACGGGAGGATAAACTGTCCACTAGAGCTTGGGGACAGGAGGGCTATCTTCGTTGCCGGAACCTACGAGAAGCCGCCCGCAAGGCAGGATCCATCGCTCATCAAGTACCTAATGAAGAGGGCCTTCTCCACGCTCTACTGGCCTATGTTGAGGGGTAGGCTAGATCTCCTCTTCGAACTCTATTTAGGCAAGCCATACACCACAAAAGGTTGATGGGGTGTGAGCGCGGACATCTGTGAGCGGCTCTCAGAGATCTTCTCAGCCCTTTCCCACCCTAAGAGAGTCAAGATACTGAGGACTCTGCAGTCCGGCCGGAAGACTGTTAGCGAGATCGCGGCGGCGATAGAGCTGAGCCAGCCCAGCACCTCTCAGCACCTCCAGGTACTTAGGTCATCAGGCCTAGTTGCTTTCGAAAGGGTAGGGAACCAGTGCTATTACTGGATCTCTGATCCGAGGGTCCTCGAACTCTGCCGCCTCGCCCAGAACCTGTACTCAGATAGACTCAGAAGCGCCAGCAAAACCCTTATAACATCAGAATGATTTGAAGCGCTAACCTTTACTCCAAGAAAACTATCTAGTCGAGCATGCGCAGAATAGTTGTAATAGGTGGGGGCGCCGCCGGAGCATCCGCTGCGGCGAGGGCGAGGCGCATAGACCACTCCGCCGAGATAACACTTGTAGAGTCGACTGGTATGATTACGCACGCGCCATGCGGAATTCCCTATGCCCTATACGGACTCGTACCGTCATATGAAACGCTCAAGACATATTCGCCGGAGCGCTTTGCTAGTGAGAGGCGGGTGAATGTCCTCACCAACACCACCGCCACAGCCATCGATCCTGACAACAGGATCGTAGAGGTGAAAAGTAATGGGAGAATCTATAAGCTTGGATGGGACGCTCTGGTACTGGCTGTTGGGGCTAAGCCGATAATACCCAAAATGGAGGGGGTTGATGAGGTTAGGCCCATCACTTTAAGGCATCCGGAGCAGGTTCCCGGGGCTCAGAAACGTTTAGCTAAGGCGGGGCGTATCGCCGTTGTTGGTGGAGGATACATAGGCCTAGAGATTTCCGAGGCCCTCATCGAGATGGGTAAGAAGACAATACTCTTCGAGATGCTTGATAGAATTCTACCAGCATCGCTCGACAAGGACATCGCCAAAACCGTCGAGGATTATATGATCTCTGCGGGCATCGATCTCCACCTACGTGAGCGGGTGAGTGCCCTCGGCCTTAAAGACGGCAGGGTGATGGTCATAACCGACGCGGGGGAGTATGAGGTAGACGATGTGGTCATGGGGATTGGTGTGAGGCCCAACGTCGAGCTAGCCAAGACAGCGGGCGTGAAGCTGGGGCAGACCGGCGCGGTCGCGACCGACGAGTATATGGAAACAAACGTCACGGGGATCTTTGCGGCAGGCGACCTAGTTGAGAAACACCATCTACTGTTGGGGAGAAGAGTCTATCTCCCCCTTGCGCCTGTGGCCAACAAGGAGGGCCAAGTGGCGGGCGCAAACTCTATTTCGCGAGGTTTACTCAAGATGAGAGGGATAGTCGGCACAGCTGTAACAAAGTTCAGAGACCTCTACATAGCAAGAACCGGACTCTCAGCACAAGAGGCCGAGTTCTATGGCCTCGACTATGAGTCGGCGACGATAAACACCCGAACGAAGGCGGGCTATTACCCGGGTGCCGCCCCCGCATCTGTAAAGATGGTCGCCGAAGCAGGGTCAGGAAGGATTCTCGGTGTCCAGGCAGTCGGAAACGATCCTGTGGTTGCATCTTACATCGATATCGCAGCTGCCGCAATAGCTAGGGGCATGACCATAGAAGACCTGTTCTTTATGGACATCGGATACATGCCTGCAACGGCCCCCGTGTGGCACCCCCTCATAGTAGCGGCAAGAGTCCTCTCGAAGGGCAGATTCTAAAGAAAGACTAGGGCTTTAAAATTAGCGCGGCTCGCGGCGCTCCGCGCCATCCATTACCAAAGAGGCAGGACAAAGCAGCAATACTGCGGAACACCAAGCCCCAACCCCTCTCCATACATAAAATTTAGGTATATCAGTATCCAGAGAAGCGGATATTATGGTGCGGCGGGGGTCGCCAAGCCTGGTCAAAGGCGCAGGGCTTAGGACCCTGTCCCGTAGACCGTCTATGTCGGGCGGATGGGTTCGTGGGTTCAAATCCCACCCCCCGCAATATTAGTTATTATTTTGAGTATGTTGAGTGTGGAAATGTTTGGGGGAGGGGTAGGTGTACTTGTGTTTCTCCTTGATGTACTCTTCTAGGCGTTGTTGTTTTCTCTTTATTGTGAATCCGATGTATTTGTAGGAGTTTGCGTTACTGCTGGCTCGAATATAGATGTAGTAGCAATCCATGTTGGTTACGTATTGCTTCCTCGTCCTAGGATCATTGATTACAGTTCCCCGTCGCTTATTGAGTAGTGGTCCCATAGATTCAATGTTAAATCTCCTAAGAAGATCCATGAATATATGTGAGTAGTCTTAGGTCGGTGTTGTAGATATTTATGTTTCCATTCTTGTCAACACTTCCTTCTGAGTCTGCGAAGCCCCTGATGAAAGCCGCCACGCACCTCCCACAGTGCTCTATGTATCTCCTCAGCCTCTCGAGGTCAACTGGCTTTCTTAGGAGTTCATATAGCGTCTTAGACTCAGCTTCGACGACATACCTACCTGAAGATTTCACGTATCTCGGCCTTATTTGTCTACTGCCCAGAACCTTTGCAAGACACCTGCCAAACCCCTCTACAAACTCCCTATCCCTAGTCCCTAGCCTTAAGGCCTATCCAGACATAGTTGTAGCCTTTGATAACGCGCCTTTTCATTTTAGGATACCCATCGCCTAGGACCACACCTATCACATACGCCAACTCCTCCGAAGGCTTCAATAGTTCTAGTGAAGGTATCCGTCTACCATTGTATGGGCTATGCATCCCACGTAGCCACTAGCTTATCAACGACTTAGAGATCCTGACTCCGTATCTTCGCCACACTTCCTCAATAATCCCTGAACTCATCTCTAAATTCAGTATCTTAGGTGTATGGTTATTGGTGCTATTGTTGTTTGGGCTTTGTATGTTGATTCTAGCCTCTCATACCATACCCCTTCATCATGCCACTTCTTAAGCCTCCTCCAAGCAGTCTTATACGAGCCATACTCTAGAGGCATATCCATTCAAACATACAGTATACCATTCAAGACTATTCTATCATCAGCCCTAGGCCTACCAACCCTAGACCTAGGAGGAAGAAAAGGCCTAACGACACCCCACCCAAAATCACTAAGCCCACGAAACTCCATAATACACCATGCTCAGAAGAAGCTTAAATAGTTTGGAGACGAGCTCATAGATAACCCTCTCAATTGTAGAGAAAACGACATCTTAGACCTTTCCAGCCCCGAAATCTTAACTTAAATCTTCTGTACTCATCGAGGCTGCTTTAGTGGTAATGTGGTGAAAGTACGAGAACAAAAACTGATAAGGAATGCTACTCTCACCTTGAGGAAGGGGGCTTCCAGTTGGATAATGACTGGCGTGGATCCATGCAAGAGAAGTTCAAGCACTACGGGGAAAAGTTGGGTTTTAAGGCTGAAATCGAAGTCAAGATTCCGCGAGGGAAGATAGATTGTGTATGGGTGACTAGAGAGCTGGTTGAGTTTGAGAATTCTGTTAATAAAGCCCAAAATGTTGAGAACTTAGTGAAAATATTAAGTCTGCCGTCACAAATGAGGCCGAGATTTCTTGTTCAAATATATAGGAAGTCACTTAGTGATGTTGACCGAGAATATATTGAAGACATCTCAATCAAGCTCCCCATCACAATAAAAATAATAGACGGTGTGGGGAATGACGTCGAAGAGGCTTGTGTGAAACTGATAATAAATTTGTTTAATTGGATAGCTGAATACGCCGAGTTATCCGAGGGCCTTATCAAGAGGTTAGCGGATATTCTCGGAGAGGACAGAATCGTTAAGATATTTCACTACGGCGAACTGTCTCGGAGACACTTGCGATATTTAGGTGATGCGCTCCGCTACCCCAAAGACTACCTGTTGTGGCTTGTGAGCATCCCAATGCAAAAGGACACACATGATATCCAAAATGAATTTAGAGGGTTATAGGAATACGATATTGTTATCATAAGTGATGTGAATCCAAAATATTGCGACTTAGCCAGACTAAAGGGATTCTTAGAGGCTGAAGTAAGGGAGAAAGGAAAATCCTTAATCCTGACAGGCGGGTTTGGTTTAACACGCCAGTATAATGATCTTGGAGAGGAGAATTTGGGAGGAAGGGTCTGAGGAAAATCGAACCAAGAAGTGAAAATAGTGGTAAACAATTATGGTATTGTAGTAAGGTTAACCTTTAAGGGGGTTTAATCATTTTGAAGCCGAAAACGCTGAAGTTATAGCCAGATGGGAAATAACTAAGCGCGATAAAGAAGACGGACCAGCGCTGATAGTTAACAGGGTTGGTAAGGGAAGAGTAATCATTTTCACATCCGATTGCTCTCCATCATTGGGCACACCGTCCATCAAGACAGAGATATTCCAAGAAATGTGGAAACAAATCATGGAGAAGTTCGCCTTACCAAGGAATCATCAGTGAGTGGCCCAGTATGCCAGAACCTACTTCTAGTGTTTTGCCCCCATTCGTTGCTCCTTATTGCTAATTGCATTAACACCTTTTGGATTAAGGAGAAAGATTCCGAGAGAGGGAGTTGATAGATCGACGGGTAATGTAAAAGAGCATCTTACGTCCGTAAACATCTTTCTCACGCTTCTCAATTATTTCAAATCTTTCCCCTAGACGTCTGTCGATCTATGCCAGAACCTACTTCTATCGGAGGTAGAGGGATATCGTTCCGACCATCTTAAGGGCGAAGAGCAGGGAAGTAATCCCAGTCAGTACGCTGAATATCACAGCAATTCCGCCGAGAACTTAAGCAAGCCGGCGAAGTCGAAGAGCGCCCCAGGAATACTCATCTGTGTCATCCCAACCCTCATCTGCTGTCAAGCAGGGCCCATGAGCTTTGGCGTGACACA
>Ga0209670_100478_pt1 | contig 23899 bp, 21 predicted proteins | sample PerSpoBPS_BMetaG_FD_184741 | JGI IMG/M metagenome (GOLD analysis project Ga0209670, IMG submission 184741) | Thermal spring microbial communities from Yellowstone National Park, Wyoming, USA - Perpetual Spouter B (PS_B) MetaG (SPAdes) (version 3) | ecosystem: Environmental > Aquatic > Thermal...
AAATTAAATCATTTAAAGTTGGACATTTTTCAGGCTTTTCAAGGTTTTTTATCCATCTTTTCCAAAGTGAGATGTGTTCTCTTTCCTCATCAACAATCCAATTATCTGAAATTGAAAACTCGTTTAAAATTCGTTGCCAATAATAGGGTATATTTTCTATAAAATCAAGATAGGCATAAGCATATTCAGAAAGCTTTTGAATAGTAATTTCACCATTTTCCCAAGCTTTATAAAACGGATGCTCTCTTAATCTAAATTTTATTTCAAACATAATGAAAATTTTAAAGCTAATCTTTAAAATTTTAAATCTTAATGAGAAATTTTCTATTGGAAATTGGAACGGAAGAAATGCCTCCTTTTGAAATTGAAGAAATAACAAATCAATTTTCAGAAAAACTTTTAAAATTATTAAAAGATGAAGGCTTTGAATTTGAAAATTATAAATTATTTTCAACACCAAGAAGATTTGCAATTATTATTTATCATTTGTCAGAAAAGGGACAAGATAAGTTTGTAGAAAGAATTGGACCACCTTATGATTTAGCTTTTAAGGAAGGGAAACCAACATCAAGTTTAATTGGATTTGCTAAATCTATAAATGTTTCAGTTGATGAATTATATAAAGTTGAAAAAAATGGTAAATTTTATATAGCAGGAAAGCAATTAGTAAAAGGCAAAACATTAAAAGAATTAATCTCTGAAAAATTTGAAGATATAATAAGAAGTATTAATGTTAAAAAAAGTATGTTTTGGCTTGAAGGAGCAAATTTTAAGTTTATAAGACCAATTAGGTGGATTTTATGTATTTATGGAAATGAAGTAATTGAATTTAATTTTTTAAATATAAAAAGCTCAAATTGGACTTATGGCCATAGAATTTTATCAAATAAAAGAATTGAAATAAATAATGTTGATGAATATGAATCAGTTTTAGAAAAGCACTTCGTTATTGCTGATGCTCAAAAAAGATTTAATAAAATCATTGAAGAAATAAAGAAAATTAATTATTCTCCATATTTTGATGAAAATTTATATAAAGAAATAAATGGACTTGTTGAATATCCTTTTATAGCATTATGTGAATTTGATGAAAGTTATTTAAAACTTCCTGATAAAATTATAATTACCGCTATGAAATCTCATCAAAGATATATAGCCCTCTTTGAAGATGGAAAAATTACAAATAAATTTATTGCTATTGTTAATAATTTTGTAAATGATGAGATGAAAAAAAATTTATCAAAAGTTCTAAAAGCAAGACTTGAAGACGCTAAATTTTACTTTGAAAATGATTTAAAAAAGCCTCTTATATCATATCTTGAAGATTTAAAAGAAATTCAATTTTTAGAAGGATTGGGAAGCATTTATGAAAAAATTCAAAGAGTTCTAAAATTAAGTGATTATTTTATTAGCAAAATGAAGTTAAATGAAAGTAAACTCAAAAGGGCAATTATGTTATATAAAAATGATTTGGCAACGAGTATTTTAAGAGAGGGTAAGGAATTTGTAGAACTTGAAGGATATATATCAAGTATATATGCGAAATTAAGTGGAGAGGATCAAGAAGTAGTTCAAATTATATATGATAGCACATTATTAGAATCTCCGAAAACAAAAGAAGGTATAATTCTTTCAATTATTGATAGAATTGACACAATAGCATCAATTTTATCTACGGGATATAAAATAAAGGGAAATTATGACCCACTTGGACTTAAAAAGACAACTTATGAGCTATTTGAAATTATTTTAAATTTTCAAATTGACTTTGATTTCATTGAAGCTTTTGAGATTTTATTAAATGAATTAAAATTCAATCTACAAGATATTAAAGATTTTATCTATTCAAGGCTTGAAAATTATTTTATTGAAAAATTGAATTACGATTACGATGTTGTTCTTTCTGTTATTTCCACAAAACCTACTAATATATATGAAATTTTCAAAAGAATAGAATTTTTAAAGCATTATAAAGAAAAAAGACCGAAGGAACTTTCAGAAATAGTTACAGCATACAAAAGACTTTACAACATTATTAAGGACAAAAAATTATTAATAGACATTAAAACTGAGTTATTTGAAAGTGAGTATGAAACTAAATTGTATCGCATTTTAAAAGAAAGCGATTTTATTGAGAATTCATTAAAAAACAGAAATTATGAAGAAATTTTTGAATTTTTCCTAAAAGCTAAAATTCATATTGACAACTTCTTTGATAATGTTTTTGTAATGGTTGATAATGAAGAAATAAGAAATAATAGATTAGCTTTAATTAGCTCAATTAAAAACCTTTTTGATTATTTCGCAGATTTTTCAAAAATTGTTTAGTGAATTTTTTATTGTTTTTGTTATTTGTCTGATTGTTTATGTAGTGAATTTTTTATTTCGTTTTATATTATTTGAATTTGCTATTGTTTATAATGATTCACTTGGTGGCTCAAATATGGATGCTTTATTTTGGACATATAAAGATATAAGTTTTTTAAAAGAACATCTTATTGGTTTTTCACCGACAGAATTAACTCCAATTTGGAATTTAGTGGTAATGATTTTTGATATGAATTTTAGGGCTTATTGGATAATGAATTTTTTAATAGGAATTTTAGATATAATTTTTATGTTCTTAATTTTAAAAGTTTTTAATTTTTCAAATTGGACAAAAAGTATTATTCTTCTTTCAAGTGTTATTTCACCATATATGTTATTTTCAAGTCTTAAAATTCGTCCTGATAATTTAGCATTTTTATTTGCTTTAATTTCCCTTTATTTATCTTTAAGAAATAAGCCTATTTTAAGTGCTATATCTTTCTCATTTTCAATTTTTGGATTTAAAATTCAGTTTTTGTCTTGGCTTTTTATTATATTGTTTTTCAATAGGAAACACTTAATAAAATTTTTAATTACATTTCTTGTATTTTCTTTTATTTATTACATTTTCTTTTTTGATTATCAAAAATTTTTATTTTTTGGAAAATTTGGAACGAATGCTTCAAGTCTTTTTGAATTTTATAAAAATATAACTTATCAAACGTCATTTTCATTTCTTGGGTTTTTTTCTCATATTGGACTATTATATATACTTGGCATTTTAATTCCAATTTTTTACAATTTTTCAATTCTCCCACCATTTCCTTTAAGAAGCTTATATTCAAATTTTATTTTAAATTTAAGTGCTGGTTTTTTGCTTGAAAAGAATAAATTTTTTAGAAAAATAGGAGTTTTACTTTTTAGCTTACAGCTTATTATTTTGATTTATAAATTTATATTGGATATTTGGGGATTAACTATTGAAGATAAAACTTACAAAATGGTTTATAGTTTAAAGAATGTTTGCTCTCGTGAATTTCCAATTGAAGAATATGTTTATAGGAAAAGAATTGAAAGTTGTGAATTCTTCTTTATATCAAAAGGTGCTTTACATAATAGTGATATTTTGGATTTAAAGAGTTATAAAATTATTTATCAAGTTCCAGAAGGTTTTTCAATAAAAACGTTTTTGAAGGAGTTTAAATTTTAGGAGATTTAGAATTGTTTAAGATCTGATGTAAAGGAGTTCCACAACTTTTAGGTAAAATTAAATAATTTTTATTTCTAAATTTTATTCTTTCATCAGTTAGTCTTTTACTTTCAATAGTTATCCACCTTTTAGCCAAAACAATAGGAAAAAAATCTACTTTATAGTTTCCACTATTACATGAATTTAAAATTTGTGAAGCCACTTGTGAGGCATTCTGGAGTTTTTCTACAACTTCATTAACATGAACAGTTCTGCTCTTTAACTCTACAATAACAACAATAATTTTCCCATTTCTTTCTATAAAAATAATACAATCACATATCTTGCGATTTCTACAAATTTTTTCTCCCTTCAATATAATATGATTTCTTATGTTTTCAAGATTTAAATTGCAACCTTTTTCTTTACAATGTTTTATTGCACTATTTCCAAATTTTTCTCTTATACACTCTATAAAAGACATAAATTAGTTAAAATCCTGATTCTAAATCTTTGTGAATTTTAAATGTTTCTTCATACAAAGCTTCATGAACTTTAATAAATTCTTCTTCACTAATTCCATCCTCCTCAGTTATTTCAAGCTCTTTTATTATATAACCTTTACTTTTTTCATCATATTCAAATACATAAGCTGAAACTTCATCTATATTCAAATAATCTTCGCTACGATATTTTTCTTTCCTTAAATTTTCAGGAATTTTACTTAAAGAAATGAAATTATTTATTTGCCCTAATAAATACTCACTATGAGTAGTGATTATTAAATAAAGACCACTTCTTACTAGTTTTACTAATAATTTTGCTAATTTACTTTGATTTAGAGGATGTAAATGTGCTTCAGGCTCTTCTATTATCAAAACACCAGGTAGTCTAACTATATATTTTAAGTAAATAAACAGTGGTGCTAATTCTGAGATAGTGGAGGAAGCCCTATGTAATGGAATTTGTGTATTTTCAAAGTTATAAACAATTTCTGGGAGAGCGAATTTCTCTAAGCTAACTACTTTAATTTCTCCACTGATTATTTCCTTTTCAAATTCAACAGCAATGTTGTAAGTAGGACTTTTTATTTCTTTGTATGTGTTAATATAAATTAAAGGTAATAAAAAGTCATAAATGGTTTTTGGAATAAATTCTTCTCTTGAAGTTATTTCTTTTAAAATTGAGGCTAACAGTATCTTATATATCTGTATAATACCTGACCTAGAAGCGGGAAGGTAATAACTATTTACTATTATTAAGCTTTTTAATAACCTTTGAAGAAGGCTATAAACTATCTCACCTATTAAAGATATAAGAGCTTCTTGAATTTCTGATTTTTTGCTTAATCTAACTAATACTTTACCTCTGTCAATAATTTCTATAATAGGAGAAAAAGGAAAATTAGCTATTTCAAACTTAACAGTCAATTTTAAATTTTCATCAATTTTAGGAGATTTTTGAATTTTTAATTCATTATCTTTTAGTTTTAAAAATATATCATCACTTTCATAATTAATTTCCAAATCAAATGAATTTTCACCAATTTTTGCTAAATCCTTTAATGAGCAAGCATAATAATTTTGAATTTCTTTGCCTAAATTTTCCTCATATACTTTCTTATAAACTTCTTTTGCTAACTTTCTGATGAAGGTTTGGGGAATTTCCACTACCTTACCATTTTCTATATTTCCAACTATGTTTTGTAGTTCTGAAAGATATTTGTCAATTATATTTATATTTCTATGAAGACGAAATTCAAACCTTGACTCTTCAAAATTTTTAATTATAGAATGGATAAGTGTAGAAATATAAGACTTACCCGAATTATTAGGTCCTATAAATATAGTAAGAGGTTTAATAATGACTTCTCCTTTACTTACAGGACCAAAATTTTTTACTTTAACTTTTAGATTTAATTTATTATTCACTTTGAAAATTTTAATGCCTCTTCAAACTTTAAAATTTTAAAACCTTATGAATGAAAATTACGATATTAGTAAAATTAGAAATATAGGTTTTGCTGCGCATATTGACGCAGGAAAAACAACCACTACTGAAAGAGTTTTATTTTACACAGGAAGAATTCATAAAATTGGAGAGGTTGATGAAGGAACAGCAACAACGGACTGGATGATTCAAGAAAAGGAAAGAGGTATAACGATAACATCAGCAGCAGTTACTACATATTACAAAGGTTATAGAATAAACATCATAGATACACCTGGACATGTTGATTTTACAATAGAAGTTGAAAGAAGTTTAAGAGTTCTTGATGGATTAATTGTTATATTTTCAGCAGTTGAGGGTGTTGAGCCACAAAGTGAGACAGTTTGGCATCAAGCTGATAAATATAAAGTCCCAAGAATAGCATTTATAAATAAACTTGATAGAATAGGAGCAAATCCATTTAGAGTAATTGAGCAAATGAAGAATAGATTAACAATAAAACCAATTCTAATTCAATATCCAATTGGAATTGAAAATGAATTTATTGGTGTTATTGATTTGATAGAAAAAAAGGCATATATTTGGGATATTGACGAAATTGGACAAAATTATAGAATTGAAGATATAGAATTTAATCAAGAGCAAATGAAATTTTATGAAGATATTATATTCAATTTATCTGAAATTGATGAAAGAATTATTGAAGAGTATGAGAAAAATTTATTTGTAAATCCTCAAATTATTAAAAATGCTTTAAGAAAAGCTGTTTTAGAACTAAAATTCGTTCCTGTGCTTATTGGTGCAGCATTTAGAAATAAAGGAATTCAACCTTTGCTTGATGCTATAATTGATTATTTACCTTCTCCAATTGACCTTCCTCCAATTGAGGGAATAGACCCCATAACAAACGAAAAAATTATTAGATATCCATCTGAAAATGAGCCTTTTTGTGGTCTTGTGTTTAAGGTTCAAGTAGATCCTGAAAGTCTTCAAGAATTATTTTATACAAGAATTTATTCAGGATCTATAAAAGTTAATCAAAAAATTTTAAATGTAAATACAAATCAAGAGCAAAGAGCAACAAGAATTTATTTAATGCATTCAAATAGAAAAAATGCGATAAATTTGGCAAGAGCAGGTGAAATAATAGCAATTGTAGGTCTTAAAAACACATTAACAGGTCACACATTATCTGATATTCAAAAGCCTATTAAACTTGAAGGTCTTGAATATCCAGATCCCGTTGTTTCTATTGCTATTGAGCCAAAATCAAGTAAGGATTTAGAAAGACTTGAAGAAGTTTTAAAATTTTTATTAGATGAAGACCCAAGTTTAAGACTAAAAAAGGATAATGAAACAGGACAAATGATATTATCAGGAATGGGAGAATTACATCTTGAAATTATTATTGACAGAATAAATAGAAATTTTGGAATTCCTGTTAGGGCAGGAAAACCACAAGTCACTTATAGAGAAACAGTCTTAAATGAAGTTGAAATTATTTCTGAGGAGGAAAAAGAAATTGGTGGGAGTAAGCATTTTGGAAAAGTAAAAATAAGGATTATTCCAAAGGAAAGAGGAAGTGGAAATAGTTATAAAATTTTAGTTAATTTAAATGATGAATTTATCAAAGCTATTGAAAGTGGTATAAATGAAGCATTTGGATATGGTCCAATAGCAGGTTATCCTGTCGTAGATGTTGAAATTATTATAGAAGATGTTTTTTTAAATCAATGGACAACATCACTTGGATTAAGATTAGCTGTTTTAAAAGGTATTAAAGAAGGATTTAAGAAAGCTAATGGTATATTATTAGAGCCTGTTGTTGAAGTTGAAATTATAACACCTCCTGAATTTGTTGGAAATATAACATCTGATTTATCAAGTAGAGGTGCTCATTTAAAATCCATAGAGCAGTATAGTGAATTTTTACAAAAAGTTATAGCAATTATTCCACTTAGAAAAATTTTCGGTTATGCTACTCAATTAAGGTCAATAACACAAGGAAGAGCAAGTTTTTGGATGAGAATTTCTCACTTTGAGCCCGTTGAAGAAGGAGTTATTGTTTTATGAAAGTTGATCATATTGCTATTGCAGTTGAAAATTTTAATAAAGCTATTGAATTTTATAAAGAATTATTACAAGTTGAGCCTGAAATTGAAAAAGATGAAAATAGAGGAATAATTGTTGGGATTTTTAAACTTGAAAATATTAAAATTGAAATTATTTCACCAATAAGTGAAAATTCTGAAATTAGTAATTTTATAAAAAAAAGAGGAGGTGGAATTCACCATTTTGCTTTAAGAGTTAATAATATTGAAAAATATAAGGAAAAATTCAAATGTATAACTGATATTCAGCAAGGAATAACTGCTAAAAAAGTTCTATTTTTAGACCCCAAAGAATACTTTAAAACATTAATTGAGCTTACAGAAGAATGAACTTTTCATATCCTTTTTTCTTATTTCTTTTGCCTTTGGTAATTGCTCCAATTATTATTCATTTGATTTTTAACATTATAAGAAGACAAAAGCCTTTTCCAAATATATTTATTTTAAAAGTTATAAAAGAGGAAGAGAGAGGATTTAAAAAAATTTCTGATCTAATTTTGATAATTTTAAGAGTTTTAATAATTCTTTTAATCATTCTTTTGCTTTCAAGACCATATATTAGCTTTGAAAAAATGCCTTCTTTAATAATTGTAGATGTATCAGCAAGTGTAAAGCCATTTAGAGAAAAAATTGAAAAAATTTTAAACAATTATCCAAATATCAAGAAGTTATATATTTCTGATAAAATTTATGAGAAAATGCCAAATCAAATGCTTTCTACATTAGATTATGAAGTTTTCAAAAAATTAGATTTAGATAATTCAATTGTTATTAGTGATTTTCAAAAAAGCAACTTTTTATCCCTTGAAAATTATAGAAAATATAAAATTGGTGAAGTTTCAAAAAATAGAGCAATTATTGATGTTAAACAAATTTCAGACACATTAATAGTAAAAACAAAACTAAATGGAAATCTTGAAATTTATGAAGATGAGAAACTTATTTATTTAAAGCCAATTTTTGATACCATCACAAAAATTACAAATTTAAATGTAAAAAAAGGATTTTTAAAATTAAAATTATTACCATTAGATAGTTTAGATTATGATAATTATTATTATGCTTTCTTTGAGCCATCAAAAGCAATAAAAGCAAGGATTTTCGCAGATAAAACAGATTATAAAATGCTTTTTTTATTCCTAAATTCTATTTTTAGATTTTATGAGGGTGATGAATTTATATTTATTGCTCAAAGAAATTTTCCAATTAAAAGTGTTTTAAATCCAAATTCAAAAGTTATTGTTTTTTTTGATAATTTTGATGTTCCATTTGAAATAAAAAGAAATTTTATTTTTAATGGTGTTGTTCTTGATAGTGTAATGCTTTATTTTTCAAAGGACATTATTTATAAAAAGGATAATTTAATTTTAATTGGTATAGATGTTAAAGAGTTGTTATTAAATCCAAAACTTACGCTTTGGTTTGAGAATTTTTTGAGCAATTTAATTGGAAACTATAAAATTTATTATTCAAGTCCTTCTGAAAGAATTAATTTTGATAAACCTATAAGAATTAGAACACCTGATGGAGCAATTTTTCAAACTAATAGTATTTTAATAAATGATGTTGGATTTTATGTTTCAGATGAGGATAAAATTGTTATTTGCTCAAATGTTGATAGAAAAGAAAGCTTAAATTATTATTATGAAATTCAAAATGATAAACTTCCAAAAGTAAAAGATATTAGTAATTTACTGGCAGTTTTACTAATTATCGTTATTTTATTTGAAATTATTTATTCAAATAGGGGGCTTTTGCCCCCTTAATAATAAACTATTGCTTAATAAGTTTTACTTCCTTAACTTCCTCCCCAACTCTCACTTTAAGAATATAAACACCCTTCTTCAAATCATTTAACTTAATTTCATAATTTCCAATTCCTACAAATCCATAAGAAATTCTCTTAATTAACATTCCACTTGGATTATATATATTTATTCCAATATAAGATGGTGTTTTTATATTGAAAATAATGGAGTTTTGAAAGATTTTGAATGTGTTTGTTAAGTTATTTTCAAAAGTTGAGATAGATGAGTTATTAAATTTTGATACGAAAACATCCCAAATGCCTCCATTAAAGCTAGGGTTATAAGCGGATGGTGTTGTTGGAAAATCTGTTGAGCGAGTATAACCACATACGAAAACTTCATCATCTTGTTCAACAAAAAGAGACCGCACATAGTCATCGTCAGTTCCACCAAGATATGTTGAGGCAATTAAGGAGCTTAATGAGCTATCAAGTTTTGATACAAAGACATCACCACCTCCGTTGATGCTATCGTCATAAGCGGAGGGTGTTGTTGGAAAGTCTGACGAAATAGTTGTGCCAGAAACATAAACATTTTTGTTTGAATCTAAAAATATAGAAATAGCTTCTTCAAAACCGCTTCCACCAAGAAATGTTGAAGCAATTAATGTGCTTAATGAATTATCAAACTTTGAAATGAAAGCATCAGCGCTTCCATTATGGCTATTGTCATAAGCGGAAGGTGTTGTGGGAAAGTCTGATGAAGTAGTTCTACCAGCTACATATACATTTCCACTCTGATCTACAAAAACTGAAAATGCACTTTCGCTACCACTTCCGCCAAGAAATGTTGAAGCATCTAATGTGCTTAATGAGCTGTTAAACTTTGATATAAAGGCATCACCCGGCCCATTATATGTGTTATCATAGGCAGAAGGTGTTGTTGGGAAATCGGAAGAGGAAGTTTCACCAACTACATATACATTTCCACTTCCATCAATATAAAGCGAATGAACAGCATCAAATGCACTTCCTCCAAGATATGTTGAAGCAAGTAAAGAAGTTAGTGTATTATTTAGTTTTGATACAAATACATCCCATACTCCATTATGACTATTGTCATAAGCGGAGGGTGTTGTTGGGAAATCTGCTGAAGCTGTTCTTCCTGCTACATAAACATTTCCACTTGCATCTACTGAAATACACCAAGCTTCATCATCAGAACTACCACCAAGAAATGTTGAAGCAATTAAAGCACTTAATGAATTATTTAGCTTTGATACAAATACATCCGTTGCATCTAAGGTATTGTCATAAGCAGAAGGTGATATAGGAAAGTCTAAAGAGCGAGTAAAACCGGTTACATAAACATATCCGCCTACTACATAAATTGAAGAGGCAGATTCATCATCACTTCCACCGAGAAATGTTGAAGCAATTAAAGTGCTTAATGAATTATCAAACTTTGATACAAAGACATCACGAAAACCACCATTAAAACTATTATCATAACCACTACTTGTAGGAAAATCTGATGAGCCTGTTCCACCAGCAACATAAACATATCCACTATTATCTACATAAATTGAAAGACCATAATCAACATAATTTCCTCCAAGATATGTAGAAGCCAATAGTGAGCTTAAATCAGGGTCTATTATCAAAATTTCATTTTTATTATACTTCCCAACTTCATAAGTTATTATATTTCCCTTATTCTTAAAAGATATTTCAATTTCATCAGCGCCTTGATATGCTTTTAGATTTTCAATTGATAAAATCTCCTTTCCTTCTTTCTTTATTAAAATCTCATTTCCTTTATTTATTATCTCACATTCCTTACAATTTATTTCATAAGCAATATCATTAACATTCGCCTTTGGCTTTACTATAAATTGAAATTCTATTTTATTGCCTTTTAGCCCTGTAAATATCAAATCTATGTTTTTATAAAGATTTTCATATATAACTTTTGAATAAGAGACAACATTTGTTTTCCAATTATCTGGATTTTTGCCCTTGAAATAGTTAAATGTTGCTATTTCCATATCTCTTCCTTTTACTTTTACATTTTCATTTATGTTCTTAAAGATAATTTCAATATCATTTATGATAATTCTGTCTTTTAAAGCAAAGGCTTTTGTAGGAAATGATGAATAGAGAATTTCAGAGGGATATTGACCAACATTTTCTATAAAGAGACTTTTGACATTTGAGAATGAGAAGTTCTCATTAGCATACAACTTTCCAAATATGGCAAAGCTTACAACATAAACAAGGTATTTAAATAGCATCTTCATATTCTTACCTCCTTTTGTTTGGTTTGAAAATTTTAAAGCTTACATAACAATTCTTTTAACCCTATTGCCTAAGGAAGTTAAAATTACATAAGGAATTTTATTTAGTTTCTTTGCTATTTCTAAAACATTTATATTTTCTCCAAAAATTTCAACGAAATCCCCCTCTTTTAAATCATCCCCTTCAATAACTGAGCTATCCATAGAAATCCTTCCAAGGACTTTTCTAAATTTGTTTTTAGCAAATACATATAAAACATTACTACCTTCAATAGGAAATCCATCCGCATAACCGAATGATATAACAGCAATTTTCATATCTTTTTCTGCTTTAAATGTCCTTGAATAGCCAATAGTCTCACCTTTTTTTACTAATTTTACTTGAATAACATCACATTTTAAACTCATTACAGGTTTTAAATCCAAGAATTGTTTTAAAAATTCAGAAGGATATATTCCATATAATCCTAATCCAATTCTTACAAAATCAAGATAGTAATTATATCTTAATGTTGCTGATGTATTTGAAATATGTTTTTTAACATTTAAGTTTTTTACAACACTAATGAATTTTTCATATTGAATTTGGCTAAAATTATCAATTTCATTATCAGCATTAGAGAAATGAGAATAAACACCTTCAATTCTAACAAAATTTTTAACATCATTATAAAATTTTTCAAATTCTTCATACCATATTCCTGTTCTATTCATTCCTGTATCTATTTCAATTTCAACTCTTGGTTTTATTTTCAGTCTCTTTATAATTTCAAGTTGTCTATAAGAGCATAAATTAAAAATAAAATTATTTTTATATGCTAAGTAAATTTCATCTTCATCGTAAATTGGTTTTAATATAAGCGTATTTTTAAAATTTAATGTTAATGCTTCATCCAAATCAAAAACCGCAATTTTTTTAACCCTATCTTTTAGAATTTTAAAAATTTCATTTATTCCATGACCATAAGCATTAGATTTAAGAACAGGAATAATATCAGTTTTTGTTTTTTGCTTAAATTTTTCAAAGTTATGGATTAAGTTCTTGGAATTTATTTGGGCAATTATCATTTATGAAATTTTAAGGTTGTTTAATTTCATATGCCTTATAGCTTTGTCCAATAAATAGTGTTAAGTTATTGATAACAAATAAGTTATGAAAGATCTTCTGAAACTATTGATTTAATTTGGGTGATTTAAGGGGAGCGGAGCGAAGCCCTCCGAGACATAAAAATGGGCATTTTTAATAGCTCCAGAATGATTAGACAACGCAATTAATTTCAGAACAACGCACTTTAAAATTTTCAATATGAATCTTTTAGATTATCTTTTTGAGCTTGAAAGTCTTCAACAAATTCATCCCATTATTATTGAAATGGAAAACTATGGTAAAAAAATGAATTTTCCTATATTAAATAGGCTATCAGCAAGGTTCTTATCTCTAATATCAATAGCTAATAAGTCAAAATATGTTTTTGAAATTGGTTCAGGTTTTGGTTATTCTGCTATGTGGATAGCATTATATAATCAATATCTTGAAAAAATATATCTTACTGATTATAGGTCTCAAAATCTTGAATTAGCAAGGGAATTTTTTAGGGTTGTTGGTCTTGAAAATAAAATAGAAACATATATTGGAGATGGATTAAATTTATTAAGCGAAATAAAAATGGAGTTTGATTTAATTTTCAACGATGCTGACAAAAAACAATATCCTAAAATAATAAGCATGGTAAAGAAAAAGTTAAAAGTTGGAGGTGTATTTATTTCAGATAATACACTATGGCATAATAAAGTTTTGGACAAAAATGATAATTCAGAAGAAACGAAAGCTATAAGAGAATTTAATAGGTTAATTTTTTCAGATAATGATTTTATAAGCTCATTTCTTCCAATTGGTGATGGTTTAATTATTAGTATAAAAACTTTATGAAAGTTTTAGCATTTGAAACATCTTGTGATGAAACATCTGTTGCTATTGTTAATGATTTTGATGTCATTATTCAATTAACAAGACAGCAATTATCTCATAGTGAATTTGGTGGTGTTGTTCCTGAAATTGCTGCAAGAGAACATATATTATATATTGACAAGCTTACCAAAAAAGCTCTAAATGAAGTTAGTTTGAATGAAATTGAAGGAATTGCTTTTACTTATGGACCAGGTTTAGCAAGCTCACTTTTAATTGGTATCGTATTTGGTAAGACATTAGCACAAGCTCTTAAAAAGCCATTTATTGGTATAAATCATCTTGAAGGTCATATATTTTCAATTTTTATAAATAATAGAGAATTAAAGCCTCCGTTTTTATGTTTAATTGTTTCAGGTGGTCATACTGAGCTTTTAATAGTTGAAGATTTCTTAAAATATAAACTTATAGGTCAAACCTTAGATGATGCTGTCGGAGAAGCATTTGATAAAGGGGCAAAAATGTTAAACTTACCTTATCCTGGTGGTCCGTATATTGATAAATTAGCAAAAGGAGGAAACAGAAATTTCATAAAATTTAAAATTCCAAAAATTAAATATGGTAAATATAACTTTTCATTTAGTGGTATTAAAACTGCCTTAAAATTATATTTAAGTGATAAAGATGAAAACTTTATAAATTCTCATTTGCCTGATATTTGCGCAAGTTATCAAGAAGCACTTATTGATATATTATTAAATACAACATTAAAAGCTATTGAAGATTTTAAAATTGAAAAGCTTGCTGTTGTGGCGGGTGTATCTTTAAATAGTAGATTAAGAGAAAAATTTAAAGAATATATAAATGAAGTTTATTTTCCTCTCCCCGAGTTTTGTACTGATAATGCGGGAATGATAGGAGTAGCTGGCGCTTATAGATTAAAAAAAGGATATAGAAGTGATTTTAGTATAACTGCTGAACCAAATTTATCAATATAAATTTTCAAAAATCAATAAAATAAATGTTTCAATAATCCTTTAAAATTATCAAACTATGATAGAAAAATTAAATAGAGTTTTTGAAAAATTACCGCCTGAGCACAGAGACATAATGAGAGAAGCATTTACTATTCTTATTGAAGAAGTTATAAATGCTGTTGTTAAGGATAATGAAAGAATATGGCAATCTATTGAAAAAACTTGGCAAACTATGAATGAAAGATTTGAAAGACAAGAAAAAGAAAATGAAAGGATATGGCAAGCTATCAAGGAGGGATTTGAAAGACAAGAGAAAGAAAACCAAAGGATTTGGCAAGCTATTGAAGAATTAAGAAAAGATATGAAGGAAGGATTTGAAAGACAAGCACAAGAAAATGAAAAAATATGGCAGGCTATTAAGGAAGGTTTTGAAAGGCAAGAAAAAGAAAATCAAAGAATTTGGCAAGCTATTGAAGAATTAAGAAAAGATATGAAGGAAGGATTTGAAAGGCAAGAGAAAGAAAACCAAAGGATTTGGCAAGCAATTGAAGAAATGAGAAAAGATATGAAAGAGGGCTTTGAAAAACAAGCACAAGAAAATGAAAAAATATGGCAAGCTATTAAAGAAGGTTTTGAAAGACAAGAAAAAGAAAATCAAAGAATTTGGCAAGCTATTGAAGAAATGAGAAAAGATATGAAGGAAGGATTTGAAAGACAAGCAAAAGAAAATGAAAGAATATGGCAAGCAATTGAAAAGACGAATGAAAGACTTGATAAACTTATTTTAGCATTTGAAAAAGCTGAAAAGAGGAATGAGCAAACGAGAAAGCAAGTTGGAGTTTTAACTGACAATTTTGGATATTTACTTGAAGGCAGAGCAATAAGAACATTACCAAAACTATTAAAAGAAAGATATGGCTTTGAAATAATAGAGCCTTTAAGAAGAGATTTTATAGAAATAAATGGAAAATATATTGAGGTTAATATATATGGCAGAGCAAGGAAGAATGATGAAGAGTTTATAATAATTGGAGAAGCTAAAACAAGAATAACCAATAAAGCTATTATTGGATTTTTAGAGAAATGTAATAATTTTGAAGGTAAGCAATTTAGAATAATGATAGGGTATTTAATAACACCAAAAATTAAACAAATTCTTGAAAATAACAACATCATTTTTATAAATTCTTATGAGCTTGAATTGTAAAAAACTTACTTTAATTATCCTTTAAAATTTTCAGAAATTGGATGCTATTCTAATTAAGTCAGGGATAGTTAATTATAAAGAAGCACTTGAAATTCAAAAAATTATTCACAATTTAAGAAAAAATGAAGAGATTCCAAATACTTTATGGTTATTAGAGCATGAGCCTGTAATAACATTTGGCAGAAGAGGTAAATTAGAAAATTTAATTGTTCCAGAAAATTATTTAAAAGAAGTAGGTATTAATATCTATTATGTTGAAAGGGGGGGTGATGTAACTTATCATGGACCCGGACAATTGATAGGTTATTTATTTTTTAGAATTAATGGATTGAGTGAGATTAGAAACTTTGTAAGAAATTTAGAAAAAGCCATTATTCTTGGACTTAAAGAATTAAATATAAATGCTAAACAAATTGAAAATTATACAGGTGTTTGGGTTGGTAATAATAAAATTTGTGCTATTGGAATAGCGGTTAAGGATTGGATTACTTTTCATGGATTTGCTCTTTATATTGATCCAATATATGAGCATTTTAACTTAATTGTCCCTTGTGGTATAAAGGATAAAGGTATTACAAGCATTTATAAAGAAGTTGGTATAAAAGAGAGGAAATTAGTTGAAAATTCAATTATCAGTGGATTTGAGAGAGTTTTTAACCTGAAATTTAAAGAGATTGAGCTTTCTGAAATTTTAAAAAAGGAGGTTGAAGTATATGGAAATAAAGGAGCTTGATATTTTCGGATGGGAAAAAGTTTATATTAAAGAGATATATGGAAATTTTATAGCTATTATTGCTATTCATAGCACGAAAAAAGGTCCAGCACTTGGAGGATGTAGATTTTATCATTATGAAAATCATAGGGCAAAGTCTGCATTAGCTCTTGAAGATGTTTTAAGGCTTTCAAGGGGTATGACCTATAAAGCAGTTGCTGGAAATCTTCCACTTGGAGGAGGAAAAGCGGTAATTATATCTGAATTTTATGAGCTATTACCTGATGTTAGAAGAAGTCTTTTTGAAAGTTTTGGAGATTTTGTTGAGCAATTAAAAGGAAGTTATATAACAGCAGAAGATGTAGGAACTCGTGTTGAAGACATGAAAATTGTAAGTGAAAGAACAAAACATGTTGTAGGATTACCTGAATCTATGGGAGGACTTGGAGACCCTTCACCTGTAACAGCCATTGGTGTCTTTACTGCTATAAATTACATTACTGAAAAAATTTTAAATAAGGAGCCTTCAAAAACTAAAATTTTACTTCAAGGTATAGGAAAAGTTGGAAGTTATCTTTTAGAGCATTTATATAATGAAGGTTATCAAATTTATATTTCTGATGTTAGTCCAAAAGCTGTTGAAAATGCCTTAAACAAATATAAAAATTTAAAATATGTTCCACCTGATGAGATATTTGATAAGGAATTTGATATTTTTTCTCCGAATGCCCTTGGTAAAGTAATAAATAGTAAAAATGTTGAAAAAATTAAGCATAAAGCAATTGTAGGTGCTGCTAATAATCAAATTGAAAATTATGAAGTTGCTCAAAAATTACAAGATAGAGGAGTAATATATGCACCTGATTATGCTATAAATCTTGGAGGTTTAACGCTTGTTTATTATGAGTACGAATTAAGAATTGGAAAGCAAACTGATCAAGAAACTGCCAAGAAAATTGCTATTGAAAAAACAAAAGAAAATGTTATAAAAAATTTAAATGAAATTTTTGAAATTGTAAATAGAACAAATAAAAGTCCTGCTATTGTAGCAGATGAAATTTTTGAAAATAGGCTTAAATGAAAAAACTTGGTATTGTATGTGGGGGAGGACCAGCACCTGGAATAAATTCAGTAATTAGGGCAGTTGTAATAGAAGCAAGAAATAGAAATTTAGAAGTTATTGGTTTTTTAGATGGGTTTTCTCATCTAAGTAAAAAAGAAATTGTTTATAAAAATTTGGAAATTGAAGATGTTAGTAGAATTCATCATTATGGTGGCTCAATAATAGGAACATCAAGAGGAAATTCAAGCGATGAAGAAGTTTTTAATACATATTTAAGTTTAATAAATTCGGGCATAAATTATCTTGTATCAATTGGAGGAGATGGAACAGCAAGCATGATATATAAAATATCAAAGCTTGATAAGGATAAAAAAATAAAATTTGCTCACATTCCAAAAACCATAGATAATGACTTTCCTCTTCCACCAAGTAGTAGAACATTTGGTTTTGAAACCGCAAGAAATCTTGGTATGGAGCTTGTTTTAAATTTAATAGAGGATGCTAAAATTTTAAAAAGATGGTTTTTTGTTCAAGTTATGGGAAGAAGTTCAGGACATTTAGCAATTGGTATCGGTAAGAGTTCAGGAGCAACTTTAACAATTATTCCAGAAGAATTTCAAAATTATGAAAAAATTCCCTTAAAACTTTTATTAGATATTTTAGAAGGCTCAATTATTAAACGTTTAGCATATAATAAGCCTTATGGTGTTGCTATTTTAGCGGAAGGTTTGTCTTTAAAATTGGAAAATTTAAATCTACAAAATTATCATTCAATCTCTGAATTTCCTCTTGCTGAATTATTAGCAAATGAAATTGAAAATAGACTTAAAAAAAGAAATATAAATATAAGAATTATTCCTCAAAATATTGGGTATGTTTTAAGAAATGCTCATCCTATTGCTTTTGATATTTCTTATACTATAACACTTGGATATGGTGCAGTAAAATTTTTACTATCTGATAATAATATCCACTGCGCAGTTATTACATTAAGAGGTGAAAAAATAGAGCCAATTGATATAAATGAGTTTATAAAAGATGATAAAGTTAAAATAAGATATGTTGATTTGAAAGGTGAAGTATATGAATCTGCTTACCATTATATGATTAGACTTAAAAAGGAAGATTTTGAGAACGAAGAATTTCTTTTAAAGCTCTGTGATGTTTCTAAAATGGAAAAAGAAGAATTTATAAAGAATTTTAAATGGACAACAGAATTTCCACCAATATGATAATTTTATTTATATCTTGTTCTGATAGTTTAATGGAAAGATTATGGAAAACTGCAAGTTTATGGAGAGCAGGTGAAAATGTTAAAAAAGTTGATATTGCAAGGGATAGTTTGAAAAAATGCCCACAAGTTGTCCCTTGGCTATTTAATAATAAAATTGGTAAAAGGGATAGATTTTCACTTAGAGCTATTAGAGATATGTTTATGGATAATTATCAGAGGACAATCCCATATTTAAAATTTGTTTTACTTTCAAATGACACTTTAAAGGTTAAAGATGCTTTGTATTTGGTAAATGAATGGAAGGTTAAAGAAATTACAGATGTTTTATGGCAATTATTAAGTAGGTATGATGATAAACCTCACATTTTATCATCTATTATAAGAGCAATAGGAAATTCAAATGATAGTAATTATGGAAAATATCTTCTTGAATATATTGATAATGAAGATGAACTTGTCCGATTTAGAGCTATACAATCACTTGGAAAATTACGATATTATCCTTCAATTCCTCATATAATTCCACATCTTAAAGATAGTTTATTTTCAATAAGATATATTTCTTGTTATGCCTTAAACGAAATGAGAGACAGCTCTCTAAAAGAAATTGAAAAATTTTTAAAAGTTTCGAATGACGAGCTTTTTAACTACTTTGCTTATTTAACAATAAATGGAAATTGTCTTTTTAAGTAGTTTTTTTTGGTTTTATAAGAATGAGAAGAATTATACTTTAAAATTATAGCTCAAATGTTAGAGTTGTTCGGTAGAATAAAAAGAGGTTTATCTTATAAAATTTATAATAAAATTCAACTAAAAGAAGTTGATAAAATTTTATCTGATGTTCCTTCAAAATTTCTAATTATGGTATGGCTAACTTAGTCAAATCTCCTTTAAGGTATCCTGGAGGAAAATCAAAGGTAGTTAAGTTTCTTGCTAAATTCTTCCCTGACTTTAAAGAGTTGAGGGAGCCAATGTGTGGTGGAGCAAGCATAACATTGTACTGGGCTCAAATAAAACCTCATGCAAGATACATAATATCAGATATAAACTATGACTTGTATTGTTTTTGGAAAGAGTTAAAGGAAAATCCAGACAAACTAATAAAAGAATTATTGTGTATAAAAAATACATACAAAGATGGAAAGAGACTATTTTACGAGATATTGGAAAGAAGAGAAAGCCTAACAGATCCTTTTCAAATAGCAGTGGATTTTTATGTTTTAAACCGGATAAGTTTCTCTGGCACAGTTCATAGTGGAGGCTATTCGGAATCTGCTTTTCAAAAAAGATTTACTTATTCAAGTATTGAAAAGTTGAAAGCTGTTAGCAAAATTTTACAAAGAATTGAAATATATCATGGCGATTACGAGCAATTTCTTTTTATGGAAGGAAAAGATGTTGTGATTTTTCTTGACCCACCATATTATTCAAGCAAAGAATCAAAACTATATGGCAAAAGGGGGGATTTACATATTAACTTTGATCATGAAAGGTTATATAAAAATGTTTTGAAAACTCATCATAAAATTATCATTACATACGATAATAATCCTTATATAAAATCCCTTTACAAGACTAACTTTTACATCTTTGAATGGAAAACAAAATATGGAATGACAAATTATGGTAGAGACTCTTTGAGGGAAGGTGAGGAGTTGTTGATTGTTAATTATAGTTTAACACAATCAAATGTAATGGAATTCTTCATTTTCAAGGCATAAAAATGGGTATTTTTAAACGGAAGGCTTATTTATAGGGTGGATGGGAAAAATAAGAAATAATCTAAATTTTAGAATTACTAGACAAGGCATTTTATTTTGAACTTTAAACTTTTCACTATGATTAATATAAAAATTTTAAAAGAAAAGGGAGATATTGAATATAATGCTATATTTGAGCCTGCTGATATTGAAAATGATTTCTTATTTGTTGAGCCAAAAACATTTCTTATAAAATGGACAAATGTTCGTGATTATATAAGAAAAGTTTCAAAAATTGTTAAAGACTTTAAGTTTAAAAAGGTTGTCTTAAATTTTAAAAGTGATGAAAATATATTATTCGCAATTGAAGAACTTTACTACCAACATTATTCGTTTGATAAATATAAGTCAAAAGCTAACGATTTTAATGTTGATTATTTTATAATTTCAAAAAATGAAGATAATAATTTAGCAAAAATTATTTCAGAAGGTGTTAATTATACAAGGGACCTTGTTAATGAGCCACCAAATAAAATATATCCAGAGACATTAAAGATGGAAGCAGAAAAAATTGCCAAAAATTATAATTTTGAAATTGAGGTTTTTGATAAAAAAGAGCTTGAAAGAATGGGTTTTAATGCATTTTTGGCAGTTGCAAGTGGTTCTGATAAAGAGCCGTATTTTGTTCATATAGGATATAAAAATGGTAATCCAAAATTAAAAATCGCTATTGTTGGAAAAGCTTTAACATTTGATAGTGGTGGATTGAATATAAAAACTTATGAAGGAATGTTAGATATGAAAATTGACATGGCAGGTGCAGGAGTTGTTCTTGGATTGTTTGATATAATTGGAAAATTAAAACTAAAAAATATTGAAATTCATGGATTTTTTGCTACATGTGAGAATATGCCTTCGGGTAAAGCTATGAAACCAGGTGATGTTGTAAAAGCATATAATGGTAAAACGATTGAAATTCTTAATACTGATGCAGAAGGTAGGTTAACACTTGCGGATGTCTTATCTTATGTTTCAAAACATTATAAACATTTGGATTATATTATAGACTTCGCAACATTAACAGGAGCTATTGTTGTTGCTCTTGGAGAATATAGGGCAGGTGTTTTTACACCAAATTCTGATTTGTATAAGAAAATTGAGTATTATGGAAGTTTAGCAGAGGAAAATTATTGGTTAATGCCCTTAGATGAAAAAATTGCTCAAAATCTAAAAAGCAAAGTTGCGGATATAAAAAATACGGGGGATAGGTGGGGTGGAGCAATTTTTGCAGCATTATTTTTAAGAGAGTTCGTAGAAGAACCTAATAAATGGGCTCATATTGACATTGCTGGTGTGGCTTATAATAATGAAATTGGAGCAACAGGTTTCGGTGTTAGAACAATAATTTATTGGATCCTTGATACTTTAAAATTTTCAAAAATAGGAGGATAAAAAAATGGAAAGTTTAAGAGAAACTGTTGTAGTTATAAAAAGAACAGCAAAAATGAGGGCTGGTGGAAGAACATTTAGAATGCATGTTTGGGTTGTTGTGGGTGATGGTCAGGGAAAAGTGGGAATAGGTCATGGAAGAGCTGCTGAAACGCCAGAAGCTTATGCCAAAGCGGTAAGAAGAGCAAGAAAAAATTTGAAAGATGTGGTGATAAAAAATGGAACACTTCCTCATCCTATTTATATTAAATTCGGTGCTATAAAACTAATTATGAAACCAGCAGCACCAGGAACAGGAATTATAGCAAGCCAACCTGTTAGAGCAGTTCTTGAAATGGCAGGTTATAAGAATGTTTTAACAAAAGTTCTTGGAAAATCAACAAATCCAGTTAATTTATTAAAAGCAACAATGCTTGCTCTTGAATCTCTTAAAGATCCGGAATATGTTCTTAAATTTAGATATTCCAAATGATTTTATTAGATGAGAAAATTGACCATAATTTGGTTTATAGGGTTGCCAATTCAAATGAAGAAATTTCAATATCTGAAAAATTAAAACAAAGAATTTTACATACAAGGGCAGTCCTTGAAGAAAAGATAAAAAACAATGAAATTATATATGGTGTTAATACAGGTTTTGGAAAATTAGCTTATAAAATTGTTAATGAAACTGAAAAACTACAATTAAATTTGATAAAATCTCATGCGGTTGGTGTTGGAGAAGAATTAGAAAGAGAAATTTCAAGGGCAATTTTATTTTTAAAGTTATATAATTTAAGTCTTGGATATAGTGGCATTAGATATGAAGTCATAGATAGATTATTATTTTTTTTGAATAATCAAGTTTATCCTGTAATTCCAAAATATGGCTCTGTTGGAGCAAGTGGAGATTTAATTCCTTTATCTCATATGGCACTAACACTTATTGGTGAGGGTTATGTATATTTAGACAAATCATTTTATCCTTCACTTATTGCTCACAAAATTTTAAATATAGAGCCTTTAAATTTAAAGGAAAAAGAGGGGCTTTCACTAATAAATGGACTTGAATTTAGTAAAGCACTTTTATCAATAAGCTTAAATGAATTTATTAGAATTTTTAAGCAGTCTATTACAATTTTTCTTCTTTCCGCTTATGCTTTTAATGCTAATAAAAAACATTATAATTTAAAGCTATCAAAATTGAATAAAAGTGAAGGTTTTTCTGAAATTTTAAGAATTTTAAATAAATATGCTGAAAATCTTGAAGGCAATAGAATTCAAGACCCTTATTCATTTAGAACTTTTCCTCAAATATATGGTGCAATATATGATAATTTAAAATTTATTGAGCAAAAAACGAATGAAGAATTAAATAGTGTTTCAGATAATCCTGTAATTATTGATGATGAAGTTATTTCATCTGGTTTATTTCAAGGTCAAGAAATTGCCTTTCTTTCAGATTTTTTAAATATGAATTTAATTAAAATGTGTCATGTTTCAGAAAGGAGAACATTTCAATTATTAAAAGAATATAACTTTTTAACAAAAGAGCCAGGTTTAAATAGTGGTCTTATGATGTTCCAAGTAAGTCAAGCAAGCTTATTAAATAATATGAATTTTTATCCTTATTCAATTGATAATATAACTACAAGCGAATTTCAGGAAGATGTTGTTTCATTTAGCTCAAATTCAAGTTTATATCTTTTTGAAAATGTAAAAAAATGTTATTATATTTTTGCTTATGAGCTAATTGCTTCACTTCAAGCGTTGTATTTAACAGAAAATTATAAAAATCTTCCAAAAGAATTAAGGGAAATTTATGAAGAATTAAGAAATCACAAAAGCCATCCAATAAAAATAATAGATGAAGATAGAAATTTAACAAAAGATATTGAAAATGCTATTTATCATTTAAAAAATGATAAATTATCACTTCAATTCTGCTTTGTCCAATAATTATTTCGGCCTCCCAAAGCACAAGAGACCTGACCTACTAACAACCCTCTCCCACTTCCCTTCAATTAGTATTGCTTTTAAGGGAGAGAAGCATCGCTTCTCAGGGAGAAGT
>Ga0209670_100480_pt1 | contig 23768 bp, 27 predicted proteins | sample PerSpoBPS_BMetaG_FD_184741 | JGI IMG/M metagenome (GOLD analysis project Ga0209670, IMG submission 184741) | Thermal spring microbial communities from Yellowstone National Park, Wyoming, USA - Perpetual Spouter B (PS_B) MetaG (SPAdes) (version 3) | ecosystem: Environmental > Aquatic > Thermal...
GTCCGACTGGTGGAGCTGGGGGGCAGGTGGTTCGTCCTCAACCTGGCTCCCCATCACGAGACCGCGGCGCGCCTCCTGGGGGCCGGGCGATATTACCTGCTGGAGTGAAGGGGGTGCGGAATGTGGGTTAAAGAAGGTTACTATCCGCTACAGAAGCGTGAAGAAATACCTTTGCCCCGCAACAAGGCAGATGGTGGAAGTAACTAGTGGATGCGTAAGTAATACGGCGTGTACGCTTCTTTGCCCAGAATAGCCTTCTTAAGGCGGTGGGCCTGGAGCTCTATCATCTCCCCCAGGGGTTTGCGGAAGCCCAAGGGGTGGGCTACCTCCTCCAGGAAGCGGCCCTCCAAGAGCTCTATGAGCCGCCTCCGGCCCTCCTCGTTTAGGTACACGCCTCCTTCCCTGGCTTCGGCGTGGGCCGGGGTGAGGTGCCCCCTCCGGAAGGCGGAGAGGACCACGGCGTCCACCACGGGCACCCGGAACTCCTCCATGAGGTCCAGGGCCAAGGCGGGGCTCCGCCGCCCCTCGGCGTGGAGGAAGCCCACCTCGGGGTGGAGCCCCGCCAGGCGCACCGCCACCAGAACACGCCCCAAGAGGAGGGCGTAGCCGTAGGAGAGGGCGGCGTTCACCGGGTCCCTAGGGGGCCTGCGGGTGCGCCCCCCAAAGCCTTGGGCGGCGAGGAGGCGGCCTAACCCCTGGAAGTAGGCCCGGCTTCCTTCCCCCTCCGCCCCCCGGAGGCTCTCCAGCCTCTGGGCCTCCCCGGCCCGGGCGAGGGCCTGGGCCACCTCCTCGGCCTCGGGAAGGCCGTGGCGCAGGAGGAGGGCGAGGGCGGAGCGGAGCTTGCCCACCACAAAGGCCCGGGCCAAGGGAAGGGCCTCGGCCCCAAACTGGGCCCGGAGGTGACCCAGGTGGGGGGTCGGGGAAGGCCCCCGCCACCCCGTAGAGGAAGCCCTCCAGGGAGAGGAAGAAGACCGGCGCCCCCTGGCGGAGGAGGAAGACCAGGGCGGGGGTGGAGAGGCGCACGTTGCCCCAAAGGGCCACCCGGCGCACCTGACGGGCGGGGAAGTCGGCCAGGGTAATCCCGTCCTTCTCAAGGAGGAGGCGGCCTGCCCTGAGTCTCAGGGTGGCCCCCTGGTGGGTGAGGTGGAGGGTCATCAGAAGAGGGGCCAGGGGGGAAGGGGCCTCAGGCGCTCGTCCAGCCCGGCGAGGAAGTCCCGCAGGCGCTCGTAGTCCTCTCGCTCCACGGGCCTTGTGCCGTGGGCCAGGATGCTCCCGTGCCGCTTCTGGAGGAGGGCCTGGAGCCGGTTCTTCTCTCCGTAGAGGCGCTGGGCCAGGGTGCCCCGCTGGCCGAAGGCCAGGTCCAAGTCAAAGGCCGCCTCGAGGAGCTCCATGAGGCCTCTGGGCTTCAGAATGCGCTCCCTAAGGCTTTCTGGGAAGTTCTCGGGCCAGGTCTTGGGGTCTTTCGGGGTGAAGCCCAGGCGCTCCTGGAGGTCGGCCTCCACGGCCAGCTCCAGGGCGCGGTAGAGGCGGGCCAGGGCGTCGTCAAAGCGGCCCAAGGCGGCCCGGCGCTCGGCGTTGGCCAGGAGGTCCTGGAGGAGGGGGAAGGTGGGCTTTTCCCCGGCCTCCACGATGCTTTGTAGATGGGGAAGGAGGGCTTCCAGGCCCTTCAAGACCCGCACCTTGCCCCCGTGCCCCCAGGCCTCGGCCACGGCCAGGGCCACGGGGAGGTGGGCGGAAAGCCGGTTTAGGGCCTCCTGGTGCCGGAAGCGGTCCCACTCCATAAGGCCTTCCACCACCCCCTGCATGGCCCGGTAGAAGCGGGCCTCGGAGGGGGAGAGGGGGCGGCTTAGGAGGCTTTCCAACTCAGAGAGGGCCATGCCCAGGTTCAGGGCGTTCCAGGCCCGGGTGAAGCCCGCCCACTCCCGGAGGCCAAAGCGGGCCGTGGGGTCCTCCAGGAGGCGGAGCCTTTCGTGCCCGGAGAGGACCCGGCCCGTCTCTGGGTCCCGCCGTTCCCCGCCCACGTAGCTGAAGACCACCCCCCGCCCCGTGAGGGCCAGGGTGAGGCCCGCCGCCATGGGCTTGGTGCCCCCGGTGAGGTCGGCCACGATGGCCTTCGCCTCCCACTCTAGGGCCTTCCTCAGGGCGAGGAGGGCCTTCTGGTAGGCCTCGAGGAGGCTTTCCGCGTCCTCCAGGAGAAGGGTGTGGTGGCGAAAGGAGGCCCCGTAGTCCCTTAGAAGCTCCGCGGCCACGGGGTGGCTCGCTTGGCTGGCCAGGAAGACCACCCCCTCGGGGGCGTGCTCGGAAAGGGCCACCTCCAGGGGCTCCCGGGTGGTGCCCACGGTGAGGATGAGGACTTTCATGCCCCCATTATCGCCCGGTTAGAATGGGCCCATGCGCAAGGCGGTTCTGGTCCTCTTCCTCGGCCTCGCCCTGGCCCAGCCCACCCACACCGTGGCCCCCGGGGACACGCTTTTCTCCATCGCCCGCAGGTATGGGACCACGGTGGAGGAGCTCATGCGCCTGAACGGCCTGGAAAGCTTCCTCATCCAGGTGGGCCAGGTCCTGAAGCTTCCCGCCCCCTCTTCGCAGGAAGGCCCTCCCCAGGAGGCGCCCAAAGAACCCCCTCCCCAGGAACCCAAAGCCGAGGACTTTGACCCGGAAAGCCCCCTGGTGAAGGCGGTTCTCCGCTACCTGGGCGTGCCCTACAAGTACGGGGCCAACTCGCCCTTGAGCCTGGACTGCTCCGCCTTCGTGGCCCAGGTCTACGCCGAGCTCGGGGTGGCCCTGCCCCGGACCAGCCGGGATCAGTACCGCGCCCTGCCCGCGGCCGACACCCTGCGCCCCGGGGACCTGGTCTTCTTCAGCTTCGGGGGGAAGGACGTGGACCACGTGGGGATCTACCTGGGCCGGGGGGTCTTCGCCCACGCCAGTAGCTACGGGAGCCGGGTGGTGATAGAGAGCCTGGATGCCCCCTTCTACAAAAAGGCCTACAGGGGGGCGAGGCGGGTCCTCCAGGAGGCCAAAGGGCCCTAGGGCCAGTCCGGGACCTCTCCCCGGGCCTTCTTCAGGGCTTCCACAAGCGCCTCCCCGGGCCTCCCCTCGCCCCGGAAGGCTTCGGCCTCCCGCTCCAGCCAGGCCTCCCCCCGGCGGAAGAGGACCCCCCGGGCCTCCTTTAGGGCGGTCTCTATGAGGCTTCCCAGGGAGTAATAGGGGCTTCCCGGGGGCAGGTCGGGTTCCAGGCCCTGGCGGGCTAGGGCCCGGCCGTAAGGGGCCTCCCGGGCCTCCATGGCCCCTCCTTGGGCGAAGTAGCGCTTTAAGACCCTTCCCCAGTCCCCAACGCGGCTGTAGGGGGCCATGGCCCGGTAGGCCGCCTCCAGGTCCTCCTCCCCGTAGGGGCGGTAGCGGTCCTCGTGGACCACCAGGTGCCGGGGAAGCCTGGGCCTAGGGGGGCCTTCCTCGTCCGGGACCCCCAGGGCCAGGCCCACCACGGGGAAGACCCCGGGAGGCAGGCGGAGGAGGTCCAGTAGGGCCTCGGGCTCGTTGAGGACCCCGCCGATGAAGCAGACCCCGTAGCCCAGGGCCTCGGCGGTGAGGGCCAGGTAGGCGGCGGAAAGCCCCGCGTCCAGGACGCCGAAGTGGAGGGCGGTCCTGGGCCAGGAGGCCATCTTCTGCCCCCGGTGGAGAAGGAGCCTTTCCAAGCGGTGGACGTCGGCCAGGAAGAGGAAGAACTCCGCCGCCTGCCGCACGTGCTCCTGGTCCCCGGAAAGCCGGGCGATGGCTTCCCTAAGGGCCTGGTCCCTGACCCTCAGGACGCTATAGAGCTGGGCGCTGGCGTCGGTGGGGGCCCGCTGGAGGGCGAAAAGGAGCTTCTCCAGGTCCTCCGGGGGAATGGGCTCGGGCTTGAAGCGGCGCACGCTTCGCCTCTTCGCCAGGATGGGCGTGAGGTCCATGGGGGCAGGATACGGCCTTGGGCGGGCCTGCGGTCAAGCCACAGGGGCCCCTTCGTCCAGAAGGACAAGGCCTTCCCGGGCGGCCTCCCCCACAAGGCCGATCTCCCCCTTGCGGGCTTCCCACTCCTCCGGGGTGAGGGCCACGTAGTCCACGTTTCTCAGGGGAAGAAGGTGGTACAGGAGCTGGACCCGGCTCAGGTAGTCCATGCCCCGAAAAGCGGGGGAGACCACGAGGAGGTCCCAGTCGCTGTCCTCCAGGGCTTCGCCCCTGGCCCGGGAGCCAAAGAGGAGCGCCCGGGTGAGGGGGATGGGAAGCCCTTGCAGGAGCTTTCTTAAGTACCCCACCCGCGGCGAAAGCCGCGGTGGGGTACTTAGCAAGCGCTCGGCCTCGAGGCGCACCCTTTCATCATACCAGGGCCTAAGGGACCCCTAGAGGCCGAGAAAGGCCAGGTACCCCCGCCACAGGGCCTCCCCGAAGAAGAAGGCCACCACCCCTCCCAGGGCCAGGTAGGGGCCAAAGGGGATTTTCTGCCTTCTAAAAAGGAGCCCAAAGGCCGCCCCCAGGAAGACGGCGAGAAGAAGCGCCAAAAAGGCGTAAAGCCCAAGCCAGGCCCCGAGGGCCCCTAGAAGCTTCACGTCCCCGTAGCCCATGGCGACCGGCTCCTCCTCTTCTTCGGGCGGGGCGGGTCGGAAGGCCCAGTAAAGCCCCCCGGCCAGGGCGAGCCCCCCGGCGGCGACGAGGCTTCCCTTCAGGCTTTCCAGAAGGTCCAGGCCCAGGGCGGGGGCCAGGAGGAGGGCCACGGGAAGGAGGGGGAGGGTGAGCCGGTCGGGGAGGACCACGGGCCTACCCGTTCTCGCCGAGAGGGCCCAGGTGAGGAAGGCCAGGGCCATCCCCACCCCGGGGCCCAGGAGGGCTCCCAAGAGGGCGGCCATGTGCACCTGGTGGGGGCCCACGGGGACCTCGGGCCTGGCTTCCCGGAAGCGCCTCAGGAAAAGCCCCCCGTACCCGGCCACCAGGCCCAGGCCCCCCGCCGCCATCAGGGCCCCGTCCAGGCTCTCCCTGAAGGGGAGGGGGAAGGCGAGGAAGTAGGAGGCGGCGAAGCCCAGGAAGAGGAGGCCGTAGGTGAGGGCATCGGGAAGCTCGTAGGTGTCCAGGTCAATGAAGGCGAGGGCCACCAGAAAGGCGAGGAAGGCGAAGACCAAAAAGGCCATGGGGGAAGGCGGGTAGAAGAGGGCGGCCAGGAGGAAAAGGGAGCCGGTGATGGCCTCCACCAGGGGGTAGCGGGGGCTTATGGGGCTTTGGCAGTAGCGGCACCGCCCCTTCAGGGCCACGTAGGAGAGGACGGGGATCAGGTCCAGAGGCCCCAGGGGGTGGCCGCAGGCCGGGCAGTGGGAGGGGGGGTAGGCCAGGGACTCTCCCCGGGGCAGGCGGTGGATGACCACGTTGAGGAAGGAGCCTATCGCCAGGCCCAGGACCAGGGCGAAAAGGGGCCACATGGGGGCATTGTACCGGGACGTTCACCGGGTTTTCCTAGGCTGGAAGTATGATGCTCCCGTGACGCCGGAAGCCGCCTATCAGAACCTGCTGGAGTTCCAGAGGGAAACCGCCTACCTGGGCTCCTTAGGGGCCCTGGCCGCCTGGGACCAGCGCACCATGATCCCCAGAAAGGGGCACGGGCACCGGGCCCGGCAGATGGCCGCTCTGGCCCGCCTCCTCCACGAGCGGGCCACCGACCCCAGGATCGGGGAGTGGCTGGAGAAGGTGGAGGGGTCGTCCCTGGTGGAGGACCCCCTTTCCGACGCCGCCGTCAACGTGCGGGCCTGGCGGCGGGCCTACGAGAGGGCCCGGGCCATTCCCGAGAGGCTGGCCGTGGAGCTGGCCCAGGCCAGGAGCGAGGGGGAGACCGCCTGGGAGGCCCTGCGCCCCAAGGACGACTGGCAGGGCTTCCTGCCCTACCTCAAGCGCCTTTTCGCCCTGGCCAAGGAGGAGGCGGAGATCCTCATGGCCGTGGGGCCAGACCCCCTGGACCCCCCCTACGGGGAGCTTTACGACGCCCTCCTGGACGGCTACGAGCCCGGGGCCAGGGCGAGGGACCTCGAGCCCCTCTTCCGGGAGCTCTCCTCGGGCCTCAAGGGTCTTCTGGACCGCATCCTGGGAAGCGGGCGGAGGCCCGATACCGGCGTCCTCCACCGCCACTACCCTAAGGAGGCCCAGAGGGCCTTCGCCTTAGAGCTCCTTCAGGCCTGCGGGTACGACCTCGAGGCCGGCCGCCTGGACCCCACCGCCCACCCCTTTGAGATCTCCATCGGCCCCGGGGACGTGCGCATCACCACCCGCTACTATGAGGACTTCTTCAACGCCGGCATCTTCGGCACCCTCCACGAGATGGGCCACGCCCTCTACGAGCAGGGCCTGCCCGAGGCCCACTGGGGCACCCCCCGGGGGGAGGCCGCCTCCTTGGGGGTCCACGAGTCCCAAAGCCGCACCTGGGAGAACCTGGTGGGCCGCTCCTTGGGCTTCTGGGAGCGCTTCTTCCCCCGGGCCAAGGAGGTCTTTTCCAGTCTGGCCGACGTGCGCCTGGAGGACTTCCACTTCGCCGTCAACGCCGTGGAGCCCTCCCTTATCCGGGTGGAGGCCGACGAGGTTACCTATAACCTCCACATCCTGGTGCGCCTGGAGCTGGAGCTGGCCCTCTTCCGGGGGGAGCTTTTCCTCGAGGACCTGCCCGAGGCCTGGCGGGAAAAGTACCGGGCCTACCTGGGCGTGGCCCCAAGGGACTACAAGGACGGGGTCATGCAGGACGTCCACTGGTCGGGGGGGATGTTCGGCTACTTCCCCACCTACACCCTGGGCAACCTCTACGCCGCCCAGTTCTTCGCCAAGGCCCAGGAGGAGCTTGGGCCCTTGGAGCCCCTCTTCGCCCGCGGGGAGTTCGCCCCCTTCCTGGACTGGACCAGGCGCAGGATCCATGCCGAGGGGAGCCGCTTCCGCCCCCGGGCCCTGGTGGAGAGGGTGACGGGAAGCCCCCCCGGCGCTCAAGCCTTCCTCAGGTACCTGGAGGCCAAGTACCGGGCCCTTTACGGCTTCTAGGCCAGGCGGGGAAAAGGGCCAGGAGAAGAAGGGTGCTGGCCGCCCAGAGGGCCCCTTCCCCTTTGCCCAAGCGCTCGGCGAAGAGGCCCGCCACCGTGGGCCCCAGAGGGATTACTCCAACTCCTTCGGGGTCCAGTGGGCGCTGTCCCGCTTGCGGTACTTCTCCATGGCCTTTAGGAAAGCCTCCTCCAGGTCAATGCCCTCGCGGTTGGCCAGGGAGATGAGGACGAAGAGGAGGTCGGCCAGCTCCATGGCCAGGTCCCCTTCTTCCTCGCCCGGCTTGGGGGTCTTCCCGTGGCGGTGGGCCAGGACCCGGGCCACCTCCCCCAGCTCCTCGGTGAGGCGGGCCAGCATGAGGAGGGGCGGGAAGTAGCCCTCCGCAAACTGCCCGATCCAGGCGTCCACCATCTCCTGGGCCTCCTTGAAGGTGAGCACGGCTACACCCCCCTCACGAAGGCGGCCAGGAGGCGCACCGCCCGCTCCACGTCGGCGAAGTCCACCATCTCCACCGGGGAGTGCATGTAGCGAAGGGGGATGGAGACGATCCCCGTGGGGATGCCCTCCCGCACCTTGGCCACCTCGTCGGCGTCGGTGCCGGAGTGGCTCCCGTGGGCGTGGAGGACGTAGGGGATGCCCTCCCTTTCCGCCGCCGCCTTTAGCCCCCGCAGGACCTCCTTGTCCACGAAGGGGCCCACGTCCAGCACCACCCCTTTGCCCAGCTCCGCCTCCCCCACCAGGCCCTTTTCCATGCCGGGGGTGGCGCTGTCGTGGTGGACGTCCACCACCAGGGCCAGGTCCGGGGCCTCCCGGAAGGCGGCGGTCCTGGCCCCGTAGGCCCCGATCTCCTCCTGGGCCGTGCCCACGGCCACCACCTCGCAGGGGGCCTGGTCCTTGAGGAGGCGCAGGGCCTCGAGGACCACAAAGGCCCCCAGGCGGTTGTCCAGGGCCTTGGAGACCAGGCGCTTCCCCAGAAGCCACACCGGGGCCTGGTCCAGAACCCCCACCGCCCCCACCTCCAGATAGGCCAGGGCCTCCTCCCGGCTTTCCGCCCCGATGTCGGCGAAAAGCTCGGCCATCTCCACGGCCTTTTTCCTCTCCTCCTCCTTCAGGACGTGGATGGCCTTCCTGCCCACCACCCCGAGGACCGGCCCCTTCTTCCCCAGAAAGCGCAGGCGCTGGCCCACCAGCACCTGGGGGTCCCAGCCCCCTAGGGGCCTCAAGCGCAGGAAGCCCTTTTCCTCCACGTGGCTCACGATGACCCCGATCTCGTCCAGGTGGCCCATGAGGAGGACCTTGGGCCTTTTGCCGGAGTTGAGGCGGGCGTAGACGTTGCCGTGGCGGTCTTTCTCCGCCTCGGCGAAGGTGGAGGCCTTTTCCAGGAAGACCTGGGCCGCCTCCTCCTCAAAGCCGGAAGGCCCGGTGGCCAAAAGAAGCCTCTCCAAAAACGCCAGGTCCGGCGCGTAGTCCATGCCCCAAGCTTACAATGGGCCCGTGAAGTACCTGGCCCTCATCGCCCACGATGCCAAGAAGGAGGAGATGGCCGCCTTCGCCAAAAGGCACCGAGACCTCCTGGCCCGCTTCCCCCTCCTGGCCACCGGCACCACGGGGGCCCGGGTCCAGGAAGCCACGGGGCTTCCCGTGGAGAGGGTCCTCTCCGGCCCTTTAGGCGGGGACCAGCAGATCGGGGCCCGGGTGGCCGAGGGGCGGGTCCTGGCGGTCATCTTCCTGCAGGACCCCTTGAGCGCCAAGCCCCACGAGCCCGACGTTCAGGCCCTCATGCGGGTCTGCAACGTGCATCAGGTGCCCCTCGCCACCAACCTGGCGGCGGCGGAGGCCCTGATGGCCTGGCTCAGGGACCAGACTGCTACGTAAATACCCCAAAAAGGCCCAGGTCCCTATACCCTCGCTTCCGGTTTCCCTCGGCCCACCAGCCCTCAGAAGCCTTCTGCCGGGGCCCCCATGCTGGCTTGGGCCAGCATGGGGTGGTGTCACAGGGTCTTGCGGTAGGCCAGGGCCTCGGCCACGTGGGCCTCCTCCACCCGCTCGGCGCCCGCCAGGTCGGCCACGGTGCGGGCCACCCGCAGGAGGCGGTCGTAGCTTCGGGCGGAGAGGAGGAGTTTTTTGGCGGCGGCCTGCAGGAGGGCCTCGGCCCCGGGGGTGAGGCGGAGGTGTTCCCTCAGGGCCCTTCCGGAAAGCTCTCCGTTGGGGCGGCCCTGGCGCTTCAGCATCCTCTCCCTGGCCCTCAGGACCCGCTCCCGCACCGCCTCGGTGCTCTCCCCCTCGGGGGCCCGGGCCAGCTCCTCCGGCGTGAGGCGGGGGACCTCCACCACCAGGTCAAAGCGGTCCAGAAGCGGCCCGGAGATCTTGCCCACATAGCGGCTCCGGGCGCCCGGGGTGCAGGTGCAGGCCCTTTCCGGGTCCCCATAAAAGCCGCAGGGGCAGGGGTTCATGGCCGCCACCAGGAGGAAGCGGGCGGGAAAGGTGAGGCTGGCCCGGGCCCGGGCGATGGTGACCACGCCGTCTTCCAGGGGCTGGCGGAGGGCCTCGAGGGCCTCCCGGGAGAACTCGGGAAACTCGTCCAGGAAGAGGACCCCCCGGTGGGCCAGGGAGACCTCCCCGGGCTTGGGGATGGCCCCGCCCCCGATCAGGCCGGCGTAGCTCACCGTGTGGTGGGGGGCCCGGAAGGGCGGGGTCTTGATGAGGCCTCTAACGGGCTTGCCGGCGGCGGAGTGGATCCGGGTCACCTCCAAGGCGGCCTCCCGGGAGAGGGGCGGCAGGAGGAAGGGGAGGCGCCGGGCCAGCATGGTCTTCCCCGATCCCGGGCTTCCCACCATGAGGAGGTGGTGGTAGCCGCTAGCGGCGATCTCCAAGGCCCTTTTGGCCTTGGCCTGCCCCTTCACGTCCCTGAGGTCCAGGGCCTCCAAGGCCTCCAGGGGGTCCTCGGGCCTGGCCTCCTCCAGGGCCTCCTCGCCCCGCAAAAAGGCCGCCACCTCCCTTAGGGTCCTGGCCCCGTAGACCCTCACCCCCTCCACCAGGGCCGCCTCCTTAGCGCTCTCCTCGGGTAGAAGGAGGGTCTTGCCCTCGGCGAGGGCGCCCAGGGCCAGGTTCACCGCTCCGGGGATGGGCCTCAGGCTGCCGTCCAGGCCCAGCTCCCCGGCCACGGCCAGGGGGGAAAGGGCCTCGAGGGGCACCACCCCCTGGGCGGCCAGGAGGCCCAGGGCGATAGGCAGGTCAAACTGGCTCCCCTCCTTCTTGAGCTCCGCCGGGGCCAGGTTCACCACCACCCGGGCCTGGGGGTAGGGGAAGCCGGCGTTCTTCAGGGCGGCCCGCACCCTTTCCCGGCTCTCCTCCACCGCCTTGTCGGGCAGGCCCACCAGGGCGTAGGAGGGAAGCCCGGGGCTCACGTCCACCTCCACGGTGACGGGAACAGCGTCCAGGCCGTAAAGGGCGTAGCTCCGCACCTGGGCCAGCATGGAGGGAGTTTATCACTTGCGGAGGAGGGGCAGGTAGAGGACCACCGCCAAAAGGAGAAGGCCGAGAAGACCCAAAAAGGCCGCCTGGTAGCCGAGGGCCGCCACCACCCCGCCCACCCCCCACTGGAGGAGGAAGGTGCCCCCGATGCCGAAGAGGTTGACCAGGGTCGTCCCCCGCCCCACCAGGTGGCCCGCCACCAGCTCCCGGGCCTGGGTGAGGGTGAGGATGTTAAAGGCCCCGAAGAAGCCCATGAGGGCGTAGGCGGGAACCAGGACCCTTAAAAGAAGGAGGAGAAGGCCTAAGGCGAAGAGGAGGCTGGCGAAGAGGAGGACCCTGGCCGTCCCCAGCCGGTCCGCCAGGTAGCCGGAGACCAAAAAGCCAAAGACGGCCATCCCCGAGTAGAGGAAGAGGAGGTTGCCCACCTCGAGGGCCCTAAGACCCAGGTAATAGGCGTAAGCCCCGGCCCAGAGGGTCTGCAGGGCGAGGAAGCTCCCGGCGAAGGCCAGGGCCAGGAAGGCCACCCGGAGAAGCCTACCGTTGCGGAGCACCTCCCAAAGGCCCCCCCCTTCCCCGCCCCTGGGCCAGGCCACCCCGGGCGGGGCGTTCCGCACCCCCAGGTAGATGGCCAGGGCCACCAGGGCCACCACCAGCCCCCCGAAGAGGAAGACCCCCCGCCAGCCCACCGCCTCCTTGAGGAGGGCCAGGGGCGTGGCCGCCATGAGCCCCCCCGTGGCCCCTAAGCCCACGAGGAGGGTGGACACCGTGGCGTAGCTCTTGGGGAACCAGAGGCTGAAGGCCTTCAGGGCCCCCATGAGGGCCGCCGCCATCCCCACCCCGATCAGGGCCCGGCCCAGGGCCAGCGTGCCGAAGCCCTGGGCCAGGCCGAAGACCAGGCTCCCCAACGCGGCCAACAGGAGGAGAGAGGGGGTGACCACCCGGGGGCCGAAGCGGTCCAGAAGGCTGCCCAGAGGGAGTTGGGCCGCGGCGAAGGCCAGGTAGAAGAGGCTGGTCATGAGGCCCAGCTCCGCCGGCCCCAGGCCCAGCTCCTGGAAGAGGTCCTTGGCGAGGACGGCGTTGGCGGAGCGGTAGAAGTAGGAGAGAAAGTAGCCCAGGGTAAAGAGGACAAAGACGCGGACGGCCATATCACCTCCGGTTCAGGGCCACGCCCAGGAGAATCATAAGCCCGCCCAGAAGGGCCTCCGGCCTTAAGGGCTCCCCCGCCAAAGGCCAGGCGAAGAGGGCCCCGCTCAGGGGCTCCAGCATGGCCACCAGGGTGGCGGTGCGGGCGGGCACGGTGCGCACCCCCTGAAGGAAGAGGCCGAAGGGGACCACCGTGCCCAGGGTGACCAGGTAGAGGATGCCCCCCCACTGCCCGGGGGTGAGGGTCAGGGACCGGTCCAGGTGAAGGAGGAGGAAGGGCAGGGCCAGGAGGCTTCCCACCCCCGTGGCCACCCCCAGGGCCACCAGGGGCGGGGTCTTGAGGCCGTGGGAGAAGGCGGCGTAGAGGGCGAAGGAGAGAGCGGAGAGGAGGCCGTAGGCCACGCCCACGGGGCTTCCTTGGAGCCCTTGCCGGCCCACCACCAGCACATAGGCCCCCCAGAGGGCCAGGGCCACGCCCGCTAGGGCCCTTGCGGGAAGCCTTTCCCTCCTCAGGAGGGCGTAGAGGGTGAGGAGGGCCGGGGCCAGGTACTGGAGGAAGATGCCGGTGGCCACGGTGGTGGTGTGGATGGCCAGGTAGTAGAAGGCCTGGGCTCCGGAAAGGGCGAGGCCCACCCGGATGAGGCGGGGCCGTTCCTCTTGGGAAGGGGGGTGGCGGAGGAGGAGGGACAAGAGGAGGAGAAAGCTCAAGAGGAAGCGCCAGGGGATGAGGACCTCGGGGGGGATCTCCCGCATGAACCGCCCCGCCAGGGCCCCCCCGAGGCCCCAAAGCAGGGCGGCCAGGGCCACGAAGATCACCGCCGCCCTCCCAGGACCGCCAAGGCCACCCCCAGGAGGAGGACCAGGGCCCCCAGGATGACCTGAAGCCCGGGGACCTCGCCAAAGAGGAGGAAGGCCAGGAGGCTGGCCCCCACCGGTTCAAAGAGGATGGCCAGGGTCACCAGGACCGGGGAGATGTGGCGGGTGGCCCAGTTGAAGCTGGTGTGGCCCACGAGCTGGGGCAGAAGGGCCATGAGGAGGATGTAGAGGTAGACCGCCCCCGGGTACCCCCCGTACCCTCCCCCGAAGAGGTAGGGGAGAGGAAAGAGGATCAGGAAGGCGGTGGTGTAGGCCACCCTCACGTATTCCAGAAGGGAAAGCCCCCGCCTCTGGGCCTCCCGCCCCAGGAGGAAGTAAAAGGAGGCGGCTAGGGCCCCGAGGAGGGCCAGGAGGTCCCCCAAAAGGGGGTTCGTGCCCCCACCCTGGGCGTCCCCTAGACCGATCAGAAGCCCGCCCACCAGGGCCACCCCCACCCCCAGGAGGGTGAGGCCGGAGGGCCTTTCCCCGAAAAGGAGCCAGCCCAGAAGGGTGACCCAGACGGGGTTGGTGGTGACCAGGGCGGTGCTGGCGGCCACCGAGGTGTAGGAGAGGGAGGTGATCCAGAAGGCGAAGTGCAGGGCCAAGGCCGCCCCCGCCGCCAGGGCGAAGGGGATACCCCCCCTGGCCCGGATGGGGCTCTTGAAGCCGGGCAGGAGGAGAAGGGCAGCGAAGCCCATCCGCCCCGCGCTCATCACCAGGCTAAAGGCCAGGCTTCTGTCCCCTGAGGCGGCGAGGGCCAGCCGCACCAGGATGCTCCCGAAGCTGATGGCCAGGATGCCAAGGAGGAGGACACCGGCCACTTTGAGCCCGGAGGGCCGCATGGGGGCATTCTCCCATAAGAGCCAGCTTCTGACCACTGGGTCAGGCCCAGGGGCAAACGCCCTAGAACCCGCTGGTATACTGGCGCGGAAGGAGGTCCTATGGTGACCATCGCGGTTCCCAAGGAAAGGGCCCCAGGGGAAAGAAGGGTGGCCCTGGTGCCCGAGGTGGTGGCCCGCCTGGTGAAGGGAGGGGCCAGGGTCAGGGTGGAGCGAGGGGCCGGGGAGGGCGCCTACTACCCCGACCCCCTATACCAGGAGGCGGGGGCGGAGGTGGTGGAGCGGGAAGCCCTCCTTAAGGGGGCGAACCTCCTCTTCACCGTGCAGCCCCCCCCTCTGGACCTGATCCAGGCCCTGGAGCCCGGATGCCTGGTGGTGGGCTTCGTCCAGGCCCACAAGAACCTGGACCTGGTGAAGGCCTTGGCCGCAAAAAAGGCCACGGTCCTGGCCATGGAGCTCATCCCCCGCATCACCCGGGCCCAGAGCATGGACGCCCTCTCCAGCCAGGCCACGGTGGCGGGGTACCTGGCCGCCATCCACGCCGCAAGGCTCTCCCCCCGCTTCTTCCCCATGCTGACCACCGCCGCCGGCACCATCCGCCCCGCCAAGGTGATGGTCATGGGGGTGGGCGTGGCGGGGCTCATGGCCATCGCCACCGCCAAGCGCCTGGGGGCCCAGGTCTTCGCCTACGATGTGCGGAGGGCGGCCTTGGAGCAGGCCCTCTCCCTGGGGGCCAAGCCCATTGAGCTCCCCATCAGCGCCGAGGGGGAGGGCGGGTACGCCCGGGAGCTCACCGAGGAGGAGAAGCGCATCCAGCACGAGGCCCTGCGGGAGCACGTGGCCGGCATGGACGCCATCATCACCACGGCCCAGGTGCCCGGTCGCCGCGCCCCCATCCTCCTCACCGAGGACATGATGGACCGCCTCAAGCCCGGCACGGTGGTGGTGGACCTGGCGGCGGAGTCGGGGGGGAACTGCGTCCTCACCCAGCCGGGAGAGGTGGTGGAGGTGAAGGGGGTACGGATCTACGGCCCCTTGAACCTTCCCAGCGAACTCGCCGTCCACGCCTCGGAAATGTACGCCAAGAACCTCCTGAACTTGTCCACCCTGCTCATAGAGAAGGGGGAGTTCGCCCCCAAGTGGGAGGACGAGATCGTCCAAGGGGCCCTTCTCATGAAGGAGGGCGAGATCCTGCATGGGCCCACCAAGGCCCTTCTGGGAGGTGCGTGATGGAGTTTGGCTTCTGGTCTGCCCTTTACATCTTCGTGCTCACCGCCTTTTTGGGCTACGAGCTCATCACCCGGGTGCCGGTGATCCTCCACACCCCCCTGATGTCGGGCTCCAACTTCATCCACGGGGTGGTGGTGGTGGGGGCCATGGTGGTTCTGGGCCACGCGGAAACCGGCCTGGAGAAGCTGATCGGCTTTTTGGGCGTGATCCTGGGGGCCGCCAACGCCGCCGGGGGGTACGCGGTCACGGTGCGCATGCTGGAGATGTTTGAGAAGAAGCCCAAAGGGGGTGGTCAGTGATGGACCTCATTCAGGCGGCCTACTTCGTGGTGGCCATCCTCTTCATCGTGGGCCTCAAGCGCATGGCCCACCCCACCACGGCCAAAAGCGGCATCGTCTGGGCGGGCTGGGGTATGGTCCTGGCGGTGCTGGCCACCTTCTTCTGGCCGGGGATGGGGAACTTCGCCCTCATGCTCCTGGCCCTCCTTGTGGGGTCGGTGGTGGCCTGGTGGGCGGCGGTCAAGGTGGCCATGACCGACATGCCCCAGATGGTGGCCATTTACAACGGCATGGGCGGCGGCGCCGCCGCCACCATCGCCGCCGTGGAGCTCCTCAAGGGGGCCTTTGAGAGCCAGGGCCTTATGGCTTTGGCCATCCTGGGCGGGCTCATCGGCAGCGTGGCCTTCACCGGGAGCCTCATCGCCTTCGCCAAGCTTCAGGGCCTCATGCGCAGCCGGCCCATCCTCTTCCCGGGGCAGAAGGTGCTGAATGCCCTAGTCCTCGCGGTCACGGTGCTTCTCGGCCTCTCCCTCCTCTTCAACGACGCCACCTCGAGCATCGTCCTCTTCTTCCTGCTGGCCCTTCTTTTCGGCGTGCTCATGACCCTGCCCATCGGCGGTGGGGACATGCCCGTGGCCATCTCCTTCTACAACGCCTTCACCGGCATGGCCGTGGGCTTTGAGGGCTTCGCCGTGGGCAACCCGGCCCTCATGGTGGCGGGCACCCTGGTGGGGGCGGCGGGCACCCTGCTCACCGTGCTCATGGCCAGGGCCATGAACCGCTCGGTCTGGAGCGTGCTGGTGGGTGGGTTCGGCGTGGAGCAGGAGGCGGGCGAGGTCAAGGGGAGCCTCAAGCCCATTGACGTGGAGGACGCCGCCGTCATGCTGGCCTACGCGAACAAGGTGGTCTTCGTCCCCGGCTACGGCATGGCCCTCTCCCAGGCCCAGCACAAGGTGAAGGAGCTCGCCGACCTCCTCGAGGCCCGCGGGGTGGACGTGAAGTTCGCCATCCACCCGGTGGCCGGGCGCATGCCGGGGCACATGAACGTCCTCCTGGCCGAGGCCGGGGTGGACTACGACAGGCTCAAGGACCTGGAGGAGATCAACCCCGAGTTCCCCACCGTGGACGTGGCCGTGGTCATCGGGGCCAACGACGTGGTCAACCCGGCCGCCCGCCGCCCCGGGAGCCCCCTCTACGGCATGCCCATCCTGGACGTGGACAAGGCCAAGAACGTGATCGTCGTTAAGCGGGGACAAGGCAAAGGCTTCGCCGGGGTGGAGAACGAGCTCTTCTACGCCGACAACACCCGGATGCTCTACGGGGACGCCCAGAAGGTCCTCACCGAGCTCATCCAGGCTCTGAAGAAGCTCTAAACGCCCTTCCCTCCCGAAGCCCCGGGCCGAGCCCGAGGCTTCTTGACCTTTGGCCTGGCCCTTGCTATAGTGCCTAGTGCGGTCGGTCCGCGGTAGCTCAGCTGGTAGAGCGGCCGGCTGTTAACCGGTTGGTCGCAGGTTCGAGTCCTGCCCGCGGAGCCAGATGGGGGCCTAAGGGCCCCCTGGGTCTTTTATTGGGGGGCGAAAAAGGGTATAATCTTCCTTCGTGCGGCCTGCCGGGCCCGGAAGGGAGGTGAAGATGCGCAAGTACGAGGTCAACATCATCCTGAACCCCAACCTGGACCAGACCCAGCTCGCCCTGGAGAAGGAGATCATCGGCAAGGCCCTCGAGGCCCACGGGGCCAGGGTGGAGAAGGTGGAGGAGTGGGGAACGCGCCGCCTGGCTTACCCCATCGCCAAGGACCCCCAGGGGTATTTCCTCTTCTACCAGGTGGAGATGCCCGAGGACCGGGTCAACGCCCTGGCCCGGGAGCTCCGCATCCGCGACAACGTGCGCCGGGTGATGGTGGTGAAGAGGGCGGAGCCCCTCCTCGCCAAAGCGTAAACTGTTCCCATGGCGCGAGGCCTGAACCAAGTATTCCTCATCGGCACCCTGACCGCCCGCCCCGACATGCGCTACACCCCGGGAGGCCTGGCCATCCTGGACCTGAACCTGGCAGGACAGGATACCCTCACGGACGAGTCCGGCCAGGAGAGGGAAGTCCCCTGGTACCACCGGGTTAGGCTCCTGGGCCGCCAGGCGGAGATGTGGGGGGACCTTCTGGAAAAGGGCCAGCTCATCTTCGTGGAAGGGCGCCTGGAGTACCGCCAGTGGGAGAAGGACGGGGAGAAGCGGAGCGAAGTGCAGGTGCGGGCCGAGTTCATTGACCCCCTGGAGGGGAGGGGCCGGGAGACCCTGGAGGACGCCCGGGGCCAGCCCAGGCTCCGCCGGGCCCTGAACCAGGTGATCCTCATGGGCAACCTCACCCGTGACCCCGACCTCCGCTACACCCCTCAGGGGACCGCGGTGGTGCGCCTGGGCCTGGCGGTCAACGAGCGCCGCCGGGGCCAGGAAGAGGAGAGGACCCACTTCCTGGAGGTTCAGGCCTGGCGCGAGCTGGCGGAGTGGGCTTCGGAGCTTAGGAAGGGCGACGGGCTTTTGGTCATCGGCCGTTTGGTGAACGACTCCTGGACGAGCTCCAGCGGAGAGAGGCGCTTCCAGACCCGTGTGGAAGCCCTCAGGCTGGAGCGCCCCACCCGTGGGCCTGCCCAAGCCGGCGGAAGCAGGCCCCCCACGGTCCAGACGGGCGGGGTGGACATAGACGAAGGGCTGGAAGACTTCCCGCCGGAGGAGGATTTGCCGTTTTGAACGCCAAGAACGCGAAACCCAAGAAGGAGGCGCAGGCGCGCCGTCCCTCCAGGAAGGCCAAGGTCAAGGCCACCCTGGGGGAGTTTGACCTGAGGGACTACCGGAACGTGGAGGTGTTGAGGCGGTTCCTGTCGGAGACGGGGAAGATCCTTCCCCGCCGCCGCACGGGGCTTTCCGCCAAGGAGCAGCGGATCCTGGCCAAGACCATCAAGCGGGCCAGGATTCTGGGGCTTCTTCCCTTCACGGAGAAGCTGGTGCGGAAATAGGGGGTGAACGGTGAAGGTCATCCTGCTGGAACCCCTGGAGAACCTGGGCGACGTGGGCCAGGTGGTCAACGTGAAGCCGGGCTACGCCAGGAACTACCTCCTGCCTCGAGGCCTGGCGGTTTTGGCCACGGAGAGCAACCTGAAGGCCCTGGAGGCCAAGATCCGCGCCCAGGCCAAGCGCCTGGCGGAGAGGAAGGCCGAGGCGGAGAGGCTCAAGGAGATCCTGGAAAACCTCACCCTCACCATCCCGGTGCGGGCTGGGGAGAACAAGATCTACGGCTCCGTCACCGCCAAGGACATCGCCGAGGCCCTTTCCCGCCAGCACGGCATCACCATTGACCCTAAGCGCCTAGGCCTAGAGAAGCCCATCAAGGAGCTGGGGGAGTACGTCCTCACCTACAAACCCCACCCCGAGGTGCCCATCAGCCTCAGGGTGAGCGTGGTGGCCCAGGAGTAGGGGCGGACCCCTTAGGCCCCCCGCCCTCCTGGGGCGGGGGGTTTTCCATAACGAGGAGATGGGGGCCGAGCTCCGCCAGGCTTCTTACCCCCGAGAGGGCGAGGGTGAGCTCCAGCTCGGCCAGAACGTGGGCGAGGACCGCCCTGACCCCTTCCTCGCCCCCGAGGGCCAGGCCATAGGCGTAGGGCCTTCCTAGGCCCACCGCCCTGGCCCCCAGGGCCAGGGCCTTAACCGCGTCCGCCCCGGTGCGGACGCCGCTGTCCATGAGCACGGGGACCTTGTCCCCCACCGCCCGGGCGATGGCAGGGAGGGCCTCGAGGGCGGCCAGGCTCCCGTCCACCTGCCTTCCCCCGTGGTTGGAGACGTAGACCCCGTCCGCCCCCAGGTCCACCGCCCTCACGGCGTCTTCTGGGTGGAGGAGGCCCTTGAGGAGGAGGGGCAGGCGGGTGGCCTCCCGGACCCTCTCCACGTCCTCCCAGGAGAGCTTGGGGAAGGAGTAGGTGGCCACAAAGCGGCGCACCGCCTTCTGCATCCGGGAAAGGTCCAGCCCATAGCGCTTCCCCGTTTGCCTGAGGGCGAGGAGGTTCTTGAGGAGGGCCAGGGTGGGCTTGGGGCGGAAAGGGGGGCCCTCCAGGGGCTCGTCCAGGGCCCCTAAAAAGGCGGGGTCGGTGAGGTACTGGGCGATGCCCTGCCCCTTGAGGAAGGGGAGGTGGGCCAGGTCCAGGTCCCGGGGACGCCAGCCCAGCTGGACCGTGTCCACGGTGAGGACCACCCCGGCGCACCCCACCTCCTCCGCCCGGCGCAGGAAGCTTTGCACCACTCGCCGGTCGGTGGAGTGGTAGAGCTGGAAGAAGACCACCGCCTCGGGGTTGGCCTCCCGGGCCGCCGCCACCACCCGCTCCAAGGGGTAGGAGCTCTGGTTGGAAACCATGAAGGGCACCCCCGTGCGGGCCGCCGCCCGGGCTACGGCCAGGTCGGCCTCGGGGTGGGCGAGCTCCAGGACCCCGATGGGGCAGAGGAAGAGGGGGGCGGCCCACCGGCGCCCCCAAAGCTCCACCTCGAGGCCGGGGGGCTTGGCCCCCCGGAGCATCCGGGGGAGGAGGCGGTAGCGGTCAAAGGCCTGGCGGTTCGCGGCCATGGTCCTTTCCAGCCCCGCCCCCCCCGCCACGTAGGCGAAGGCCTCGGGGGACATCCGCTTGCTCGCCGCCTTCTCCAGGGCCTCGGGGTGGACGGGAACCGGGGGCTTCCGCCCCAAGAGGCCCTCCAGGTAGATCCGCTGCTGCACGCTTCTTCCCAGCATCCCGCGCCTCCTTGACGCCTTTGCCCGGATTCTACCCCGGGGGTCCGGGCTGTAAACTGGGTGCAAATGGCGAGGTCCGTCCTCATTACCGGGGCCGGGAGCGGGATCGGCCTGGCCACGGCGGGGCTCCTGGCCGCCCGCGGCTTCCGCGTCTACGGCGGGGTGCGTCGGCCGGAGGACGCCGGGGCCCTGGAGGCCTTGGGGGTGAAGCCCCTCTTCCTGGACGTGACCCGGGAGGAGGACCTCCTCCGGGCCAGGGAGTACCTAGAGGGGGAAGGCCTTTACGGCCTGGTGGCGAACGCCGGTATTGCCGTGGCGGGGCCCTTGGAACTCGTGCCGGTTTCGGCCTTCCAGGAGGCCTTGGAGGTGAACGTCCTCGGGACCTTCGCCACGGTGAAGGCCTTCCTCCCCCTCCTTAGGGCCTCCCGGGGTCGGGCGGTCCTCATGGGCTCGGTCTCCGGCCTCGTGGCCCTGCCCCTCATGGGCCCCTATGCGGCGAGCAAGTTCGCCCTCGAGGCCCTGGCGGACGCCCTCCGGGTGGAGCTCCTCCCCTTCGGGGTCAAGGTGGCCCTGGTAGAGCCCGGCTCGGTGGCCACGCCCATCTGGGAGCGCTCCTTGAGGCGGGCCAAGGGGTATTTGGAGCCCCCGCCCCCCGGGACCGAGGGGGTCTACGGCCGCTACCTGGAGGTGGCCCGGAGGCTTGCCGAGGGGAACGCCAGGCGGGGGCTCCCCCCGGAGCGGGTGGCGGAGGCGGTCTACCGGGCCCTCACCGAGCCTAGGCCCAAGGCCCGCTACCTGGTGGCCCACCCCGCCCGGGCCCGGGAGACCCGGCTCCTCCGGCTCCTGCCCGCCCCCCTCCGGGACCGGCTCGTGGCCCGCTTCCTCGGGGCCTAGGGCCTTTGTGCCTGCCCTTTGGACAGGGGAGGCCCGGAGGCGTATCCTTAGGGCGTGGAGTTCCTGGTGGAGGACCTGGGCCTCGTGCCCTACGAGGAGGCCTGGGCGTACCAGAAGGCGGTGCACCGGGAGGTGGTGGCGGGAAGCCGCCCCCCCACCCTCCTCCTCCTGGAGCACCCCCGGGTCATCACCCTGGGGCGGAAGGCCACCGGGGAAAACCTCCTCTTCCCCGAGAGCTGGTACCGGGAGCAGGGCTTTGAGCTCTACTGGGTGGAGCGGGGCGGGGACGTCACCTACCACGGGCCGGGGCAGCTCGTGGGCTACCCCATCTTCCCCGTGGACCGGGAGGTGCGCCGCTTCCTCCGGCAGATAGAGGAGGTCATCGTGAGGGTGGCGGCGGACTACGGCCTCGAGGCCTACCCCACCCCGGGCTACGCCGGGGTCTGGGTGGGGGAGGACAAGCTCTGCGCCATCGGGGTGGCGGTGAAGGAGGGGGTGAGCTTCCACGGCTTCGCCCTCAACGTGTCCACGGACCTGAACGACTTCTCCGTCATCATCCCCTGCGGCCTGAAGGGCAAGGGGGTCACCTCCCTGGAGAGGCTCCTCGGGAGGAAGGTGCCCATGGCGGAGGTCAAGGCCCGGGTGGTGGAGGCCTTCGCCCAAGTCTTCGGCATGAAGCCCCGCCTTTGGAGGAAGGATGAAGCCCAAGTTTGAGACCTTAGAGCTCCTCTCGCCCACGGGGGAGGTCATCCCCCTCAAGGTGGTGAAGCGCGGCCTGGCCCAGGCCCGGCCCGAGCCCGTGGACCGCCACAAGCCCGCCTGGCTCAGGGCCACCCTCCCCACCGGGCCCAAGTACCAGGCCCTGAAGGCCATGGTGCGGGACCTCAAGCTCCACACCGTCTGCCAGGAGGCCCTCTGCCCCAATGTGGGCGAGTGCTGGACCCACGGCACCCTGACGGTCATGATCCTGGGAAGCGTCTGCACCCGGGCCTGCAAGTTCTGCGCCGTGGACACGGGGAACCCCAGGGGCTGGGTGGACCCGGAGGAGCCCAAGAGGGTGGCCGAGGCCATCGCCCGCATGGGGGTGCGCTACGTGGTCCTCACCAGCGTGGACCGGGACGACCTCCCCGACGGCGGCGCCTCCCACTTCGCCGCCACCATCCGGGCCATCAAGGAGCGGGCCCCCGGGGTCCTGGTGGAGGCCCTCACCCCCGATTTTCAGGGGGACCTAAAGGCGGTGGAGACGGTCCTGGCGGCGAACCCCGAGGTCTACGCCCAGAACCTGGAGACCGTGCGCCGCCTCACCCCCAGGGTGCGGGACCCCCGGGCGGGCTACGAACAGACCCTGAAGGTCCTGGCCCACGCCAAGCGGGTGAGGCCCGAGATCCTCACCAAGTCCAGCCTCATGCTGGGCCTAGGGGAGGAGGAAGAGGAGATCCGGGAGGCCATGGCGGACCTCCGGGCCGCCGGGGTGGACATCCTGACCCTGGGCCAGTACCTGCGCCCCACCCCCGCCCACCTGCCCGTGGCCCGCTACGTGCCCCCGGAGGACTTCCAGAAGTACGCCGCCTGGGGCTACGAGATGGGCTTTAAGGAGGTCTTCGCCGGGCCTCTGGTGCGGAGCTCCTATCGGGCGGACCGGGTGTTTTTGGAGGCTTTGGGCCGATGAGGCTCTTCTTCCTGGACCTGCTGGCCCTGTTCCTCTTCGCCCTGGTGGGGCTCCTTGCCCACGGGCGGCCGGTGGACCTAGGGGGCCTTGCCAGAAACCTGCTTCCCATCCTCTTGGTCTGGCTCCTCCTAAGCCCCTTCCTCGGCACCTACCGGAGGCCCAGCTGGAGGAACCTCCTCCTCACCTGGCTCCTGGCCTTCCCGGCGGGGCTTTGGCTCAGGGAGATGGTCCTTGGGGGGAGTTTTGGCCCGGGCTTTTTCGTCTTCCTCGCCGTGGCCATGGCCTTCAGCCTCCTCTTCCTCTTCCTGCTCCGGGGTCTCGCCAAGCTCCTCCGCATCTGGTAAAAAGGGCGTATGGACAAGGTGGCCTTCATCGGTCTTGGGGCCATGGGCTACCCCATGGCGGCCCACCTGGCCCGGCGCTTCCCTACCCTGGTCTGGAACCGCACCTTCCAAAAGGCCCTGAAGCACCAGGAGGCGTTCGGCTCCAGGGCGGTTCCCCTCGAGGAGGTGGCCGAGGCCGGGGTCATCTTCACCTGCCTGCCCACCACCCTGGAGGTAGCCCAGGTGGCGGAGAGGCTTTTACCCCACCTCCGGCCCGGGACCCACTGGGTGGACGCCACCAGCGGCGACCCCGAGGAGAGCCGGAGGCTCGCCGAGCGCCTTCGGGAAAAGGGCGTGGTCTATCTGGACGCCCCCGTCTCCGGGGGCACGGCGGGGGCGGAGAAGGGGACCCTCACCGTGATGCTGGGTGGGCCGGAGGAGGCCGTGGAGCGGGTGAGGCCCTACCTGGCCTACGCCAAGAAGGTGGTCCACGTGGGGCCCGTGGGGGCGGGGCACGCGGTGAAGGCCATCAACAACGCCCTTTTGGCGGTGAACCTGTGGGCCGCGGGGGAGGGCCTCGTGGCCCTGGTGGCCCAGGGGGTTTCCGCAAAGAAGGCCCTGGAGGTCATCAACGCCTCCTCGGGCCGCTCCAATGCCACCGAGAACCTGATTCCCGAGAGGGTCCTCACCCGCGCCTTCCCCAAGACCTTCGCCCTGGGCCTCCTGGTCAAGGACCTGGGGATCGCCATGAGGGTTCTGGAAGGGGAGAAGGCTCCAAGCCCCCTCCTCCGCCTCACCCGGGAGGTCTACGAGATGGCCAAGCGGGAGCTGGGGCCTGAGGCCGACCACGTGGAGGCCCTGAAGCTTCTGGAGCGCTGGGCGAACGCGGAGATCCGCTAAGTACCCCGCCGTGGCAAGAGCCACGGCGGGGGCCCCGGAAGGTGCGCCTCACCCCAAGGGGCTCCCGCGCTCCCAAGTTTATCTGGACTTACGCGGTGCTGAAGATCCCCGATAAAATGGGCCTCAAGATGTTTCCCTATGGGAAAGCAGCCGGTGACTAGGGAGGCCCAATGAAGAGGATACCACGGCCTGTTCTGCGCGCTCTAGGTCACGGGTGAAGCCCGTATCTTGGAGCTTTAGCCCAAAGCCCCATCAATACCTCCGCCCTGGCCATGGCCGAGGGCCAAGACTTCGCTCACGACACCCTCTACCGGGCCCTGAAGCAACCCCTGGCCTCCTTCTTTGAACTCTCCCTGGAGC
>Ga0209670_100487_pt1 | contig 23482 bp, 19 predicted proteins | sample PerSpoBPS_BMetaG_FD_184741 | JGI IMG/M metagenome (GOLD analysis project Ga0209670, IMG submission 184741) | Thermal spring microbial communities from Yellowstone National Park, Wyoming, USA - Perpetual Spouter B (PS_B) MetaG (SPAdes) (version 3) | ecosystem: Environmental > Aquatic > Thermal...
ATTTATTGATGAGGATCCGACGGGAATTGACTTGACGGGGTTTTACAAATCAGAACTTGACGATTATAAAAAGGGGAAGGTGATTTACAAACTCCCAAAGTTATCGCCCGGGAAACATAGTTTAAAAGTCAGGGCTTGGGATGTTTTTAATAACTCATCTGTCAAGGAGATAAAGTTTAATGTCGTTGAAGGTGTTGATTTCGCTATTTTCAATGTGTTTAATTATCCAAATCCATTTTCCGAGAAAACATATTTTACTTTTCAAAAGGTTGGGACTGAGGAGGAAACGCCAGTTGATGTTGAGATAAAGGTTTATACTTTGAGCGGTAAACTTATAAGTAGAATTGAAAGGTTTGGGCTTACTGGAAATTTCATCGCTATTGAATGGGATGGGCGCGATATGGATGGAGATGAAATCGCAAACGGGGTGTACATTTATAAAGTCATTGTGAAGACATTTGACGGTTCAAAAAGAGCTGAATCAATTGGGAAGCTTGTTGTGATGCGATAAGATTTGTTTTTTGTCCAAATTTGTTATATTTAAAACAAAAAGAGGAGAGTCGCTGAAATAGTTTTACGGCTTTTGTAAAACAAAAATCAAGGAGGTAAATAAAAATGTTAATCAGAGGCATCGTAAAGTCGCTCATTTTATCAGCAATCTTTACGTTTTCGCTTGTTGGAATATCTTACGCTCAAGGAGGAGATGCTGCAGTTCCATTTCTTTTAATAGCACCTGATTCAAGAGCTGGTGCAATGGGTGAAACTGGTGTAGCGTTGGCTGACAATGCAAATGCGATTTTTTGGAATCCGGCTGGTCTTGCTTTTCAAAAGGGAACTGAGATAAGCTTTACACATGCGAAATGGCTTCCGCAATTCAGTTCAGACCTTTCGTATGAGTATTTAACTGCGAAACATCACATTGAAGCGATAGATGCAACAGTTGGTGCTAACATAACCTTTTTCAATCTCGGTTCGTTTGAGCGAAGAGATGAGAACAATACATATCTTGGGACATTTAAAGCATTTGAGTATGCTGTTGCTGTTGGTTATGCTATGAAGGTTGCGAGTAATTTGGGCTTGGGTTTGAACTTGCGTTTTATCCATAGTCAACTTGCCCCATTTGGCACTGCGGAAGAACAGGGTAGGGGTGTCGCAAATGGCGTGAGCTTTGATATAGGGGTTCTTTTCAGGGAACAGGTTTTCGGAAGACGAGTTGGAGTTGGTTTAAATCTTTCAAATCTTGGTCCGATGATTCACTATATTGATAAAGAACAAGCTGATCCATTGCCAACACATCTTAGATTTGGTTTTGCCTTTGATGTAATTCAGACGAAGTACAATGATTTTACAGTGGCGGTTGACTTTGGAAGGGTTCTCGTAAGGAGATACCCGGGTACGGGGAGAAAACCCGACCCACTTCCAAAATCGTTGATAACAGCGTGGAATGAAGAAGCAAGTTTGAGAAAGGTGACAACTGGAGTCGGGTTTGAGTATTGGTATGGAAGCCCCAGGCTTATCGCATTAAGAGCTGGCTATTTCTATGAAGACCCAAGAGCTGGGGGAAGAAAATTCGCAACATTTGGGGCGGGGATAAGATATAGTATAGTTGGTGTTGATTTCAGCTACATTTCAACATTTGAGGCAAATCACCCGCTTGCCAACACATTGAGGTTTTCAATTTTGTTAAATTTCGGAGAAAAAGAATAAGATAATCACCTGTGATTTAAAAATGCGCTTCATTTCGTTGGGCATTTTAACTTTAATTTTGAGTTTTTGTTTGTTTTCCCAACCCCAGCGTGCATATAAAGTCCTTGCTGTTATGGTTGAATTTCAAACAGATGATGACCCGTTGACAACTGGAAATGGTAAGTTTGATTTGAGTTTTCCGAACAAGAAAATCATTGACCCGCCACCTCACGATAAAAGATATTTTGAGGCGCATCTTCAGTTTTTGAAGAATTATTTCGCGAAGTTCTCAATTGATGTTGATTATGAAATCGTTGATACCGTCTTCACCTTGTCAAAACAAATGCGATATTATTCACCACCTCAAGATTCAGGGTTTGACCGTCTCTTGTGGCTTGTTTATGAGACATGGACAATTGTTAAAAATTCAGGCGTGAGGACGAATTTACCGCTTACTTCTTATGATTGCTATGTAATTTTCCACGCTGGGGTTGGCAGAGACATAAATTTATCCGCTGAGTACGGATATAATCCAACTCCATACGACATCCCATCAGTTTTTATTAACACTGATTCAATTGTTTCATTTTTGCGGAAGAATGGTATTGGTGATGATTTTGGGATTAAAAATTCAATCATTCTACCGGAGACGGAATCAAGGGTTGTTTCAACTTTGACAGGTGAAAATCTTTTACAACTTGGTTTAAATGGTCTTCTTGTCTCAAACTTTGCAAGTTTCCTTGGTTTGCCTGATTTATTTGATACCGTGACTGGGCGTTCAAGAATTGGCAGGTTTGGTCTGATGGACGGAGCGGGAATTTTTTCATACCGTGGGGTTTTACCACCTTCGCCATCAGCTTGGGAAAAGGTTAAACTTGGTATATGTAACCCAATTGAGATCACCTTGCAAAAAGACACAACCTTAACGATTTACGCGTTTCAAAGCGATCCGAGCCGTTCTGTTTTTAAAATCCCGATAAATAAAAAGGAATACTTTCTGCTTGAAAATAGAAATCGCGACGCTTTCTCAGACGGAGCGAGGTTGAAATTTCTCTGGCGCGATTCAACTGGTGAAAGGATTATTGAGAGGGTTTTCACAAGTGAACAGCGTGGGTTTAATTATTTTGAAGTTGATTCAATTTATGGCGTCTTGATTGATGTTGACGAGCCCGACTGGGCTTTGCCCGGGTCTGGAATTTTAATATGGTATATTGACGAGAATGTGATTGAAGAAAAAATTAAAACCAACTCAATAAACAATGATGTGAAACGCCTTGGTGTTAAACTTGTGGAAGCAGATGGTCCACAGGTTATCTACGGAGATGAGATCGGCTGGGAGTTTGATATGTGGTTTTTGGGGAATTCAGCTCCTCTTTACAAAAATGAGTTTTCAATCCGCTCTTATCCTTGGAATCCAACGAATAGTCGTTCAAATTTTAATTTTAAAATTTACGATTTCAGCGCCCCGTCACCAGTGATGACTTTCAAAGTTGGTTTAAACGATACAATTTTAAATACGATGCCTTCTTTTCCGAAACAGGTTGAAGGTTTAACATTGAATTCTTCAATTACGACTGCAAATATTGACCACGACCCGAAAAACGAAATAATTTTAAATTCTTCAATTGGAATTTACGCATTTAATCCTTCGGGGACGAGTTTAACTCTGAACCCTGATGGGAGGTATTCAAGAATTGGAGGCGATTTCCCTTGTGCTGTCTTTGATGTTGATGGGGACGGGAAAAAGGATGTTGTCGGGATAAGTGGTAATAAAGTTGTCGTGTTTAAGACATTTGATTCAAATCTTGATGGTTTTGCTGATAGTGTTTGGGTCTTTGAAAATGGAAGTAAAATTTCAACACCACCAGCGATTTTCCGCGATGAAATTATCTTTGGAGATAGCTCTGGATATCTTAACTTTTTAAGAAGGGATGGGACTTTGGAGAAGAAGGTTAAAATTTCCGATGAACCGGTTATCTCTCTTATCGCAAGTGATTCAATGTGGATTGCTACTTCAAGGACGAAGGTAAAAACCGAGAGCAGGGACTGGAAGTTTAATGTTAATTTTGTCGCTTCAACTGGAATTGATCTTAAAGGGAACGGAGCTATTGAAATTGTAATAGCGATAGGTGAGGATGGGGATATAGCAATAGTTAACACTCAAAGTGGTGATTTTAAGATGATGAAATTGCCTTTTAAGTCAAAGGTAAGCACAGCCCCGGCACTTGCTGATTTGAATGCCGATGGTTATCCTGATGTAATAATCACCGTTGGAGATGAGATTTGGGCGTTGAATTATCTTGGTTCTGTCCTTATGAATTTCCCGATAAAAGTTAGAGATGCTATTTCAGTTTCTGCGCCGGTTGTTGTTGATTTTTACGGCGACAGTTTGCCTGAGATAATCGTTGGGACAAAAACAGGGCTTATTTATGCATTTGATGTTTACGGTAAAATCATTTCAGGTTTTCCTGTCTCTGTTAGCTCATCGGTTGTTGGTTCGCCAGCGGTTTTCTATGAGAGCAATCTTGTTCATCTTTTCATCGCAAGTGCTGATGGTTATCTTTACGGTTGGGCGATAAGACCAAGTTCAATACCGGCAAAAGTTTTCTGGAGTGGTTATCTTCGGGATGAAAAACATTCAAATTATTTCTCTAAGTTTGCTTTTGTTGAGCCGTTGCCACGGGCTGAAATACTTGATAAAAATGAAGTTTACAACTGGCCAAATCCGGTCTTGGGTGATTATGCATTTATTCGTGTGAAGACATTTTATGATTCAAAGGTGAATATAAAAATTTTTGACCTTGCGGGTTTTAAAGTTGATGAGTTTGATATAATGACCTCGGCAAATTTTGAAACAGATGTAAAATGGGATGTAAGTAAAGTTCAAGGTGGGGTTTATTATGCCCGAATTGAAGCGAACGCACAGGGCAGAAGCGATGTTAAGATAATAAAGATAGCCATCGTGAAATGAGATCTTTTTGTTTATTTTTTTTAATCTTCGCCGTTGCCTTCTCCCAAGATGACGAGTTTATTCATCCAGAGCTTGATTGGTTGACGATTGAGACAGAACATTTCCTTGTTCACTATCATCCGGGGGCAGAAAGGACCGCAAAAGTCGTGGCAAAAATAGCAGAGGAGATTTACGAGCCGATAACATCCCTTTACAATTACAAGCCAGGGCGAAAGATCAACTTCATCATAAAAGATTACGACGATTATTCAAATGGCGTCACATATTTTTATGACGATAGGATTGAAATCTGGGCAAGCGCTCTTGACTTTGAACTTCGCGGTTCGCATAACTGGCTTAGGGATGTTGTGACGCATGAATTTACACATATGATTCAAATGCAAGTCGCGATGAAATTCGGTAAAAAAGTCCCAGCGATTTATTTTCAATGGCTTGGATATGAACGGGAAAATAGACCAGATGTCCTTTACGGGTTTCCGAACATCATTGTCTCTTACCCAATTTCAGGTGTTAATGTCCCCGCCTGGTTCGCTGAGGGAACTGCCCAATTTAACCATCCGAATTTAAATTATGATTACTGGGATACGCACAGAGATATGATTTTGAGAATGCAGGTTATAGACAATAAGCTTTTATCTTGGGAGGAGTTGAATTCTTTTGGGAAAACAAGCTTGGGGAATGAGTCGGTATATAACTCCGGTTTCTCGCTCGTTGAATTCATAGTCAAAAATTACGGCGTTGATAAACTTAATGAAATATCAAGGGAATTGAAATCGCCTTTATGTCTTACGATTGATCAGGCGATAAAGAAAGCGCTTGGACTTGATGGTGAGCAACTTTACAATATGTGGAGGGATTATCTCAAAGGGAAATATCAAAGGCAAATTGAAAGCATAGGCGAAAGGGTTGATGGTGAGATCATTTGTGAAGCCGGCTTCGGTAATTTTTATCCAAAATTCTCACCCGACGGTGGGAAAATTGCGTACATCTCAAACAAAGAAAACGATTACTTTTCTATTTCTGCTCTTTATCTTCTTGAACTTAAAACGAGAAAAGAATTAAAAATCGCCGATGCGGTTAGCTCTTCAATATCTTGGTCTGCCGATGGTAAAAAAATTTTTTATTCAAAAAGGACGAGGAAAAACAAAAACTGGCAAAATCTTTATGATGTGTTTTTTTATGATTTTGAATTGAAAAAAGAGACGAGATTAACCTATGGCTTGAGGGCGAAAAATCCAGCTGTTTCTCCAGATGGTAAATATCTTGCATTTGTCTTTTATGAAGATGGAACTGCAAACATAGGCATTGCGGAACTTTCAGGTTCAAATCGGATAGATAAATTTAAAAATTTGACGAATTTTAAAAACGGCGAACAAATATATAACCTGTCGTTTTCACCAGATGGTAAGAAAATCGTTTTTGATTATCTTTTGAAGGACAACCGCGACATTGGGATTATTGATGTTGAAACTCAAACTTTTCAAAGCCCGATCGCAACGCAACATGATGAAAGAAATCCAATCTTTTCAACTGATGGGAGCAAAATTTATTTTTCCTCGGATAGAAATGGCGTGTTCAATATCTATGAGTTTGACATCGCAACTGGTGAGATTATGCAACTGACGAATGTCTATGGCGGTGCTTTTATGCCCGATGTCTATGGAGATAAACTCGTTTATTCAACTTATACATCTGACGGATTTAAAATAGCATATATCAACGGTTTCAAACGGTTTAAGCCAAGAAATGGTGTTAATTTTCTTGCGATGGGCGATGGAATTATAGAACAGATGCAAATTTCAAATTCAAACGATTATAACGATGCGGATTTGCCGAAGTTTGAGAGTAAGGAGTATAGCAATATTTATACCCCGATCTCTTTCTATCCTGTGATTCGGCTTGACAATTATAACAAGCATGACAAAGGAATTGACCAATTGAAAATTGGGTTTTACGCTCATTCAACAGATGTGCTCGGGAAATATAGTTTGTTCGGTGGAGGACTTATTAACCGAAAACTTGAAAGAGACCTTTTCATGATTTTTGAGTTTAGCGATAGAATCCCGATACTTTATCAACTTGGTCTAAAGCCGAAATTTTCGCTTGAAGCATACAATATAACAAGAAGAACGAAATTTAATCTTGAACTTGGCTTGAATTTAATCCCCGTTGATATAATTTATCACCTGACCGAGGTTGATTTATCGTTTCATTGGAGGATTTTTCTGCAGAACTTAAATTTGAAAACTGGTTTCACTTTTTCAAGATATTCAGCCGAGATAAAAAGCTTTATGATACCGGAGACGAAGATGCTCGTCCCATCATCAGATGATGTTTATTTTATCGGTAGGGTTTTCTATCTTAATTTGACATTTAGGGATATTTTGCCGAGGAGCAATTCGGATATAAATCCAATCGGTAGAAAAGTGATTTTGCGATTGAATTACGAGTTGAATAAATTAAATCCCGATGGAACTTATGAGCTCAAGGATGGATTCCTTGTCCCTGTTTACAAGGATTTTAACTTTTGGCGAGTTGAATTGGGATGGAATGAGTATTTAAAGTTGCCATTTAAAAATCACGCGCTCGGTTTAATTTTGAAATATGGAAGCATAATTGGTAAGCCGGTGAATGAATTTTTTGATTTTTATATCGGTGGTTTAATAGGGATGCGCGGTTATTCTTTTTATTCTTTCGGCGGAAATGAGGTGTTGATGTTAAGGTCTGTTTATAGATTCCCGATTTATGAGAGATTGTCGTTTCAGTTTTTGCAGTTCGGGATAAATAGAGTTTACGCTGGCGTTTTCTTTGATTTTGGAAATGCATGGAATGAAAAGTTTAACTTTGGTAATTTCAGAAAAGACGCCGGGATTGAATTGAGAATTGATGGGACTTCTTTTTATGTTTTTCCGATGAAGCTATTTTTTAGCTTCGCTTATGGGTTTGATAAATTTGAAAGGGTTATAAATAAAGAAAGGTTCAATTATGGTCGCGAATTTAGATTTTACTTCGGGCTTGTGTTTGAGTTTGACTCGCTTGAATAAGTTTATACGATTCTTTATCTCTATTTTGATTTTATCCACCGCTTTGAAAGCACAAGATATTCCAGTGAGGACAGGTGATATATCGCTTGATTTTTCAAGCGCGAAAGTCGTTGAGAGGGAAAAGTACTCTGTGTTAAAAGCGGGCTTGATGTCTGGTTTAATCCCTGGTAGTGGTCAAATATATACAGGCAGTTATTTAAAGTCGGCTTTATTTTTCATAGCTGAAATCGCTTCGTGGTCCGCTTATTTTGTGTACTCCAGGAAAGGCGATGAGCAAACGAGGAAATTTAAGCAATACGCAGATGAGAATTGGAGCGTTGTTCGTTATGCTATGTGGATGAACGAATGGATGGGTAAATATGGAACACCTGATGCACCGATAGTACAAATAGATCAAAATGAAAGTTTGAAGCCGTGGCAAAGGGTTGATTGGTCAAAGTTGAATGAGGCGGAAAGATATATAAGTCGTCGTTCGGGCGGTTTCTCACATACTCTGCCTTATTATGGTGAACAGCAATATTATGAGTTGATCGGTAAATACCATCAGTATGCTCCTGGATGGAATGATTTTGATAGTGGATTTGTCCCTGAAGATGTTCGTCTTTTACAGCCGACGGAAATGTTTAAGTTTTATTCACTTGAAAGGGGCAAAGCGAACGATTTTTATTCAATCGCATCAACTTCTCTTTTCATTGTTGTGGCAAATCATGTTTTAAGTGCGATTGATGCTGTTGTAGATGCTGCGGTTAAAAATAAAAAGATAAAGACGAAGACAGAACTTGGTTATGATTTCAATTTTGGTTTAAGGGCGAATTTAAAATTAAGCGTTGATTTTTAAATTATGTCGGTTGCTCTTTTATTTTTTGATGGCATTGGAATTGGAGAAAACAATCCCGAAATAAATCCATTTGCAAGATACGGGTCAAAATTTTTTCGCGCTTTTAATGATGGTGGCGATTATACCGCTGAATATGGCGGGATAATAATTCCGACGGATGCAACTTTGAATGTTTCCGGTCTTCCACAAAGTGCCACGGGTCAGACGGTGATTTTCACAGGGGTTAATGCTCCGAAAATAATGAACGGTCACATAAATGGACTGCCAACACCAACGCTCAGGCAAATTCTTCTTTCAGAGAGTATCTTTTTGAAGTTGAAAAATCTCGGTAGAAAAGCAACCTTCGCAAACGCTTATTCCAAACATTATTTTGAACTTCGCGGTGAGAAACTTTCAGCGACAACTTATGCGGTTATGGCTTCTGATATACCATTCAGATGGTATGACATAGAGCTTCAGGAGGGAAAGGCAGTACCAGCGGATTTAACTGGTGAATTTTTGAAAAGGTTTTACCCAGATATAAAGGTTATCACCCCCGAGGAATCTGGAAAAATCCTCGCTGGGCTCCTTGAAGAGTATGATTTCGTCTTGTATGAATTTCCTTTTACAGATGAAGCCGGTCACGAGCAGAACTTTGAACTTGCAATCAAATACATTGATAGAATTGAGCGATTCCTTGATTCTTTACTCTCAAAGGTTGACCTTGGGAAGCATTTGATAATTTTGACAAGTGACCATGGAAATCTTGAGGATTTGTCCGTTAAGACGCATACGATGAACAGAGTCCCGACGATAATTTGGGGTAAGGGTCAGGAGAAACTCGCCAAAAGAATAAGTTCGCTTCTTGATATAACGCCGGCGATAATTGAATTTCTTGAGGGGAAGGTTTAAAAGGGTGGGAAAGTTGCAATTTATCGTGACAATGTATATTTTAATTTTGAACTTTTTTATGCGATTTTTGTTAATAATTTTGAGCCAAAAATGAGAATTCAAAGAAATGCTTGTGTTTCAGGATAAATATCAGGCGAAGTTGAAAAAGCTACTTGAGGTATGTGAAAAGAACCTAAGAAGTTTTAACCCGGACCTTATAACCAAGGCATTTTGGTTCAGTTACAATGCGCACAAGGATAATTACAGGGCTTCGGGGGAGCCATATTTTAATCATCCTTATGAAGTTGCAATGATAGTAGCAAGCGAGATACCGCTTGATGATATATCTGTTGCAAGCGCTTTGCTTCACGATATAGTTGAGGATACGAATTTTACGCTTGATGATATACAAGCGGAATTTGGTGAAAAAATAGCTAGGATTGTTGACGGTCTGACTAAGATAACGGGGATTTTTGAAAGCGATAATCGTGGGATAATTGAGGCAGAGAATTATCGTAAACTTTTGCTTGCTCTTTCTACCGATGTCAGAGTAATACTTGTGAAGTTTGCTGATCGCCTTCATAATATGAGGACGCTTGAGTATCTTCCAGAGCACAAGCGAAAGAGAATAGCCCAGGAGACGCTTGAGATTTACGCTCCACTTGCGCATAGATTCGGGCTTGCACAGATAAAATGGGAGCTTGAGGATTTGGCATTCAAGTATTTAAATCCTGAAGCTTATGAGGACATAGCAAGGAGAGTTGCTCAAACTCGTAAGCAGAGAGAGGAGTACATAAAAGAATTTGCGAAACCGATAGAGAAAGCGCTTGCAGAGAGGGGTTTTAAATTTGAAATAAGTGGTCGCCCGAAACATCTTTACAGCATCTATAACAAGATGGTTAAAAGAGGTAAAGCGTTTGAGGAAATATATGACTTGTTTGCGGTCAGAATTATACTTGACACTGAGGATAAAAATGACTGCTGGACGGTTTATGGCATCGTCACCGATATTTACAGAGCTGTTCCTGAAAGATTCAAGGATTATATCACTAACCCAAAGTCAAATGGATATCGTTCAATTCATACAACGGTTATAGGTCCTGGGGGAAAGATGGTTGAGGTTCAGATAAGGACTCGTGCTATGCATGAAATAGCTGAAAAAGGACTCGCTGCTCACTGGAAATATAAAGAAAACATAACTGAAACGGACAAACAGTTTGAAGAATGGGTTAAGTGGGTTCGCGATGTACTTGAAAATCAGACCGATATGACGCAGTTTATTGAGGATTTAAAGCTCAATCTATTTCAGGATGAAATTTATGTTTTCACGCCTAAGGGTGATTTGAAGGTTTTGCCAAGAGGGGCGACCCCGGTTGATTTTGCTTTTGAAATTCATACCGAGATAGGGCTCCGCTGTATCGGTGCGAAAGTCAACGGTAGAATAGTCCCGCTTGATTATAAACTTAAAACGGGCGATCAAGTTGAGATAATCACTGGTAAACATCGCTCACCGAGCAAAGATTGGGAGAAGTTCGTCGTCACATCAAAAGCGAAAGCGCAAATCAGAAAGTGGATAAATGAAGAGAAAAGGCGACTCATTGATGTCGGTAAAGAAATTTGGGACAAGAAGGTAAAAAGGGCAAAATTACACATAAATGACGATGAACTTCTTAAAATAGTTCGTGAACTTTACAAGTTTGACAACTTATCAAAGTTTTATCTTGCGATAGCTGAAGATGGGATTGATGTTTCCGAGCTTATAAAGAAAATAGAGGAGAGGCAAAAGCACAAAGATATAGTTCCAAAACAAGTAGAGGAGAGAAAGGAAAGCGTCGTAGAGGAGATTATCAAACCGCTTAAGGTCATAGCGATTGACGGTGGATCAAATTTCCTTTACACATTTGCGAAATGTTGTAATCCTGTCCCGGGAGATGAAATCGTTGGTTTCGTTACGAGAGGTGAAGGTATAAAGATTCATCGTAAGGATTGCGTAAATGTCTCTAAGTTGAAGGAGAAAGACGAAGATAGATTTGTTGATGTCGTTTGGTCAAAGGCGCTTGATGGTATGTCGTTCCCTGCTGGAATTGTGATTGAAGGTGAGGATAGACCCGGAATGCTTAAGGAGATCACAACCGTTATCTCCGGCTATCAAAACACGAATATAAGAATGGCTAATGTTCAAAGTGATGGACCCATTTTCCATGGATTGATAACGGTTGAAGTCAAAGACCTTGAACATTTGAATGTCTTGATGGACAAATTGAGAAGAATAAATGGAGTTTACAGTGTCTCAAGATATCAGGAGAGATGAAATAAAGGGGAGGATAATGGGGATTGATTTCGGGAGCAAGAGAATAGGGATTTCAATAAGTGACCCAACGCTGACCATTGCTTATGGTTTGTCTGTTCTTGAAAACAATGGGGGAGTTTTTGATAAAATAAGTGAAATTTGTCGGCAGTATGATATCGCTTTGATTGTGGTCGGTTTACCTTTGAAGTTGAACGGTAAGCACAGCTCAAAGACGGGGGAAGTTCTGAAGTTTGTTGAAGAGTTGGAAAGTAAGTTAAAAGTGAAGGTTGTTCAGTGGGATGAGCGTTTCACTACAAAAATTGCGCAAATGTCAAAGTTAGAAATGAATATGAAAAAGAAGGACAGACAAAGAAAAGGCACGGATGACTTGATCGCTTCAACTTTGATTTTGCAAAGTTATCTTGATTATTTGAAAAATAAAGAAGTCATGGCGAGTTGAGAAAAGGGGTTAAAATTTTGCTTCTTTCTTTGGTTTTCATTTCGTTCGTTTATCTTGTTTATGAATTCATTAAGATTGACAAAAAAATTGACCGACTGAGATTTGAAAATCCCAAAATCACATCCCTTATGGAGCAAAGAATTGAAGAAGCGAAAAGAAAGGGGAGAAACTACAAAATAAATCAAATTTGTGTTCCGATATCAAGGATTTCGCCTTATCTAATTGATGCTGTTATCGTCTCGGAGGATGCGAGCTTTTTCTCTCACGGTGGGGTTGACTGGTATGAGGTTAAAGAATCCATAAAGAGGAATTTGGAACGGGGAAGAATCTCTCGGGGAGCAAGCACTATAACGATGCAAGTTGCTAAAAATCTTTTCCTTTCAACTTCCCGTAATCCATTTAGAAAGTTGGTTGAGGTTTTAATTGCATTCAGGATTGAGCAAAAGCTCTCAAAGAGAAGGATACTTGAAATTTATCTTAACATAATTGAGCTCGGTGATGGAATTTTCGGCGTTGAGTCGGCTTCAAGAAAATACTTCGGCAAGTCCGTTTCGGAGTTGACGCTTGAAGAATCTGCTCGTCTTGCTGCTGTGATTCCGAGCCCTTTAAAGTATAATCCAAATTCAAATAAGAGATTTGTTACTTGGAGGGCGAATTTGATTATGAACAGGTTGTTGGCAAGGGAAAAAATAAAGTTTGGGATTTCAAATGAATCTGGAGCAATTGAATAACCTCATATTTGAGGGGGAGGGGTTAACTGTTGAATTCAAACGGAAGGTTTCCTCTCCCGAAAAGATAGCGCGTGCCATGATCGCTTTTGCTAACACGCACGGTGGTGTTTTGATTTTTGGAATTGATGATGATGGAAGTGTAGTTGGCGTTGATAGCGAAAAAGAGGAAATTGACTTGATTTTTCAAGCTGCAAGGCAACATTGTTATCCACCCATTGAACCGAAAATTGAAATTTTTGAGCTTAACGGCAAAGATGTAATAGTTGCGACGATTGAGCAAAGCCAGGATAAACCTCACCGTCTTGTCAGCTCAAATGGTGATGCTGGAAAAGTTTTCATTCGGCTTGGCTCACAAAATGTTGTTGCGAGCGAAGAGATGATCAAATTGATGAAACTTGAAAACGATAATCAACCTCTTCGCATCGTAATCGGAGAAAAGGAGAGGCGTCTTTTGAATTATCTTGATAATTTCAAAAAGATAACAGTGAAAGAATTTAGCAAGCTCGTCAAAATAAGCGAAGATGAAGCATCGGATATACTCGTTAATCTTGTTAGGGTTGGGATTTTGAAAATCAACATCACCGGCGGAGATGATTATTTTACGCTTGTTTGATGACTTTCCCTGTAAATTTTCACAAGCTCAAAGACAGCGATTCCATAAGCAACCGCGACATTTAAAGAGTGTTTTATTCCAAATTGTGGGATTTCAATTGAAAGGTCACACATTGAAAGTACTTCTTCAGTAATCCCCGTTATCTCATTCCCAACGATCAGGCACAACGGAAAATCCTCGGGTTTTATCTCATAATATGGTATGCTTTCATCTGTTATTTCAAGGGCAACTATCTTCACATTTTCCAATTTTAGAAGTTTTATCGGCTCAATCGGGTTTTTATGATATTCCCAAGGTACGCTTTCAATTGCTCCAAGTGCTGTTTTTTCAATGTCCTTCCGCGGAGGGTGAGGAGTGTATCCCGTCAGGAAAAGTTTTTTTATAAGCGCAGCATCGCTTGTTCTGAAGATTGAACCAACATTGTAAACGCTTCTCACATTATCAAGCAAAACATAAATTGGGTGTCTTTCAATTTTTTTCAACTCTTCAAGTGTATGCCTTTTCTTTTCAATCTCAAAAGCTGTCAACTTGCGCATAAGGATTTGGGAATTTTAATTTCTTCAAATTTTGTTAAAGTAAATAAAAAACATTTCCGAAAAAGGAAGTAGAAAACAAAAAGCAAATTGAGATGGTTTTCATCGGCGAAACAGTGAACAATCGGCTTGTTATTTTCGGGAACGAGAAAGAGAAATACTTTTATATAGAATTCACCGGAAATCTTGAATCCCCAAAGATTGAAAAGTATAACCTTAACAAAGAAGTTTTGCTTGCTCTTCTTGAGAGAAATCTTGACAGATACAGTCAAAAGGGGTTGAACATCGTTTTTGAAAAAATGGATGAGTCGTCAGATTAATTTTTGGGCAATCCTCCCGTCTTTTCAAGGTAATCGTCAAAAGACATTTTCATATAGTAGTCGTCTCCGATAAATGTCAATATTTTCATAAAGACATCAGCAGGGAAATAACCTGGCACGGCTGTTATCGGTTGCATATCCTCACGGATGAAAATAGTCGTTGGGAAACCTTCAACTCCGAAGATATACGCAAGTTCGGTCTCGCTATACTCGCGACCCTCAAAAATATGTTTCTTTTCTGATTCAGCGTTGAGCTTTACAAGGATGAATTTAGAAGCAAGGTAATTTTTAACCGTTGAATTTGAATAAACCTCCTCATCCATCTTTTTACACCATTGACACCAATCGGTATATACATCTATCAGAACCTTTTTGTTTTCGGCTTTTGCTATTTTTAGACCCTCGGAAAAAGAATACCATTTCAATTCTTTGCTCTCTTGAATACTCAATGTCAAACCTGTGAAAAGCGATGCGATGATCAAGATGCTTAAAATTCGCATTTTAGTTTCCTTTTAAGTTTTAAAAAATCCTTCAAAATATATCAAAATGGAAGATAAAAGGCAAAGTATCGGAGAAAACAGCATCAAGAAATTTTAGAGCGCTCTGATCGCCTTCAATTTTCCCAATGTTATAAAGAGAGCTTGGCTTTGCGAAAGATGAAAAAACTTGGGCAAATGTTTTTATGTCCATTCTAAACTTTGCTGACTGTGTGCTTAACTTTTGTATTGAAACAATTTTATCTTGAACGGAGATTTTAAATGTGATATTGTTTTCCGGGAGAATTTCGTCTTTTATTGATATTGTCGTTTCGCCATCAGGTGCATGAGCGAATGTTAAGAGTTTTAACGCTTCTTCAAGATTTATGATTCTCATCATAAATGTTGAACAAATTGAGGCGACGGATTTATACTCAAAGAATGGTCTTTTGAAATCTATCTCTCGTGGTTCAATCAAAACATTAAATAATGGTTCATCTGGCGGGGCGAGATATTTGATCTTGACGACTTGTTCTGCAAGAGATGCAAGGAAGCCCCACAAACCGCGATAAGCTTCTGGGGTTAAAGCAATAAGTTCTTTTATCTCTATCTCAACTTGATTTTTCTCGTTTTTCTTCATCTCAAAACACAGGTAACCTTTTACTTCGCCATCATCATAAACATAGGGGTTTGGGAAGTTCGGGAAAATGACGCGAGTCCAAAAGGCATCGTTTCTGTGAAGAGCAAAGTTTATTGATTTTATTCTTTCAGCGTAAACCTTTTTAATTTTCTCCCTCTCCGAAGTTTTCATTCGCCTTACATTTATTCTCTCGTCAAACATCGTTATGTTTGATGGTTCAATTTCATAAAGCAATGTCATACCGATATATTCCCAGCCGTATTTTCTGTAGAACCTATGTTGAAATGGATACAAAATTGAAAAAGGATAATTCGCTGTAAACATTCTTTTTATGGCGTCTTTTAACATCATATCGGCGATTCCTCTCCTTCTATATTCAGGGAGAACAGCCACAGCTGATATTCCGCCAGCGTCAACGACCTTTCCTTTAAATGATATTTTCAAAGGCATTATCTTTGTGCAGGCAATTACTTCATTGCTATCCTCAACGACTATTATATCTTTGTAGTTGTATCTTGGGTTGTCAATTATGTTTTCCCTCAAGCCGTGATAGTCAGCTATTAAAAATGAAGTTGAAATTATGTGGGCGATATCGTCAATGTCAATTGATTTTGCCTGCCGGATTCTCATGTGTTTCATTTGCGGTAATTTTATTGCGGAGAATTTTTAACAAAGCATTTAAAACATCTTGGACTTCTATTCCACCTTCAAAATTGCATATATGCGGGTCACCTGGGCATTTTGTTTTGCAATAATTTTCGGGTGGCAAGATTATCTCGCTTTCATTTCCTATCGGACCCCAAAGCTTTGGAGAACAAGCAGGAAGCGGGCAAAACATGGCGACAACTGGAACTTTAAGTGCTGAAGCAATGTGCATGCTTCCAGTGCTTGGCGTTATAAGAACATCAAACCTTGATATGTAAAGTATCAAATCCCTCAATGAATTGTTCTGTAAAATGTAAATTTTTTCCGACACAAAGTTTTTGAATTTATTTAAAATCATGGGGTCGTTAAAGGAATTAATGTAAATTTTCGCATTGGGAAATCTGTGAATTATTTTTTCCGTCAGCTCAACATATTTATCAACTTCCCAATTCGGCGCAGATTTTCCACTTACTGGGTTGATTCCGATGATAATTTCCCCTTCATCTTTCGGGACAAAAGATTTTGCCTTTTCCCTCTCCTCGTCCGTCAGGAAAATCTCAAGTTCAAGGTTATCGGATTTCACCCCAATTTTTCGCCCAAGGTCAAGTGTATAGTCAGCTTCATGTCTGAGTGGGATGTATTTGTTTCTGCTGACATGCTTCATCAATGTTATAACTCCGTAAAATCTTATCCCGACATTTATTCTCGTTTTAATTCCAGCGAAGAATGTCATCCATGCGTGTCTTTGTGTCGGGAGTAAATGAAGAGCTATGTTAAATTTATATTTTCTCAATTTTTTGACCTGCCTCCAAAAACCGCGCCATCCTCTGTCTTTTCCTTCGTAATCATCAATTATGATTTCGTCTATGTTGGGGTTGTTTATTAAAATATCTTTCGTGTAAGGTCTAACCATTACAGCGATGAATGCGTCTGGAAAAGTTTTTCTAAGTTCACGCAGTAGAGGCGTTGCTAAAACTACATCACCAATTCTATCTGGGCGGATGACGAGAATTCGTTTCTGCTTCATTTTATCCCTTCCTCTTCAAGGATTTTTTGTAGCATTTGGGCATTTTTAGGAGCGCTACCGCGATGACAATTGTTGAAAAAAATGTATAATGTCTCAACTTTCTCGTTTAAATCTTTAATTCTTGGAATCCATTCCCTTAATTCACTTTCGGTGTAAAAATAGTCATATCTCTCTCCGACTCCTCCTTCCCACCAGTTTTTTTCGTTGCGTCCGTGAAATCTAATATAACCAATTTTTTCGCTTGTAGCTATGCTTTGAGGTGGTATCAATCCTTTAAGACGAGGTTCATCAACGCAGACATAAGGAATATCATTTTGTCTTAAAAATTCATAAACGGAGTTTTTAACCCAACTTATGTGCCTAAACTCCACGATCAATGGGATTTCCCCAGCGAATTTTTTCGTCTCAAGTATATATTCTCTGTTTTCTGGCGTGTCTTTAAATGAGTATGGGAATTGGGCGAGGAAACCTTTTAATTTCCCCGATCTGATAAGTGGTTCAGTGGATTTCAAAAGGGATTCCATCGCTTCGCGGTTTCCTTCGCGCTCGTGGGTTGTTTGTTTGTTAACCTTGACGATGAAATGAAAGTCAGGCGGTGTTTTCTTGTCAAGATGATAAAATACGGTTGCGCTTGGGATTCTATAATAAGTTGAGTTAATTTCAACAGCATTGAAAAATTTTTTATAGTAATCAAGCATCCGACCGTCTTCAATATCCTCCGGGTAAAATGTCCCACGCCAATCCTGAAAGCTATATCCAGATGTTCCGATTAAAATCATACGAATTAAAGTTTTATTTCACGGAGATATCTTCGTGCGCCAAGTTTGCTCCAGCTTCAATTGCTTTGAGATTTATCTCTGCTATCGCTTTCTTTTGTGTCAAAGTCACAGCTTTTTTCAACGCTTCAATCGGGAATAAGTCAGTTCTTGCAAGAAATGTCGCAATAGATAGTATCGTAATTGAAAACCTATCAATCGCATTTGCTGTTTTTCTAAATGGATAAACCTCAATTTTTGCCCTGGTCTGCGGGAGCAGATTTACAAGTTGTTCATCAACCATAATAGTTGAGTTTTCATCCATCCCTTGAATTAATCTTCTCACTTTGCTTATACCTTCCGGGGCGATCGCTATTAAATAGTCCGGTTTGTCAATTCCTGTGTAGAGGATTTCTTTTTTATCAAGTATTATCTCAGAAACGGAATGACCTGTCATTATCGTTATGGGATAATCGTCTTTTTGCGTCGCATAAAGCCCCGATAAAATTGCGGAAGAACCGAAAACTGTGGCGCTTGATTTCACTTTTTGACCAGCTGCTCCAGCGATTACTATCCCTGTTTTTTGGGTTAAGTTATTTGTGAATTCAGTTTCAAGGGAAAATTGCTTTGATTCCTTTATCTGTTGATTGGAATAAGTTTCTTTATATGCTCCAATATACTCTGGTCTTTCTAACTTATGGACGACACCGGTTTTAAAGCCATATGTTTCCAAAAGTTTCATCATTTTTTCCTTATTGAGGTCATTTCTTTGGACATAGTAAGCGGTGCAATACTCCCAAACATCAACGACGGCAAAACCTTTAAAAGCGATCGCCTCAGCTATCACATCCGATAGATTTCTATCAAAGATCGTCATCCTTGCTGCGAAGCCACCATTTACAGCTTGAACCAATGAACACGCATCAAGTGGATATTCTATGTTCCCAAGGTAAGTCGTTGCAGTTTTGCCACCAAATGGTGTTGTTACTGAATGTTCACCGCCTGTCATTCCGAAGTTGAAATTGTTAAAAATTATGACGGTTATATCAATGTTCCTTCTCGCAGCATTTATAAAATGAGTTCCACCAATTCCAAGCCCGCCATCTCCCATGAGGACTATCACAGTTAGCTCCGGGTTTGCCATCTTTAAACCGCAGGCATAGGTTATTGACCTGCCGTGAAGACCATGAAAGGCATTTACATTGAAATATTGATCGGACAAACCAACACAACCTATATCGGTGACAAGAACCGTTTTCTTTGGGTCAAGGTTGAGCTTTGCCATCGCTTTATCAAGTTGTGGTAAAATTTGCGAATGACCGCAACCAGGACAAAAAGGAAGTTCAACTTCTTTCATATAAACAGCATTTTTTATTACAGCCATTTTCAAGTAGATGATTTTGTTTTTATTTTATTGCGAAACTCAAAATCGCCCAAATCGCCGTTATCATCAATGTTGAAAAAGCAACGAACAAGCCGATCATCCATTTTATAAGGCTTACCCTTACTGAATCCATCTTTTCCAACATCTCGGTCCTGAGGCTTTCAATTCTTCCAATCATCTCTGTTTTTGCCCCTTCAATTCTCCCTGACATTTCTGTCTTTGCCCCCTCAATTCTTTCTATCATTTCTGTCTTGACGCTTTCAATTCTTCCAATCATTTCTGTTCTAACTCCTTCTATTCTTCCCATCATTTCCGACTTCGCCTTATCAATTTTCTCCATTGTCTCTGTCTTAGCTCCCTCAATTCTTCCTAACATCTCCGTCTTGACACCTTCAATTCTTTCAATTAGTTCCGTCTTGACGCTCTCAATTCGTTCGGTCATTTCTGTTTTCAAGTTTTCAATTCTTTAAATTAGTTCCGTCTTATCTTTTTCTGTTTTTTCATGCAAAGCCAGCAATCGCTTGTCAATTTCGCCAAATTTTTGGTCAATCTCGTTAAACTTCTCCCTGATTATTTCGTAAATGAACATCTCAATTTTTGTGACCCTCTGCTCAAGGTTTTCTGTTGTAGCCATTTCAAGCTCTCATTTACTTTTATAAATCTCGTTTAAAATTTTCTGCGGATTTATCAATGTCGTGTCCATTTGATTTATCCGAACGATCTCAACTTTTGATTTGTCAACGATTCTCTCAATTTCAAGGACATATTGACCGTTGTTCATCTCAGGGAAGATTATTTTTTTGATATTTTTCGTCGCCTTTTTAATCTCACTTTCAGGGACAGGCCAAAGTAAATTTATAATCAGGTGCGATACCCTATAGCCATCTTCACGAGCTCGCTCAACCGCTTCAATTGCACTTCTTGCGGTAATTCCGTATGAAACTACAAGCGTTTCCGCTCCTTCTTGCTCGTCAAACCTCACAGCATGAGGGAAGTATTTTTTAACTTTTTCTTCATTTATCTTTTTATCAAGGTGTTCCATCATCTTTTGAATTTTCTCCGGAACGGTCAACAAATTCCCATATTCATCGTGCGTAGATGTTGTGTATCTTACGATGTGTTTTCCGCCAAATGGAGAGAAGAGAGGGACATCGTCAATGTTCTCAAAGTAATATGGTTTGTAATCCGGCGCGTCTTCAGGGAGATATTTACGATCAATAATTTCGGGTTTTTCAACCTTTGACCAATCTACCCTCGTTCGCGTCATTGAGAGTTCTTTACTTGAGACAAGGAAAACCGGGACTCTGAAAATTTCAGCGAGATTAAAAGCGTAAATAGTGAAGGTGTAACATTCTTCAACTGTCGTCGGAGATATAGCAATTATCGGATAGCCACCTGAAGTTCCCCATCTGATGAATTGAATATCGCCCTGTCCATCTTTTGTGGCTGAGCCGGTTGCCGGACCTTGTCGCTGGACATCAACTATCACGAGTGGAGTTTCGCCCATTATCGCAAGCCCTATATTTTCGCTGTAAAGTGAAATCCCAGGACCGCTTGTCGCTGTCATAGCTTTTTTCCCAGCCATTGAGGCGCCAATGCAAAAACCAATTGAAGCAATTTCATCCTCGGCCTGAATTGCGAAGCCACCAACCTTGGGAAGTTCTTGCATCATACCAAGTAAAATTGGGGTTGCCGGAGTAATCGGATAGCCAGCAAAAAACTTACACCCGGCATCAATTGCGCCTTTTACAATTGCTTCGTTCCCGTCAATGAATTCAATCATTTTTTAAATACTGGTTTTGTTTTGCTTGCACTTTAAATTATTGCTTTAACTTTAAAATAAAAAATTCACCGAATTTAAACCCTTCGGTCAAGAACCTCTCTGACCTTTATCGCTATCGTCTCGTATGAATATGGCTTTTGTATCAGGTCAAATCCTTCAACATTCACATTTAGCCCGTTCAAACTATATCCGGTTGCAAAAATTATCTTAACGCCCGGTTTAATTTTTACGATTTCCTTCATCGCATCATAACCGCTTAAAATCGGCATGACAATATCAAGCAGGACAAGGTCTATTTCTTCTGATTTTTCTCTGAAAATTTCTACCGCTTCAAGTCCATTTCCCGCAGTGTAAACCTTATATCCAAGACCGGTTAATATGTCATAGACAGTTGCCCTTAATTTTTCCTCGTCTTCAGCGACAAGAATTGTTTCGTTCCCGCCCTTTATTTCAATTTTTTCTTCTATTTTTGTCTGTTCCTCAAGTTCTTCTTCGCCTGCTATCGGCAGGTAAACTCTAAATGTAGTCCCTTGTCCAACTTCGCTATAAACATTGATGAAACCGTTATGAGCTTTGACAATCCCATAAACTATTGAAAGACCAAGTCCCGTTCCCCCTTGTTTCGTCGTGAAAAATGGCTCAAAAATTTTATTAATTATGCTCTTGTCAATTCCAACGCCAGTATCTGTCACAGATAAAACGACATACTCACCTGGTTTGGCTTCAATGTTAAATTTGCAGTACTCTTCGTCAATTACCCTATGGTATGTTTCAACTATAATCTTGCCCGCATCTGGTATGGCTTCTTGAGCGTTCAGGATTAGATTCAAAAGCAGTTGATTTATAAGGGCTGGATCGGCTTTTACATTTGGAAGTTTCGGTGCGAGGATGAGTTCCATCTTTATATTTTCACGCAAAGCTTTTAGCATAACTTTGGCGAAATCATTGACCACAGTGTTTAAATCAATTACCTTCATTTCAGTTGGTTGTTCACGGCTGAATATCAAAAATTTCTTCGTGAAATCAGCGGTTTTCCTTATCGTCTGTTCAACCTCGTTTAATTTTTCTTTTGCCTTTTCAATGTCTTGTGTCAAGAGACGCCTTGCAAGCTGTGTGTTCCCGAGTATAACTGTCAAAGCGTTGTTTATATCGTGCGCAAGTTGAGCTGATAACTTCCCAAGCGCTTCCATCTTTTGTGAATGTATAAGCTGTTGTTCAAGCGTCTTAACCCTTGTAACATCTCGCAATATCCCTTGATAAGCAACGATGTTTCCATTCTCGTCATATATAGGTGTTGATGTGTCATAGACGATAAGTTTTTTCCCATCCTTCGTCTTCAAATGTAGCTCATAATCCTTCACATATCCCTGCTTTTCAATCGTTTCAAGATTTTTCATTCTGTCCTCGGGATTTTGATAAAGTTCGGTCGCTATATCAACTTTTAAAATTTCTTCCTTTGATGAATAGCCGAAGAGCTCAACGAATGCTTGATTGACATCAAGGAGTTTCCCCTGGGGTGTGGAGATGTAAATTGGGTCTTTGGAGTCCTCAAAAAGCTTCCTGTATTTCTGTTCCGATTCCCTCAAAAATTTTTCAGTTTCACTCCTTTGAATCGCCATCCCGAGTATATCTGCAAATGTTTTTATTGCGTCAATTTCCGAGATTTCCCATTTTCTTTCATTTTCACAGTCGTTGAAGCTGACAAAACCCCACCACTTGCCACCGACGAAAATCGGCGCCACCGCTATTGATTTTACCCCGAGTATGCTCAAGAAAAGATATTCCCGAAATGGCATATCTTTGACGACACCATATATCAACCCATGGTTTCCAAGCACATTGACCCATCTATCAAAGCCCGCCAGTTTATATGATATGTTTTGAAGTTGCACATCTTCAACTTTTCTCATCAAATCCGACGAATACCATTTGAAAGCCAATCCAGTTGTCAAATCCGTATCTTGTTGATTCTTAAAAATGAAAACAGAGCTCACTTCAAGCGCCTTTCCAATTTCACCAAGCAAATTATCTATTTCGCTTTCCCAGTTTATCGTTTTCAATAAAACACCAGCGGAGTAATTTATCGCCTTTAAAACCTGCTCTCGCTTCAAAAGTTTTTGCTCCGCTTCTTTTATCTGAGAGATGTCAAATATAATTCCAAATGTTTTTATCGCTTTGCCTTTTTCATCTCGCGTTATGTATGCATAATCAAGACAGTACCTGACTTTCCCGTCTCGCGTTTTAATTCTGTATTCGGCTTCAAATACAGGCAAATTCCCTTCCAATGCGTCTTTGATTTTTAGAGTTAACGCTCCTATATCATCGGGATGTATGAAATCACGCCAACGGTATTTTCCAAGATTTATCTCATCTTTACTTACGCCGAAAATTGTTTCAACATCTCCTTCCCAAATCG
>Ga0209670_100489_pt1 | contig 23351 bp, 23 predicted proteins | sample PerSpoBPS_BMetaG_FD_184741 | JGI IMG/M metagenome (GOLD analysis project Ga0209670, IMG submission 184741) | Thermal spring microbial communities from Yellowstone National Park, Wyoming, USA - Perpetual Spouter B (PS_B) MetaG (SPAdes) (version 3) | ecosystem: Environmental > Aquatic > Thermal...
GAAACTACAGCATCTACAGGACCTAGGATACCTAAGACTAAGCATAAAAAGCAGCAACAAAGAAGGAAGAAGAACATACATATACCTACCGGGAATACCGGCAACACTACTGGAGAAAGAACTTATCAAGAGCTTCAGCAAAGAACACTCAACACAGACACTACGTGAAAATGAAGACACCTGATAGATGGCTGGTTAAGAAAGCGGTGAGTAGAGAATCCAAGTAGCTTATTAGGTAGCGTGGTAACGGTATTTTGGTCAGGGCTTGAGACAGGAGAACAGGCCCGACGACTGCCCAAGATGCGGCTGGATACTAAAACCAACAAAGAGAGGGTATCTGGAGTGTAAGATATGTGGCTGGCGTAGGCCCTTGAAAGGTAGGAGGGGAAGGTTAAAGGAACATGAGTTTGACGATTTTGAGATGAGACGTAGGATGTGGGACTCCATGCTAGCATACAGATATGTGACTGGTGATGGGCCACCATAGAACTTATTCCATAACCGTGTTAGTTTATAGAAACTTAAGGTTGATTGTGGTTATGCTGTTCAGCATTCTATATAGTAGAAAGCTTCATTCTTTTTGGATACTATGTTGGGATGTAACTGCTTTTTATATATGAAATGATCTTCTTTAGTGGGTGGTCGCTACTTTTAACCAATTCATAAATATCTTCAATATCGTAAACTTTTACGTTCCCGCATTTAATCCCTTTGTGTGACAGGGCTTCGGAGAGAGCATAGGCATGCTTATCTTTACCATTTACGGGATGGGCGCTAATTAGTGCCATCTCGACATAGCTAAGAAGGGATCCTAACACTCATTAAAATGTTCTGTTAACTTCTCCAACCTATCGACTACCACATCCTTGAGCGGAAGAGTTCTTTTAAGATCGATGATTCCTTTGTCGGGAATAATATGAAATCTCCACTTAACCTCTGCAACAGCCGCCCTATATTGATTATCAAATCTTGTCAAGGAGAAGGCGTCTATCTCTATTGAGTGTAACCACTTTTTGGCTGGAGGGGTGTTGGTTTGATGGGGACTAATAGATTTTGGACATTTATCCAATGCCTATTGATAACCTCCCTCAACCACCTTCTCGCTATTATCTCGAACATTAAGCCGTTCGTTTTTTCCGGGTCCTTTTTCGCTGTTTGCATACCCTTGATATAATCGTCTAGTTTCGCTAGATCTTATGTTCTGCTATACAGCTTGATCGTATACGTAGCTCAGGTATTCTTTGAACAGGGCTAGAATCTTGTCGACGGCATCTGGCACTCCAGCAGCTCATTTAGGTAATAGCTTTGGCCTCCTCACAAGCAGATGCTTGACTAAACGTCCCCGAAAAGGTAGAACCTCAAGCTCTTCACATAGCTTTTCAACTAATTCGCTAAGCCTCTTCCTCTCTGAGTCTGAAGCTTCGCCCTTTCTAGCTATGAGCCAAAGATTAGAAAACTCCCTAACATCGAGCAAGAGTTCAAATAGCTTTTTAGAGTCTTGAACGTAGTAACGTATGGACTCATCTCCCTCGTCCTAATACTTCAAAAAATATTTCTGATGTGAACAGATGTCGCCGGACCGCTTGAACGCTATATTCCTTACGTGGAATTAGATCCCATCTTCATGCGGTCAGGCTACAAAACCTTCTACTACTACATATCTTTAGCACTACTTGCTGCAATCTTTATAATGGTCCGCCGTGTTCGTAGAAATAAACTTGGGCTGTATCCCCAGAGCATTAGAGATAACGAAGAAGCTAATGAAATGTTGGGTGTCGACGTGAGAAAATACAAGCTCATAGCCTTACTGATTTACAGTTTCATAGCATCTATGAACGGGAGGAATATACGCTAGCATGGTCGGTTTTTATCATCCCATATTATTTGACAGCTGGATAAGCATACAGACTGTCACACTGTCTATTGCAGGCGGTCTTGGAAGGTTCTGGGGACCGCCGATAACCTCTATAATCCTATTATCAGTCCAGGAGTATCTACGCATAAACCTAGGTGCTGTTATAATTGGGTTAAACCAAGTTATTTTCGGAGTCATTCTTCTCGTTATAATCCTGTTCAAACCTGATGGCCTAGGGCCGTTATTTGATGTATTGACTGCGCGTCGGGGTTTGTCGTCTAAGACTTCTGGGAGGGTTTTTCGTTTTTTTAAGACTTCTTTGGTAGGTAAACCTAGCTTTAGAGAAGGGTACTGTGCCCGTGATAATCGGCTCAAACGGCGCAGGGAAAAGCACTCTACTAAGGCAATCGCGGGACTTATAAAACCCTACTCAGGCAAAATATATTTCAAAAACATTAACATAACGGGTCTACCAGTACACAAAGTAAGGAAATTAGGTCTATCATTGGTCCTCGAGGGGAAAAGGCTGTTTCCCAATCTGACTGTTTGGGAGAACCTTTTAACAGGAGGCTTCAATATTAAAAACGAAGAAGAATTACGGGCTAGAACAGAATGGTTTAGACAATATTCCCAATCTTGACGGGACGGCTCAATCAACCAGCACGTCAGCTCAGCGGCTGCGAAGCGCAAATGCTGGCAATAGCAAGGGCCTTAGTGGCAAACCCCGAGCTACTCTTGGTAGACGAACAGATCAGCGGACTTGCACCACGTGTTGTCGAAACAATATTCACCAAACTTAATGAACTCAGGGACGAGGGTTTAACAATCTTCTTAGTAGATTAATTCGTTGAAAAAGCACTATCTATGTGTGATAAAGCTTGTGTCATGGAGAACGGCACAATAGTATTCTTAGGCATATAAGAGGAGGTGGAGAAAACTCGGAATTAAAAAATTATATCGCCTTCCGTAAAACTACAGCTCTTCCAATAACTTGCATAAGTGAACCAAATGTTATTCGATGGATTGCTTACGTTACTGAGACCTGTAAGTCAACAATGGCGGGAATACCTTGTCTAACAGTCTCTACAGCCTCCTTAATTTTATTTAAGGCCTCAGATGGCTCAGCTGCTTTGTAGGCTTTAAGCCCGCATGCTTCCCCTATTTTCGCTACGTCAAGTCGTTCATAGAAATCGGCTCCTTCGAGAAAACCTATCTCGTCTATGCTTTTATAAATCTCCGTATCCAAGACGCTTTTCTTAACATCTCCCCAGCACCCGTCGTTGAACACAATCGTTAAGACAGGCAGCTCATACCATCTTCCAAGAGCATATGCAGAGACAGGATTGTTGAAAACAAAGCTTCCATCACCTACTACAGCTATCACAAAGCTTGAGGGGTGCGCCATCTTCACACCATGCGCAGCCCCGAGACCCCACCCAAGACCACCTGCGGGAGGTTCCCAGAAATAAGTTCCCGGCACCTCTCTATCTATATACTTTGGATTGAGAGAGTATTCGTTCAGCAACACAGCATCGGAGGGGGCTACCTTACCCACAAGGTATGACGCCAACCTTTTAGTTAATACTCCTCTCTTAAAATCATCATTCACCTCTTCTTCACGTTTCTCACGCAAACTACTCCATTCCTCGAAAGCTTTTGACCGCCTGCTCTCCAAGACATCAGCATTTACGGCTCGGATATTTCTCAGCTCCTCGACGAGCATTTTAAGAAAAGTAGATGCCTTTGAAGTTACTGCTACGTTAAACCTGAACCCCCATAGGTTGTAATTTATCCTTAAGGGGTCGGTGCCCACCACCACCTTGTAAGCCTCTTCCCGCACTTTATGCCTAGCCGGTATCCATGGAACATCCGCCTCAACCACCAATATGAAATCAGCCTTAGATAGATCTGCAGGAGATGAAAATGGGTTTGTTGTCGGGAAGTTTACATAATCTCCAAGAGCATAATTAACTCTGCACCCTGTAAGGGATGCGAGTCCAACAAGCAGCCTTACGTTTTCTCTATCTCTTCCCGCCGCATGTGTCAAAACCACCGGATACTCTGATGCTACAAAATGTGAAGCAATATCTTTGATGACTTCAGGGTGCGGTGCTGGGCTGATGGAAAAAGTGGATACAGGAAACGATTGGGATTCTACAGCTTTCTCCATTAGCCATTCACGGTGTATTCCTATGTATGCCGGACCCTGAGGCTCGGCTGACATAACCTCGGCAGCTCGTGCAACAGCCTCCGGTATTTCTGCTACATATTTGACCACATAGCTCCACTTTACAAACTGTTCCACAAGCTGTTCTATGTTTCTCGTCTCCTGTCCCCAATGTACTCTAAGATTTTTCGAGCCTTGGTGTCCGCTTTGTGTAAATGGGGTTATCCCGGAGATAAGTAGAACAGGAATGTGTGCTGTTTGGGCGTTTATGATGTTGTTCAGCGCGTTAGCCACCCCGGGCGTGGTATGGACCAGCACCGCGCTCAACGACCCAGAGGCTACAGCATAGCCGTATGCTGCCGATACCGCAGTAGCTTCATGAAGACACACCACCATCTCAGGCCTTTCAGCTTTCTCAAGCAGACGATAGTCTAGTAGAAGGCTTGCATACTCCGTCCCAGAGTTCAGGAAGAAGACATCAAAACCTGATTTCTTTAACGACTTTAGCAGAAGCCCACCACCCGTAAGAGCTCTTCCAGTCATGTAACCTTCAGAAACTTGGGTGAATATAAATCGTTTTAATTTGCAATAGTGAGTTCGCTCATTAACTTAAGCTTAACTCTTTATGTCTGTAGCCGGGTTTTAATTTCTATTTGTAAGACCACATCTGCGATAGAGTGTCCGAGATGAAAGATTTAACTATTCTGCATCAAACAAGAAAGCTTTATCATCCTTCATCCATCAGGTTTAAGCCCCATAGATAAAATGTTAAGAAATGATACTCAAGTTCACCTAAAATATCATTCTTTTAGACGAGTTTAAGGATACTATCGAAAATGATAAAAATGCAACCAATATATGGCAAAAATCATATGTTTTATCTTACAAAAATCCATCGCACATAACAGAGTTTAATCTTCATCCGATAGCAAATCAATATAATTTAAGAAGGAAAACATGTGACAACGGATGAGAAATGAAGGAAGATGATAATGTGATAATCATTTTAACCTAATCTGGCTTTCATTGAACCAGCATGTGCTGGAAATCCTTCATATTCTGCTAGTGTTACAACAACGTCTAACATCTTTAAAAATCCTTTCTTTGTTCTAATTTCTTCTACTGTTAACTTCTTAAGAAAGGTATCCACGTTTAATCCGGAGTATATTTTAGCGTAACCGCCTGTTGGAAGAGTGGAATTAGGTCCTATGCCATAGTTTCCTGCTGAGATAGGTGTATTAAGACATACTGTGCCAAAATTAACTAACCTTTTACGATACTTTTTAAAAATTTTTCTAGCGTATTTACTATCTAGAGCTAAATGTTCAGGCGCATACATGTTTATAAATTCTATCGCTTTGTCTATTTCGTCAAAAACTATTATGGCACCATATTTCTTTGAGTTCTCAAATACGTAAGTCTTTCTGGGTTCTGGAAGACCTGCCAAAGCCTTTTCCACCTCTTTATTAACCTCTTCAGCATACTTTCGAGAGAATGTCACGAGTACTGCTGCAGAATCTGGTCCATGCTCAGCTTCATTCAAAAGATTCCATGCAACCCATCTAGCTGGGAGAGTACCGTCTGCGAAAACCATCACCTCGCTAGGTCCAGCCGGAAAATCAATCTTGACTATGTCTCTGACTAGAAGTTTGGCTGCGTAAGTATATGGTCCTCCAGGTCCCGCTATAACGTCAACTGGCTTTACCAGTCTCGTTCCATATGCAAAGGCTGCTATTGCGTGTGCTCCACCCATTATATAGAACTCATGTGCTCCTGAAAGATGCGCTGCCACTAGGGTAGCGGGATCCATGGCAAGATCGTTTCCAACAGGTGGTGAAGCAACAGCTATCCTAGGGACTCCTGCAATGCTTGCTGGAACGGTTACCATTGCTGCAACCGAGGGGTATGCCGCTTTCCCTGAGGGTATGTATAATCCGGCCGAGCCCAATGGAACGATTATCCAGCCTGCATATACACCATCTTCGATTTTCATAGCAAAATTCTTCGGCAGCTGTTTTTTATGGAACTTTCTGATATTTCTTATTAGATGTTTTATAGCTCTGACAACTTTGGGGTCTAAGCTCTTATACGCTTTTGCTATATCTTCTTGCTTAACGACTATTTCTTCCTGTTTTACTGTCCTACCAACCTGCGTGGACAGGAATTCTGCAATAGCTTCGTCACCTTTTTCTCTCACTTCATTAATTATGTTCTTTACATCCCCTATTATTCGGTCAATCTCAAGTTTAGAACGCCTCATTATCCTTTCTAACGTATCTGCAGGAATCTCCCCGATATGGTAAATAGGAAAAACACTCACATTCTTTCTTACACCAATTGGTATATAAACATATCTCTATTTTCCCGAGAGAATCCCAACAAGCATTTTTGCTCTGAAATCATTAGATAGCCTAGACCAATAGAGTCTAGGCTCCACCAGTAACCCTAACCGCAGACACTTTCGTGTATATAGTGAACCTGCTTATCGTCTCCAATGAGATGCAGAGAGCATTCAAACTTCTCGTACAACCATAGGACGAAGGAGTTGTGTTCTTGATCAAAGGGTTGTTTCTCGCCGATTCTTTTGGCGAGGGAGAATGTAGAATGGGTAGGGACAATACTGGCGTCCTACAACCCTCACAAAATAGACGGTATGAATAAGTGCAGATCAGAAGAGAAAAGCTTAAGTTGACGGAATCTTCCCGGCAACAACATTCATATTTAAGAGTGAGATTTTTTAGATTTAGACATGTTTAGAAAATGTCTCATGGTTGTGAGAGGAGTTGAAGATGCGAAGTTTTTACTAAAAATTCTACAAGCATTAGGATTTGATGGTGCCATAATTTTAACTGCGCTAGACATAGCTTATCTTCCGACCTCTAAATTAGTTGTCTCTTTGCCGCATACAGAATGGATTAATGACTGTCTAAGTATTCTCCAACAATACTCAACAAACATTGAAACAAGAATAATAAAATATGATGGTAACACTACCCCGGCTGAACTTTTAACAAAATTAGTCAAGGAAGAGAGTTGTGATTTTATAGTAGTGGCCAGAAGAAACCCCACTCAAAGTACCGGTAAAAATCTCGTGTCATCGCTAGCTGATTTGAGTCCTGTTCCTGTAATGGTGATACCTTATGGCGGTATATGAACTATTTAACCTTGATGGGAAAACAGCCGTAGTTACGGGCAGCTCTAGTGGTTTAGGAGTAATCATGGCTGAAGCATTATGTGAAGCTGGTGCAAGAGTAGTCCTAGTCGCTAGAAGAGTGGAGAGACTTAAATCAGTAGCAAGCTTTCTTGATTCTAGAGGGTTCGCTGTTAAATTTTTCCAATGCGATGTAGGCCGTGAGAGGGACGTAGTAGAAACAGTAAAGAAGATAGTTGATGATATGGGTAAGATTGACATCTTAGTTAATAATGCTGGCATAACTATACCTTCATCCACTATCGAAATGAAGTTAGAAGATTGGGAGAAAGTTTTGAACGTTAATCTAACAGGTGTATTTCTATTCTGTAGAGAGGTAGCTAAGAATATGATAAAAATAGGAGAAGGCGGAAAGATAATCAATGTTTCTTCTATCTATGGATTGATAGCAGATGATACTCCAGAACTTCCATACTTTGTGAGTAAAGCAGGATTATTAGGATTGACAAGACAGCTAGCGCTAGAGTTGGCTCCTTACAGAATAAATGTGAATGCTATAGCTCCTGGGTTCTTTCCAAGCGAGATGACCTCCCAATTTATATCTGACTTAGATAATTTGTCATTAACATTAAGTAAGATTCCTCTTCGCAGGATTGGCATGCCTAATGACTTGAAAGGAGTAATAATATTCTTAGCTTCCCGTGCATCTGACTATATAACAGGTCAGGTAATAGTAATCGATGGAGGATGGTCTATATGGTAGCCTGAGAATTACTTTAGAAAGTGCTTGATCTTTTCAGGTTCGCTTGTCAAATATACTTCTTGACCTAGATGAAAGACCCTTGACATCTCTGTATCTTTAACTTTTAAGATAATCCCATTGGATTCCACTTCATAGAGCATATGGTCTCCTTCAAATAGACGGTTAACGATTCTACCAAAATTCATGGGTAGATTACTTCTTTCTTCTCTAGTCGAACATATCTTGAAGTCTTCAGACCTTATAGCAATATATCCATATCCTTCAGTATCCACTGGCAATTGGAAAGTTAGATTATTCTCTGATATAAATAACGTTTTACCGGCTTCTTTTCTGGTTCTTCCTTTAATTACGTTTGTTTCTCCTAAAAACTCTGCAACAAACAATGTTTTAGGATTATTGTATACTTCTTCTGGTTTACCTATTTGTTCAATCATTCCATCCTTCATAACTATGACTCTATCTGCAATTCTCATTGCCTCCTGTTGATCATGGGTAACGAAGAGAGTCGTTGCTCCCACTTCTTCGTGTATGCTCCTTATTTCTCTCTGCATCTCCTCCCTTATTTTTCTATCGAGAGCGCCTAGGGGCTCATCAAGTAATAGTATTGCCGGCTCGAATATTAGTGTTCTAGCGATTGCGACCCTCTGTCTCTGTCCACCGCTCAACTGGTCTATTTTCCTATTCTCAACCCCAGTTAATTTAACTATCTCGAGCATCTTCTCAACTTTCTTTCTAATCTCATTTTTTGGAAGCTTCCTTATCTTAAGTGGGAAGGCTATGTTTTCATAAACAGACATATGCGGGAACAATGCAAGGCTTTGAAAAACGACTCCAACGTTTCTCTTATATGGTGGAATGTCATTAACTCTTAAACCATTGATGTATATATCGCCTATATCAGGTTTAACAAACCCAGCGATACTCATAAGTAGCGTACTTTTGCCGGAGCCTGAGGGGCCTAGCACCGTTACAAGCTCCCCCTTTTCGATAGAGAATGTTACGTCTTGAAGAGCTACTGTGTTCCCATACCTCTTATGAAGATTAACTACCTCAAGGGTAGCAAGCCTTTCTCTCATATTAATCAACCGGTTTCTCTACTCCCGCTACTGAGCCTTTTCTCCACTCATTTTTTGTAAGAGCTTGCCTAAAGCTTTCTCCTAATGATCTAAAAACTGATTCCCATAGATGATGTGTATCCTTTCCTCTAAGTAAATCTATACGTATAGTGACTCTCATCCCTTGGGTGAAACCTTCATAGAATGCTTCAATGGATTCTTCGTGAATATCTTCAACAAACATAAACTTTTCTGACCCTAGGTTTCTCATCATCCAGCATCCGACTCTACCTTCAAAAGATATTCGAGCTTCAGAGTATGCTTCATCCAATATGCACCTACCGAAGCCAAATCCTCTAATTCCATATTCTTTAATTCTTTCAAGTGCTAATAGGTAAAAAGCTTTTCCTAGAGTTATCCCTGAGTCTTCGATGATTGTATGCAAAAGTTTATACCTACTGCTCTCTACTTCTAAGTCTATATTAAACTCAGAGTAATAAGCGAGCATTTCGATCATATGGTTGAAAAAGTTTATCCCTGTATTGATCCTCCACTCTCTTCTTAGCCCAGACTCGATCTTACATTTTATATATGTTTCAGTAGTCCTCCTCTCCCATTCTACACAGTCTCTCCCTGCTGAGAGGACTCTAAACCCTAACTTTTCTTCGCTCAATCTATCGTACCCAATATTCAAGATAGCTTCACCTTAAATAATTTTCTAAACCTATTATTTTATCTAGAAGATATACGGCAGCTACGGCGACCAGCGAATAGATGATTGAAACTGCGGCAGAAATGGGAGATATGACTGTCTTAATTTGAGTATAGAGTAGTACTGGCAACGTGGCGATATCCAAAGTTACTAGTATCAAGCTTGTGATGAATTCATTGAGTCCTAAAATGAACATTAGAAGAGAACCAGAGAGTATTCCAGGCATTAGAGCTGGTATGGTTACGAAAAAGAATGTTTGTATCTCTTCCGCTCCCAGACTCTTGGCAGCATTCTCGAGATTTGGGTCCATAGCATTAACTGAAGATGTAACAGCCCATATCATGAATGGCAGATTTATCTCCATCAATGCAAAACCTACTCCGAGAATGTTCCCGACTAATCCAGTTCTAGCATAAATAAAGAGAAGAGAAACCCCCTGCACTACGAGCGGCACAGTGAATGGGAGAAGTAGATATACTTGGATGGCATTTCTTGCTCTTATTCTATACCTTAGTAGACCGTATGACGTCAGTACACCTATTGGTATCGAAAGAAGTGTGCAGAAACCCGCAGCTATTAAGCTATTTATTAATCCTTTCAGAAACCATTCCGATGAGATTGCTACAGGATACCATTTCAACGTAACCCCTTTTGGTGGAAACTCTATTACGGAACTATCTGTTAAGGATCCGACGAATATTATAATAGTCGGTAATACGAGGAATAAAACAGTCAAACTCAAGAAAAGTTTATAAAACCATCCCATTCTATCTCAATCCTCTAATAAAGATGTTTCCAATCTTCCAAATCTTCAGAATTAAGTACACTATGAGTGACACTATTAGTGTCAAGAAAATGCTCGCAGCTGCAGCATATGGATAATTTACCGCGTTAAACATTATCGAATAGATGAAGTTGGCAACAAACTTGTTTATTCCTCCTCCAAGTAGGTCCGGTGCAGCATATTCAGTAACTGCAATAGTAAAAGATACAATAAATGCTCCAAGAACTCCGGGCTTAATTAACGGCAAGACTACTTTAATGAATGTTTGGAAAGGTGTAGCTCCTAGGTTCTCTGCAGCCATCTCTAACTCTCGATTAACAGCTGCTATTGATGGAGCAACTATCAACACGGAGAGAGGGAGAAGTAATTGCACCAAACCTATGAAGACCGCGGTTTGGGTGTTGATAAGGCTTATTGCTGACCCCAGAAGTTTCTCCGTGAGCCATCCTACTATACCAGTTCTTCCAAGTGCTGCTAACCATCCATATGCTTTAATGACGTCTCCGGTAAAGAAGGGAATGAGGATAGAGATTATTAAAAGTTTCTGGATTAATGGTGAAGAAGTCCTTATTGTATAATATGCGTAAGGTATTGCTAAGACTACGCTGGCTAATGAAGCTAAGAGGCTAAGATAGAATGTTCTGTGAAAAGTCGTTTGAGACCCTGAGGTGAAAACTGTCTTGTAGTAATTCTCCAGAGTTAAAACAGGTATAAACCTTTGGAAAATATCGTATGTCTGAAAGCTCAAGTAAGCTAGATATATTAAACCTGTAAACATTACTCCAATCGAGAGTACTGATGGTAGTATTAACAAGTATCCCAAGTTTCTCTTAATAGCCCTAGGTATCTTCTCCTTCATAAAAATTAAGAAAGTTATTAAGTTTCCTAACATTTGACCTCATTGATTACTAGGCTATGCCGGCGGTTATCTCCTCAAACTTTGCAAACCAGTCTTTCTGATACTTGACTAGGATATCTAAGGGAATGATGATCATCTTCTCAATATACTCTTTCTTCACTGGAAAAGCAGGGTCGCCTTCCATGTAATTCGGGATGGGGGCTTTAGGATGTAGTGGGGGGGTTCCCTGTAATTCTGCCCATTTACCCTGTACCTCTGGATCCAATGCTGTGTTTATGTATTGTTTAGCCCAATATTCTCTTTCAGGAGGTAGGTTTCTAGGAACTTCTAACGCATCCGTATGCATCTCTACACCTTCCTTTGGAACAGCCCATGCAGCTTTGGCACCATTCCTAACTGCTTCTAGGATATTAGTTATTATCGTTACTTCAAGCTTCATCTCTTCTCTGATCAACCACGTACTTAAGTCGGGATCTTCCCCAAGACCTCCAATATTTGGTAGAAGCCTCTTTAATAAATCCCAAGCAGGCTCCATCTTTTCTGGCGATAATTCTTCTGGGATTTTGAGACCTGCTAGCTTAGCCAATACGGCATGGAATCCTATACCATCGTCATACATTGCTACGGATTTTTTATATTGTGGCTCCCATAAAACCCACCATGAATCAGGTGGTTCTGGAAAATATTTTGTTAAGTATCCTAAGACATACGTATAACTATAGACATTGACAAACGGGTACCCTTTATATCCTCGTATAGAAGGAGGTTTAGCCTGGGGTAGCATATCTTCAATATTTGGTATTTCATCGGGTAGCATATCTGCTGTCAATCCCCAAGTTGACTCTAGATAAGCATTTGTTGAGATTGTCCAATTAACATCTACCGGAGGAGTCTTACCTGCTGGGATTAGTTCTATTAGTTTGGCTTGCAACTCACTATCTTCAGTATTATCATATTCGATCTTTATCCCAGTCTTCTTAGTGAATGTTTTAGAGACAGCTTCATCAAGTGCATACTGCCATCCACCACCCCATGCTCTAACAATAAGTTTATCGGGCTTAGGAGGAACAGTAGGAGTTTTTTCAACAGTCTCCGTAACAGTAATAGTTTTTGTTTTCTCAATAGTTTCAGTCTTTACAGACGGGGATGCCGTGCTAGACCCAGCATAATAACCACCTATACCTGCAATTACACCAGCCAGTACAGTGGTGATAGCAATTTTACCCGCTGTGCTCAAAGCACTCCTTCTAGTATACCTTAATTTCTCTCTTAGACGATCTTCCATCATGCACCAATAGAGATCCTAATTCTATTTACTATATAAGTTTTACTCGATAAACCCATGATAGTGTCCAAATAAGGCTTTAAATACCCTCTAGACGTGCCTATTTCGACTCGCGAGGCTACCATGGGGGGTCTTCAGCTATATAAACCCGTTATTTAGACACTATGTATGGTTATGACTTGGTTTCTATCTTATTTTCCTATACATGTGCTGGATTATATTCTTGATGCTTTTCTTGAGGAATGCTAGGGCGTTCAGAAAGCTCCTACCATACGATGCCTCCAGAACCAATAATTCCTGAATCTACACCTACAGCGCATCGTACATATACATAGACCCCTTTAACTGATAGCTTTGTCTCATATAACGCTATACAACTTCTGTACCTACTACCTAGAAAACTTGTTTCGTTCTGTAGCTTGAGTCTCCTATCCAGAACTACCTTCACATAATCTTGAAGCCCTCACCAGTATACATGACCGCGGGTTAGGACGACCGGTAGCCGAGGTCTTCTCATCAGTCTTCCTTCGTCTGAAAAAGTCAGGCTAGGGCAATGCTTATCACCTCCCCAATAGGTACCAGCTCCTCAACGGGTGTCAGCATGTCTTCACCATATTCAACTACGAGTCTAAATCCGTTATAGGATTTCTCAGCTCTCATGACGAGAGCTGGGTTCAGATATCTTCCATGATATCCTCCGAGATGCCAGGATACTGCTAATAGTGTGACATTTTCTTGGTTGAGCTGGTGGGCTATATGTGCTAGGGTGTGCATCTTCTCCCTAGCATAGTCTGGGTGGTTTATGGTGAAGTGGTGCATTACAGCGGATATGCTGTCCACTACAACGAGTACTGGTCTTACATGCCTGGCCTTCTTAAAGATGTCTAATAGTGTGTCTAGTAGCTGCGTTATTTCTGTAGCCTCTACATATACCGCAGGTGTCGCATATTCACGTGGCGTTTTAAGCTCTGTGTCTATGTAGTATGCTATGCCGTTTCTTGATGTGAATGTTTTTGTGGCCGCCATGGCTATTAGTGTTTTACCGCTACTAGGTGGGCCGTATATTATGCTTGTCTTTCCTGCTGGTATTCCTCCTTGTAGTAGTCTGTCTATCTTTTCCACTCCTAGGGGTATCTTGTGATACAGCTTCATCCTCCTCCTGTAGAAGCTTTCTAAGCATCTCTTTTTCGACTGGTGTTGGCCTGGCTTCCGGGACTGGTTGTAGGCCCTTCTCTGTTATCTGCATGTATAGTCCTATGTTATCTGGTCTTTCCCTATGTGCCTCTACTACTAGGAATCTTAGGTTTCCCTGTAGACGCCATATCCTAGATATCACCTTAGCCATATAGCCTATGAATCTCCCCCCAATGTAGTCCTCACCATAAGTACCTAGAACAACGTCTAGGTCTCTAACATCTACTACTCCTTTTCTGGCATCTTTCTCCATCTCCCTCCTCTGGTGCTCCTCGAAGGCCTTCTTTGCCTTGGATGCGCTCCAGCTCGTAAATATTATAGATGCACCGCTGTCTCTTGCGTAGCTTATTAATGTCTTTGTCTGTAGCTCCAGCCTACCCATAAGCTCTCTTGCTACACTGCCTACATGCTCCGGTGGTGCGTTCATTACCCGTTGGTGATAAAGCCATGCAATGCTATCAACAACATATAGGCTTACGTCAGACCCCCTACGTACACTATCCCACTCATCTAGGATTATCCTGTGTTGCTCGCTAAGTTCTCCAGCTTGGTAAACCGTTATGTTAGACAGTACCCGCGGTATCAAGTCTTCCTTTACACCCATTGCCTGTGCCAGACTGTATAGCCTTAGCTCACCTATCCCACCTGACTCTGTGTCAAGCATGAGGACTTTGCCTTCCTCCAGAGCGGTTGTTACAGCGGCCTGTAGCGCTAGGGTTGTCTTACCGGCCTTCTGGCTACCGTATATTAGTGCAAGACCTCTCCTGGGCCATCCGTAGATCAGCTGGTCTAATGCGGGTACTCCGGTGGTCCTGTAGTAGCGTTTAACAAGCTGTTCAGACATGCCTAAACCACCTAACGGATTTATTGTCCTGCACCGGCCCTCACCGCCTCAACAATCTTCAACGCCAACCCCTCCCCAATTGACGGTATTCTCGAAAGCCTGTCTATCCCTGCCTGAACTATATCCTCTGGTCTTCTGAAACCTGCGCTGTATAGGGCCCTAGCCCTAACCCTCCCAACACCCGGTATCCAGACAAGAGGTAGCAGCTCCTCCTTAACCCCGTGTTTTATCCTCTCGGAGAGCATTAAGTATAGTCTGCTTGCATCCCTTCTACCGACCATCTGGGCAAGCTCAGCCGCGGCCTGAGCGACCCATGAAGCAGACTCGGAGAGTACGTGTATGTCTCCCGGCGCGGCACCAAACCTATCGCATATACTTCCCTCACCCATCTCGTTAATCCAAGCCTTCAGGACGGTAGCTTTAGCGATCGCTTTGGTATCAAAATCCGCTGCGTCTGGGAACCAGTCTAATGCGGGCTGGAGATGTGGGAGGTCTTCTACGTCGGGTGTTGAGGATATCGTTAGCAGGGCTTGATCCTCCGCCTTCGGGCCCGCCTGCTCAATGCTGTCAAGCCTAGCTAGTATAATTCTAGCCGTCAGCGGGTCGATGTATAGCTGTGCAACCCTCCTGCCAAGCCTTGTGGCGGTATAAGAGCCGTCCTTACTTTTAATGAATTTTGAGGCCTCTAGGTATAGTAGTGCGCTGTGGGCTTTATCCAGTAGTGAGCGGCCCTCCTGCTTTATCGCCAATGTCTTTGATAGGAGGGTGTTGATGGTGTCTTTGTTGCCGTAGCCGCTAGCCACTAGGCCTAGCATATGGAATCGTAGAGAACCTTGGTCTTGAAGCCTGCTGGTGACGGGTTCAAGATCGCCCAAAACATACTTCTTCATGTATAGGTTTCTCTGCCTGCTGTTCTTCGCTATTATTACAGCCAAGCCCTCCTTATCGTATCCAGGTCTACCAGCCCTCCCACACAGCTGCTTATACTCCATCACAGACATCTCCTCCCCACCCCTCTTAACATCAGGTATTATGACGGCCCTTGCAGGAATGTTTACACCGGCGGCTAGCGTTGGCGTAGCTACTATCGCCTTTATATGCCCGTCCCTGAATCCCCTCTCAACAGCCCTCCTCTGGGTGTGGCTCAGCCCCGCATGGTGGAATGCCACACCGTTTCTAATGCACTGTGCGAGCCTGTGGCTGAAGTCGCTTCCGTCGAAGACCTCTTCGGAGATTCTCTTCAGGACCTCAAAATCCTTTGGAATTGTTTTCAAAAGGGGTGATAATGCTTGGGCTGTTGTCTCTGCTTGCCTCCTGCTTCCGGCGAAGACCATCGCCTGACCACCAACGGATAACGTGTTCATGACCATGTTCCCTACAGGGTCTCCTGATAGTCTTGGGATCCTCTCCTCGGAGCCGTCAGGATAGTATAGCGTGTCTCTGTCATGTTGTAGGATGGCCTCCTTTAGCGGTACAGGTCTCCAACTGCTTGTGACGGGCTCTGCTTCGGCGAATGAGGCAACCTCCTCTACGTTCTTTATCGTCGCGCTCAGTAGCAGGAGCTGGGCGTTTGGAAGCTCCTCCCTTAACCTAGCTATAACTATCTCAAGTGTTGGTCCTCTTCCACTGTATGATATTAGGTGTGCTTCGTCTACTACGACTAGTGTTACCCCTGATATCCATTCGGCTTTATGTCTTAGCATGCTGTCCATCTTCTCGTTAGTGGATACTATGATGTCGTATGCTTTCAGCCAGTCCTCTGGCTGGTCGTAGTCCCTGCTTACAGCTGCAACCCTACCGAACGGGGTGAACATCTCATCGAAGAAATCCCTCTTCTCAGAAGTAAGGGCCCTAAGAGGAGTAAGGTATACTGTCTTACCACGGTTCTGTAGATGCTTTGCGGCCGCAAGGGCTGCTAGGAGTGTTTTACCGCTGGCTGTAGGGGTTGCTACCAGTAAATTCCTACCCTCAAGCAATCCCTTCCTGACAGCCTCCTCCTGAGGTGGATAGAGCTCTGTAATTCCTTTGGCCGTTAGGGAGTTTACAAGCCAGCCCGGTATCCCCAGCTCCTCAACCTTCAAACAGCCCCAACCCTCTCAAGGATCAAAGGCCTCCTCCAACCGATCTCGGGTATCTCAGAGACCTCAACCAGTCTTTCAGACCCCTTATCAGCTATTGTTTTGAAGCCTGTTACTGTGGCGTATAGTCCGCCGTAAAGATCTCTAAAAACATTCAGAACCTCTCCGATATAGTATCCCCTACCGCCGACGTAGAGTCTTCCTTCAGAAGGCTTGCATGGGCCTACCTTGAAGACTTTTGCTTCAGGGTCTTTCCAGAAGATTACTATCTCCGCAGGCCCACCGCATGTATCGCAGTAGGTTTCTGACACCGTTGATGTGGTTAGATATCTCTCACATCTGGGGCAACGTAGGTACCAGAGACTACCAATCCTTCTCTTTAGATCTGGGTTTCCTCTGAAGTGTTTGGCTAGGTCGTATGCCTTCGTCTGGACATATATCCAGATATCGGATGATGTATCCACATAAGCCCTCTTGATAGTCTGTATGGGTGTTGAGAAGCTGTACTCAGGTATGTATCTAGCTATCCTCTCTCTAGTATCCTTTCTTGGTATGAAGACTGGGTAGCTACGCCTCCAAACCCAGTAGGAGAAGGGCCCCAGAATATAACATCCCATTCTAGCCAAAATAGACAACCTCCACAGAAAGTGAGTAATGGTGTTTAGGCATTGTCCTCACCTACTTCTCCGGGTATTTTCTCGAAGAATGCTGTAATTCTCTCGGTGAGGCTTATCAGCAGCTCAGCCGCATCCCTCATCCTCCTCACGTCTTGCTCCGTTAGGTTCGCTCCTTCTGCTACCTGCTTGGATAGCCTCTTCGCCTCTATGTTTGCTGCATAAAGCCTTCTGACCTCATCATCCTCCAGCTTAAGTATGCCCTTCTCGACGGCTTTTTCAGCAAGCTCGGGGAGATGTCCCTTAACTGTTCCGGTAGCTTCCTTTAAGGCCCTGACAGCAGCCTTATACGCTATCCCAACAGCCTGCAACACCTCACCCTTCAACAGGACCTCTCTAGCCCTTACCACAAGCCTCGACGGCTCAGACATATCAGGCTTTGAAGACTGCTGGAATACCTGTAGACCTGCCTGAACAGCAATAGTTGATACCCCTTGGGAATGCACCTTCTCCAAAGTATCTGATGTATGGGCCTTCTTTACCCTAGATTCCCAGTCCTTTATTGCCTGCTCTCCTAGGGTTGTTAGGCCTAGGACCCCGGCAGGGTCAACTAGTATGTATCCTTTTTCTAGGAGGTGTTTTAGGGCCTTGTCAGAGTTCTGTCCAGCTCCTGAGATAACTCTCTCTTGTGTTGGTGTTGCCAGTGATTTGACTGACCTTAATACTTTGTAGCATTTTTCCGCCATTTCTGCGAAGTCTGCGTAGAGTATTGTGTCTCTTAGTGGGGCTAGCATCTCTTCCCTCAGTAGTGTAGCCTCCCTCTCGGCCTCCTCCTCAAGCCTAGGTATGTCCGCATGCTCAACCTCTACCAGCCTGCCAGTGAAGAGATGTGGTTCTCCATCCCTGCTTACCCTTGTGAAGACGAATGCCTGTCCTATTGGTATTGCTGATGGGTTTATTTCAAGCCCGATCCTCTCAGATAGGGCCCTCTTCATGTGGGCTGGGCCTCTCGTAACTATGTATGTGTCTGCTATGTCTAGTAGCTCCGGTGCCAGCAGCCCTGTGCTTGCCACAATTATGAACCCTGAGGTTTTAAGCCTCTCAACCGCTTTTAACGTCCTAAGCCATACATGTCTTGCATCATATGGTAGTATGCTCTGTTCAGGTAGTCCCAGCTCTGCGCTGTCAAAGACTATAACGCATCCAGGGAATAGGTTTGGTGCCTCATACAGCAGGTACATTGTTGTGAATAGCTGTAGGCTCTGGCTTAGACGTGAGGTGTCTATCACAAGTATTCTCCATTCTCCTTTGAATAGTTTTGATGGATGTGGGTATTCCTCCCCGAAGTGGGTTGTAAGCATTCCTATAGCGTCTTTAAGCCTAGCGGAGCTTGTTGGGCCGTATTCGGCTACTATCTTGTCAACATCGTCGGGGCTAAGCCTGGCTCCTGCGAACTTCTGTAGGAACCTTACAACCATTCCTGCCTCAGCGGTGTCAAGGCCTGCTGCAACAACAAGAGGTACAGCTATGTTCTCAGCCCATAAACGTCTGGAGAAGCCATCTAAACCACTCTCAGGAGATACTATGTTGAAGCTCGTCATACCAAGCCTAACAAGCTTAACTCCCTCAACGTTAGGAGCAATGTATGGAGACCCTATAACGACAACCCTCATACCCTTTTCCGCAGCTTCCTTGACGAGCGTTCTTGAGGCGGGGATGGCGGCCTCACCCATAACCACAACACCCTCCCTAAAAGCCTCAGAAAGTATGCCGGCTTCTCTGCCGAATAAGCCGGGAGTAACAACGACAGGAATAGACCAGCCCTTAGGAGGCTTTGACTCTACCGTGGACTCCTGAGAGTACTGGGCAAAGATACGTGAACCTAGCTTCTTTGAAGAGATGGAAGCTTGAGTCAGCTTACTGAACCTACCAAGCCGGGACATCACTATAAGACCTAGTATGCCTCCTATGATGAAGGAGAGTCCAAGCCCGGCAGCTGGGCCAGAGTACCTGTAGGTCAGTAGAGAGATGAGTGCCGCTAGAAGCACTAGGATAGTAGGGACTATAATGCTTCTGAAAAGTCTGAGGAAGGAGTTCAGCCCGGAGAAGAGAAGCCAGCCGCCAGGAATGAACAAAGCCAAGGGTAGTAGGATGAGGAGCAGGAGTGTGAGGACGGCGAACTGTGCTAGGACTGGCTGTAGAAGTGTGAATAAGGTGCCGAAGCCTATGAAGAAAACTAGGTGTCTAAAACCTATACCCAACCCTCCTAGCCCTCCTTCTCCTTCTCCTACCTATGAATGCCAGCAGAAACGAGACGAATGTTGCAGCAGGCAGGGTGAAGACAATCTTAGACGGGTCTAAGACAGCTGTAAATACTGCTGTGAAAGCAATTATGTAGAAGACTGTTTTAGCCCCTACGAGACCCTTCGGCCTGTCGTCAATATTATGTGGGTTTGGATGCCTCAAGCTTAGGTTGTGGTGGTTGTTTGGTCTCCCTTCTCCACCGTCATAATAATGCATCGAGTGGTAGATGCCCTGTGACGATATGATGTCCTCGATGTAGTTGTCCTCCTCAGCCAGTACCCCTCACCTCCTTGACAAACTTGTAGGATTTGAGGAATAAACGGGCCCCACGTGTCGGCCTTATCTTACCGTCTTCATTTACTGCAAGCCCGCTCTTGAATAGCTCTTCGTCGAATTTTCCACTCCTAACACATGATATAAGCTTTCTAAGCAGCTCCATTGATATTGATGAAAGCACTTTCTTATCCTCCTCCCTTATGATCTCCCGTAGAGCCAGCTTCCTAGCCTCCTCGATGAGTTTATCAGACACCTCTCCCACATTCACATCCCCGCGTTTACCGTTCCCGTTTGGCTTGGTGTTTCCAGCCCCAGCCTGTCCATTGTTTTGGGCTGTGTTTGTTTCAACTGTTTCTTCTTGGACTGGTTTGATTAGCATTGGTGGTTTTTTGCATATATGGCAGTTGTGTATGTCTTTTATGACGGCGTTGCATCTGTAGCATAGTGTTGCAAGCTCGGTCCATGAATAGTTCTTACGCCTCTTACGTACCTCTATATCCAGAAGCCTCCTCTCCATCGAGAAGATGTATCCGTCTGTTACGGCCATTATTTCAGAGGTGTATCTGTATCCCTCAAGCCTCCTGGGGTTTACAAGCCTTATGTATGCATACCCCTTTCCAAGATGTGTAACTACCTCTGAAAGTACATCCCCACCAACCCTTACAATGTTTAGGTCTTCTGGGCTTGATGTCCTGAATACCACCCATTTGTCGCAGTTCTGCCTGATACCGTCTGCTATGTCGGAGAGCCTCTGGGTCACCAGTATTAGTGCAACTCCATAGCTCCTCCCAGCCCTAGCTATAGTCTCGAGTATGCTCTTGCTCTCCTCACCCCTCCTACCATGCCTATCCATAGGCCTAGTAACTAGGTATGCTTCGTCTACCACCAGCACTAGCGGTTTCTCTGTTAGGTAGGCTAGTGGTCCCCTGCTTGTTAGGTATATGCTGAGCTTACGCAGGATAAGCTCTAGGACTATGGCCCTAACCTTCTCACCTATACCCTCTAGGTTTAAGACTACTACTGGGAAGTTCTCCCTCCTATCCTTCACGGCCAGCTTAACTATCTCCGCCAGAGATGCACCGCCATCCTTCAGTACCGCACCTAGGTCCTGAAGCTTAACAGCTATGCTGAAGAGTGCGTCCCTCGTGGTTGGGCCGTACCTTATCCTGCCCTCTAGGGAGGCTTTCTCAAGCTCTTCGACTAGCCTTACAAGCCTGGTATATGTTAGCCTTTGGTTGCTGTGGGATATTTTGGCGTAGGCCTCCCTTATGAAGTGGGCCTGTCTGGAACCAACCTCCTCCACAACGGAGATCGAGGCCATGAGGCCCTCGACCATTTCGCTTTCGCTCTCCCTGTGCATTCGTGTGAATGGGTCTATCCCAGTCCTTGCAACGGGTATGACGTAGTTATTCCTATGCTTCTTCAGTATTGCCCTTGAGAGGTCTCCTTTAACATCTATTAGTATGACTGGATACATGCGTGCAAGCTCTGTTACCATGTGGTATATTGTTGTTGTCTTTCCCGTCCCTGAGCTTCCCGCTATGATCATGTGGGGGTTCAGGTCCCTATCCCCTATCCTAGGTCTGTAGTATACTGGGATGGGCTGTGGTACAGGCCTTATGTCATAATGCTTCTTAACATCAACATCCCTCAACCCCCTAACAGGCTTCTGAATAGTCCTGATCATCTCGACAGCGTAGCCCAGCAGAACCCCGTCACCCTTGATCTCAGGAAGGTCTGACCTAACCCTCCGCACCGTCCTCCCCTGCTCAACATATACGGCTATTAAGGAGGCGGCCGTCGTAACAAACGGTATATAGATGATGTTTCCTAGGACGATCTTGTAGGAGTTGTAGAACTCCCCATGGTAGAAGATAGCTATGAATACCATGTCTAGGGCTAGTGAGGCTATGAAATACCCGCCGCCCACCAACAAAGGATATAATCTAATTGGTGCTATGAGGCCGGACACTGGAGTGTTTTCGACGGGGGCGGCAAGCAGGGAAAGGATTATGGAGCCGAAGATCTTGCCTGCGAAGGCGGCGGCATAGCTCTGGCTTGGCAGCTTCTCGGGGGCGTTTCCGCTGCGAAGCCTCCTCAGCATAAGGAAGGGTAATGTGTAGCTGGCTGCTAGCAGTATGAGTCCTAGGTTTGTTATTCTTAGGTCTATTATCACCACATTCCCCTCCTGAATGAGTATACCATGGCTGAGAGCATTGCTGAGAAGCTGATCAGGGAAGCTAATGTCCACGGCCTGCTCTCCACCGTGAATACTCTCCGCACAATCTGTCCACCAGCATCCATCTCAACAACAAAAGTAGCCTTTGGGTATGTGAAGATGCGCCACGAAGCCTCAGCTACACCGTCCTTCCCTACGACTACCTCCTCAGAATCCTTCATCTCAACGTAGATTATCCTTAGCCTAGCACCTGATATTGGACGGCACCTATCCATATCCATAGCTACCGTCCCGTTTGGGAATGTCTTCCAGCACAGCCCACCGCTTCCCGCTAAATCCTCCACGACGAGAACCCTGAACCTGTAGGGCCAGAGGAAGTGTGCCTCTACGGTTTTATCATAGAAGATTAGGATGTTTGTTGGCTGTGTTTTGTCGCCAAGCCCGTCCGGTGAGTGTCCTAGCACCGTCAGGAACAGTAGCGGTAAAGCCGTTAAAGCTAGGCTATAGTGCCTCATAGTACATCTCCCTTCTACCTATTCTTTGCTTGACTAGGGCTTTCTTCTCCGGCTCTATCTTGAAGTATAGTGGTCTTGGGTCTATGCTCCACTTTATGAACGCCTCTCCTGTTGTAAAGCCTTCAAGCCTCCTCCTCTCGCTATCTGTTAGGTTGAGCAGCCTTTGGACGGTGTAGGTCTCGCTGGGGTTGCCGTAGCTGAAGACTATTGTCGTGGAGACTAGGGCGGCGATGGTTGGGACGCCGCGCTTTTTGGCTAGGTCGGCCTCCTGTAGAAGGTCGTCGAGCAGGTGTGAGACTATTATGTAGCTTGCTCCGAACTTCCTCTCCTCCCTCAGGTGCTGCCCAAGGGGTACCTCCTTTTCCCTACCGAGGACGAACTTGTGACCCTCATCTATTACGACGACAAGCCTGACCCCCTCCCGGGCTTCCAGGCTCAGCATGTAGCTGTGTATGTGTTCTAGGATGCTCCACGTTATCAGCCTCTGCATCTCCTCCCCCATCACAACCCTCCCACCTCCACCCTGCGTCTTGTATGAGACTATGACCACCCCGCCGTAGCTTAGGAGGTCTCTGAGGGAGATGTCTGTTCGGTCTAGTGCGAAGGCCCCCTTAGCGAACGGCCTAAGCCTCCGCTCGAGGTCTACGAATATGCTGACGGCTGTGTCTGACTCAGGGGTTCCACCCCTACTCCTGACCACCTCCTCAACCATCCGT
>Ga0209670_100495_pt1 | contig 23094 bp, 24 predicted proteins | sample PerSpoBPS_BMetaG_FD_184741 | JGI IMG/M metagenome (GOLD analysis project Ga0209670, IMG submission 184741) | Thermal spring microbial communities from Yellowstone National Park, Wyoming, USA - Perpetual Spouter B (PS_B) MetaG (SPAdes) (version 3) | ecosystem: Environmental > Aquatic > Thermal...
ATAACCCCCGGCAGGTCGATGATTTCGATTTTTTCGCCGTCCCGTCTCAGATACGCCTTGTGTATCTCCACAGTGGTGCCGGGGTAGTTCGCGGTCTTTACGTAAAAACCTGTGAGGGCGTAAAACAGAGAGGACTTGCCCACGTTTACCGGGCCCACAATGGCGTAGCGCCTCACACGCTATTAACATTGTGTATTTAAAAATTTTCCAAGTGTTCTTTTAATTTTTGTAAAATCTGTTTCGAAATCTATTTCTGATAGATATGTGGATGCAACCTCATCTATTTATCGCATAATGTACACAACATTTAAAACGGTGCAGATTTTTATGGTTTATGAACATGAAGAAAGACAGGGTGAACATCGCCGTGGCTAAGGAGGTTGCTGAGGTGCTTGCTAACACAGCCGAGGAGCTGGGCATGACGCAGTATGCCCTTGCCAACCAGATTCTTGCCGTGGGGCTGGACCTCATCCGCCAGGGCTACAGCGTAGCCCAGATAAAGGAGATAGCCCAGTTCTACAGGGTTATGACGGAGGTAGAAAGCGTACCTGTGCCGGGCAGGGTCCTCGACAGGATGATAGTGGAGATGTATAAGGAAAACCCCGACGCCGTGACACGGGCTTGGTGCGACGCCGGCAAGATGCTGGCCGCCTACATCAAGGCGGTGTTTGGAGACCTGGAAAAGGCGGTTGAGCTGGCGCCCTACGTGGCGAGGGTGGTGCCTGCTAAGCGCTTCGAGGTCAAGGCGAAAGACGGAGAGTTCACCATGGACACGATAGGAGTCGGCTACAGCCTAGAAAGCGTCCAGGTCACCGCCAAAGCCGTCCAGTGCCTCCTAGAGGAGCTCAACTACGAGGTGGAGGAGATCATCACGGCGCCCGGCATACTCCGCGTCAAGGCCGTCGTAAAGTAATGGCGCTATCCCTCAGAGCAGTCAAGAGGAGCTTCGGCGACTTCATACTGGGACCTATAGACCTAGAGGTGGGGAGGGGGGAGAGGGTGGCCGTCGTGGGGCCCTCAGGATCCGGCAAATCCACGTTGCTCCGCATCGTCGCGGGGCTTGTCATGCCGGACGAAGGCCGTGTATATATAGACGGACGCGACGTGACGACGCTCGAGCCCTGGCGCCGCGGAGTGGGGCTCGTCTTCCAAAGCCCCGCCCTCTTCCCCTCCCTCACCGTGTTGGAAAACGTGGCGGAGCCGCTCATTTCTCGCGGCGCATCTAGGCAGGAGGCTGTGCGGAGGGCGCGCGAGGTTTTGGAAGTCTTGGGGCTTGGGCACCTAGCTGGGAGGTACCCCGCCCAGCTCAGCAGAGGGCAACAACAGAGGGTGTCCCTCGCCAGGGCGCTTGTGTTGGAGCCTCCCGTTTTGCTTCTCGACGAGCCTCTCACGGCGCTGGACACCCCGCTGAGGGGGGAGGTCCTGCCCTATATCTACGAGGCGTCTAAGGGCCGTACCGTGTTGTACGTCACGCACGACTTCGAGGAGGCGACCTTCGTCGCAAGCCGACTGGTTGTCCTCATGGACGGCCAGGTGGCGGCCCAAGGAGACGCGGTAGAGCTTTTTGAAAACCCGCCGACGCCCAAGGTGGCCCAGTTCCTCGGCTACACAAACCGGCTGAGGGCAGACTGCGGCTTTTTCTACTTCAGGCCGTGGGACGCGGCGCCTGGCACCACCTACGTCGGCCGCGTCGTCGCCGTGTGGTACAAGGCCGGGAGATACGAGGTTTTGGCGGAGGTGGAGGGGCAACACGTAAGAATCGTCACACCTAAGCCGCCGCGGTCAGGTTCATTCTCCTTCGACGTGGTGAAGGGGAAGTGCTTTCCTCAGATGGAGTAGGGTCTCGGCTTTATGAGCCGCGACGCGGCGAGTAGCACCAGCACCAAAAGGGCGAGCACCGCCGAGTAGAAATGCCCCATCTCGATCAAGTCTGGCGCTCTTGAGGTGAGGAGTCGGACGGCCTCTGCGGAGAGCGTCGCGGCGCCGCCCGTGGTGAGCATCAACGCCAGCGTCGTCTCAGATAGAGAAGAGGCAAGGGCCACCAGCCAAGTCTGCACGAGGGTTGGGCCGAGGGCTTCGCTTATTATCCGCGTGACGCATTTCAAAGGACCCAGGTACAAGACGCAAGCCTCCCTGGTATCTATTCTTATCTTCTCCCAGGAGGGCTTGACGAGGGAGTAAGCAAGCGGGGCGATAACTACTGAGTAGGCCGCCGTTAGAATAAGCAAGGTGCCGTACAGCGGCTGGGCCATGTGGAAGAAGCCGAGGGCGAAGAGGCTTTTTGAGAGGGAGACCGTAACCACATATGTCAACGCGGGTAGCCGCGAGCCGACGGAGTCCGAAACCAGGAAGGCCAACATCACGAGAAGCACCGCCGCAGACGCCGTCAGCGCCACGGCGAAGCTGTTAAACAGAGGCCGAACCGCGGCTTCAACGCCGCGGGGCTCCAGCAGAGGCGAGAAGATGTAGAAGGCCACAGCGAAGAAATAAAGCGCTACTCCGAGGGAAAACGCCGTGGGGACGGGCCCCACGGCGGGGGTCCTCGGGGCGGGCTCCGCAGGCGGGGGCGCCGGGACCTTGAGGAGGGGAAGGGCGAGTACAGCCGAGGAGAGTAGGCCCAGCAACACGAGGCTGGCAACGAGGTCCGTAGAGGCGAAGGAGGTGGCGTAGATATAGACGAGTAGCTCAAGGGTGGGGTATCTGCCGCCTAGGAGAAGCGGGGTTGTGAAGCTGAGAAAGCTGAAGATAAACACGGTAAAGAAGGAGTACAAAACCGCGGGACGCAACTCGGCGAAGACAATCTTCAGCCTTGTGGCGGCCCTCCTCACGTATAGATCGGCCGCCTCCAGCAAGTCGGCCGGGATAGACCTGAGGTTAGACTCCACAACCAGCGCCACGTAGGGCCCGTAATACACGGCGTGCGCCACCACGATGCCCCACGGCCCGTACATGAAGTCCCCGTGGAGCCTAATCAACGCATCCACAGTGGAGAGGGCGGGGGCGAAAAACGGCACAAGAGCCACGGGCTTAACCCAGGGAAACCGGACATACGCCGGCACCAGGGCAAGCCCCACCGCCAGAGACAAAGCCGCCGAGGCCGCCGCCTGGACCCAAGTAAACGCGAAAACCCAAAGCACGTAGCTGTCCACCTGCAGGGAGACGCCGTATTTAGCCAGGAGAATGATGTAAGGGGCTGTAAATACGGAGAGGAAAAAAAGCGGAGGGATTAAGTACCGCCTCACCCGCCGGCTATTTCCCTCTGCCACCTAAGCCTCCACTCGTCGGCCTTGGACCCCAGCGCCGGGTTGTACACCACGACGCTACGCGGTTGCGGGAGGCCTTTGTTGTTTTCTATCTTCGCGTCGGGCCTAACCGGGAGCATGTAGTTGTAAGGATCCACGAGGTCTTGACCCTCCTTGCTCAAGGCGAACTTGACAAACTCCACGGCGAGGTCGCGGTTCTTCGAGTTCCTAAGCACCGCCACCCCCTCTCTGTAGAGAAACGCGCTTGAGGTCGCGGCGCGCATATGCGGCGTGCCGGGGTCTATGGCGTGGCTGAACCACGACAAGGCGACAACCACGTCGCCGCGCTTAAGCGCGTTCCTCGTAGCTGTGAATCCGCTGGGGTAGCCAACCTTGGCGATCTGCCCCGCCAGTTGCTTGAGGTAGCGCCACCCCTCTTCCTCTCCCTTCACAGACATGACCCATGAAAGCACCGCGAGACCCGTCCCCGAGGTGACGGGGTTTGGATACGCGACGAGCCCCTTGTACTCCGGCTTGAGCAAGTCGTCCAACGTCTCGGGCGGCTTCAAGCCGAGTCTCGCCAACGCGGTCTCGTTATACACGATCCCTATGTACGACTTATCCAGCGGGTAGACGCACCCGCGCGGGTCCCAATACTCGTCGGCAGGCACGCCGTCTACCTTTATTCCGGGGCAGTAGAGGACGTCTCTTTCGATCAACACTGTGTAGTAGAACTCCGGAATCCCTATGGCCACGTCCCAGGGCGGGTTGTCCCTGTTGCGGACCAGCTCGTTTACCATCTCCACGGCGCCTCCCAGCGGCACGAAGGTGGCGTTTACGCCGTATTTCCTGCTGAACTCCTGCGCAAGCGCCTTGCCCAAGTCGCTTATGCCCTGAGGCCCGACGATTACGAGCCTCTTCTCCGCGGTCTGCTGGTAGGCCTGCAACGCCAAGACGGCAACAAGTACCACAGCCACTGCGAAAACCACCGCCAATAAGGTCCTAATAGACATATGAGCAACATGTTATCTCTTTTTAAATATTAAAAAAAGCCCAGGTGGAGAGACTTGTGATGACACGGCCGTGACTCGACCTGTGAAGACGTGTTTCTATGCTGAAAAATTAGAACGTCTCCACGAAGTCCGTCGGCTTCGGGATCTCCTCCTTCAACCCCTTCTTCTTCCTCAGCTGCTTCACGAGGTCCGCCAACAAAGACTCAGGCACGGGCGCCCACCGCGAGAACTGCATCGACCAGAAGATCTTGCCGGCGGCGGCCGCGCGGAGCTCGTCGCTTATGTTAAACGACTCAAGCACCGGGAGCTCAGCCCTCAGATACGCCATGTACTCCTGCTGGGTCATGTCTAGAACCTTCCCCCTGTGTTTGTTCAACACGGAGGTCACCGCGCCGATGTAATCAGGCGCCACCTTGATGTCCAGCTTCATCAAGGGCTCCAGCACCGTCGGCCTCGCGGAGAGCACGGCGGCGAATATGGCGTTTTTAGTGGCGGGCATTATCTGTGCCGGCCCGCGGTGCGCCGGGTCCTCGTGCACAACGGCGTCGGTCAGCACCACCTTGACGCCCCTCATGGGCTCCATGGCCAAGGGGCCAGCCTCAGCCGCCCACCTAAAGCCCTGCACGATGTAGTCTCTTATCTCGCGGAGGTACTGGATGCCGGACGACCTGTCTACAATTATGTTGAAGTACCTGTCGTCTATGGCCCAGATGCCGCGCGCCTCGTCGGCGTCCCAGCCGGCCTTCTCCCTAAGGATCTTCGCCCTCTCCCTCGGGTCCTGGTCCTCCGTGACCTCCTTCAAGGCGATGAGCTCTATGGTGGTCTCGTCGAGAGGCTCCACGTAGAAGTAGAGGCGGTTGTGCTTATTCGGCGACTTGCCCTCCCACACCTGCGACCTCTCCCGCACAGTCTCCCTGAAGCGGATCAACGGCGGCGACACGGTGAACTCGGTCTTTGTCCTCTCCTTCAACAGCCACGTGGCGATCTCGAGGTGCAGGGTACCCACGCCAGACAGCAGGATCTGCCCAGTCTCTTGGTCAATCTTGAGGTCTAGGGTGGGGTCCTCTATCACGAGGTCCTTCAAGGCCTCCACCAGCCTAGCCAGCTCCGCCGGGTTCTTCGGCTCTATGGCGACGGTCACCACGGGCTCGGAGATGTACCTCATCCTCTCAAATGGCGGGATGTCGGCATATTTCGGATCCACCAAGGTGTCGCCAGCCCTCGCCTCGTCCACGCCCATCAGCGCTACTATGTTGCCCGCGGGCATATACGGCACGATTATCCGCGCGGGACCCATGTAGATGTATGTCTGCAGAACCTTCTTCTTCAGCTTCCTGCCGATTATGTAGATCTCGTCGCCCTCCCTGATGGTGCCGGCGAATACGCGGCCTGTGGCGATCAAGCCGGCGTGGGGGTCCTTGTTTACCTTGCTGACGGCCACTATGGCGGGCCCGTTGGGGTCCGCCTCAAGAAGCGCCTTGCCCACCTCGCTGTTTAAGTCGCCGCGCCAAAGTCTCGGGATTCTGTACTTCTGCGCCACGTTAGGCGGCGGCACGTGCTCAGTTATCATTGTCAGCAAGGTCTTATACAGCGGGAACTCCTCGGCCAGCTTATCCACGTACCCCTTCTCGTACGCATCCACTATGTTGCTGAACCTGAGACCAGCCTTCTGCGCCATCGGGATCGTGATGCCCCACTTATGAAGCGCCGATCCCAGCGCCACCTGGCCCTTGCCCGGGTCCACCTTCCACTTGTCTTTAAACTCCGGCGGGCCGAACATGTCGATCAAGGCGTTGAAGTCCTTCACGATGGTGAGAATCCTCTGCTGGATCTCCTGAGGCGAAAGCCTTAGCTCCTTGATGAGGCGGTCTATCTTGTTGATGAAGAGCACAGGCCTCACATACTCCTCCAAAGCCTGCCTCACCACGGTCTCCGTCTGCGTCATGACGCCCTCCACGGAGTCCACCACCACGAGGCCGCCGTCCATGACCCTTAGGGAGCGCGTCACGTGGCCGGTGAAGTCCACGTGGCCCGGCGTGTCGACGAAGTTGATCAGATACGGCTTGCCCCCGTATTCGAAATACAGCGATATGTTTGCCGCCTTGACCGTCATCTGCCTCAGCTGTTCAATGGGGACGTAGTCCATCGCAAGCGCCTTCCCGGCCACCTTCGGCGACAGAAGCCCAGCGCCCATCAGAAGCGAGTCGCTGGTGGTGGTCTTCCCATGGTCCACATGCGCCAGAGTACCGGCGTTTCGGATCTGCGCGGGGTTCTTCGCAATCGCCAAAATTTCGTCCAGTTGCTTTTCCACAATCCTAACCGCTGAAGACATGCCCGACGATGAGCATATGTATATTAATTTTTCTCCGCCGCATCCCAATCCACGTACAAGCGAAAATACGCAACGGCTCGGTGCGGCACAGCGCCCGCCGGAGGTAGCCTAGCCGCAAGCTGTGTCTAGCGGTTCGGCGTATTGCTGGGGGTCCCCGCGCCACGCCACCCTACCCTCCCTAAGCGCAATCAAGGCGCGGCAACACTTCAAGACGTCGCCGTGGTGTGTGGTGACGACGACTATCCTCCCGGTTGCGTAGTCGGCGAGCGTTTTCATGACGCGGCTACGCCAGTCGCCGTGTAGGTTGGCGAGAGGCTCGTCGAGGAGGAGGAGGTCCGCCTCCGCCGCAAGCGCCGCCGCGATGACCACTCTCTGTCTCTGCCCCCCGCTGAGGGTCCGCCACCTCCTCTCCGCGAGGTCCTCAACCTCCAGGAGGCGCATGTAGCGCCTCGCCGCCTCCACGTCCTCCCTTCTCACCGGCGTTGGGGAGAAGCGGGATCTCCCCGCCAGCGCTACCTCCACCGCCGCCGCGTCAGGCGGCACATGGAGCTCCCCCACGTATACCTTCGCCTTGACGCCGACGTGCTCCACCCAGCCGCGGTCGGGCCTCAAGAGGCCCGCCAAGATCTTGAGTAGGGTGGTTTTGCCCGACCCGTTGGGCCCAACCACGCAGGTCAGCCCCTCCCCCAGCTCGCCGGCCGCCTCAAGGACGAAGTCGCCCAGCTTCTTGACGACGTCAAATCTTACGTACATACCTCCACAGAAGCCAGCCGGCCGCGGGAGCCCCCACGAGAGACAACACCACGTTGACCGGTAGCTCGCGGGGCAGAAGGAGCCTAGTCGCTAGGTCGGCCGCGAGGGCAAGGGCGGCGCCGAGCCCCGCCGTCTCCAGAAGCACCAGATCTGCCCTCTGGCGTCCCGCTACCCAACGCGCCATGTGGGGGGCCAGCAGGCCGACGAACCCCACAGGCCCCACGGAGGCCACGGCGACTCCGACGCCCGCCGAGGCCGCGCCGACGACGTAGACGACGGCTTTCTTCACGTCCACCCCCAGCCCCGCCGCCGCCTCCTCGCCGTGTAGAAGCGCCGCCATGTGGCGCGAGTTGAAATAGACAAACAAGACCAGGACGAGCGCCGCCGCGGCTATTACGTAACCCCACACGCCGGCTGGGTAGGCGGCGAAGCTCCCCTGGAGACCCACGTATATGTAGCCCAGCTCCTCCGGCGGGAGGGCCAGCAACGCCAGCTGAAGCGCGGAGGACGCGGCGTAGGAGAGGAGGACGCCCGCCATAAGCACGACGAGCATCCCCGCCCTCCTCGCGAGGAGGAGCAAGGCGGCTGTCGCGGCGGCGGCGCCCAGCAATGCGCCGAGGAGGAAGCCGAGGTACGGAAGGCCCCACAGCCTCCACAGGAGGTACGACCCCAGAGCCGCGAGGACGGCGACGCCGCTGACCCCCAGCACGTAGGGGTCCGCCAGGGGGTTCCTCAGCGCGGTCTGGAGGAGGAGGCCCGACACACCTAGCAAAACGCCGCCCACCACGGCGCCGAGGGCACGGGGAAGCCTAACCGTCTCGATGATGTGAGGGTCTAAGCCGGCTGGCCCCAGAAGAACCGCGGCGGAAAAAAGTAGTGGAATTATGAGGAGCAGAAGCCGCCTCACCGCAGATGCACAAATAGCGTGAAGTTGCCCGGCGGCAACGCCTCGGGGTGTATGATCCACATCAGCTCCTCCAGCAACTTCTCCGGATAGGCGTTAGCCAGCTGGTAAAAGGCGGGGCTGTAGGCGTACACCTGCCCCAAGATCACCGGCCTGAGCTCCGCCAGGCGGGGCTCCACCTTGACTATGTCTTGGATTGTGGAGACGCTGTAGCTGGACCAGATGAGGACGTCTACGTCGTTTCTGTGTTTCAGCACGACCTCTAGGTCCACGCGGCTGTAGTTGGCGTAGGCGTATCTGCCCCCGGCGAGGCGGATGAGCTCTCTGACCTGGGACCCGGCGGGGTAGAGGACTCCGCCGAATATAGTGAACCACGCCACTCTGGGCCGGTCTAGGTCTGCGGCGAGGACTGCCAAGCTGTTCCACTTGGCCTCCACCGCGTCGAAGATCCTTACCGCGTCTCTCGTGGCGTTGAAGAAGACGGCGAAGAACTTAATCCACTCGGCCCGCCCCAGCGGCGACGGCTCTTGGAACTCGTTCACCACGACGTAGGGCACGCCCAGCTGCGCCAGTCTGTTGACAACGGCCTCGGTGCCGTAGGGGCCTGGATAGAAGTAGACAAAAACTACGTCGGGCTTAAGCGCAGTCAGCCGCTCGTAGTTAGGCGAATACGCCGGCCCCACGTCTGCTATCGTGCCGTTCTCCAGCATCGCGGCGACCTCCGGCATGTGCCAGCTGTACTCCCGGCCCCACATTATGCCCGCCACAGATCTGAGGATGTCGGGCCGCCCAGCCTCTTTATACAGCCGGTAGATCATAGCCACATGCGTAGAAGCCATAACCACCGCCCTCTTCACCGGGTACTCCACCACCACGTCCGGTCTATACTTCGCCCTGTAGTACGCCAAAAGGTCCTGCGGCAACCCCCTGGGCACGGCCAATATTTTCCTCCCCATGGCGTCCGTCAAGACGTAGACGTCCCCCTCGTATGAGATGGTAAACAGCTTGGCGTATTTGACGGGGACCGCGCCGGCGGGCTGCGAGACGGCCTCCGACACCAGTTTGGCCTGGGCGTAGGCGGCCGCCGCCGTGTTGTTCACAGCCCTCACCTCGGCCCTAACGGCCGTTGCCTCCTCCGCTAGCTTCGAAACGTCGCGGGCCACCGCCTCGAGCCTCCGTTGCAGTTGCTCCGCCAGGAGGCCGGTCTTGTTGACGGCGCCTACCTCAGCCTTTAGAGACCTGGCCTCCTCGGCAAGCTTCGCCAAGCTGTTGCTCAACGCGTCTAGGCTCTGCTGCACTTTGCCCAGCCGCTCCACAAGCGCCTTGACTTCTGTCTGCGTTGCCGTATATGCCTGGTAGGCCAACGCGGCGGCGACTGCGGCGAGAATTACAGCAACCACCGAGAGCGCGGTTGAAAGCTTGTTATTCATATGCTGGAAAACTCTCCACTATTTATAGTTTTTTATCAACACCGCCTCCGCCTCGTCCACCACGTGAGGCCGAATCCACGCAGTGCCTCTCTCCGCGGCGCGTCTAAACGCCTCCTCGATCGCCTCGGGCCGGCCGCCCTTGGCCACGTAGCCGGCCACCGTCAAGGCTCTGCTGGCGGCATTTCGCCACTCCACGCGCCAGACGTAGTCGTAAAACCTAAGCCTATACGGCGGCGGCTCCCGAGGCTTCAACGCCTCCTCCACAGCCCGCCGCGCCTCCCCGAGGGATCGGGCGGACTCCACCACCACCTCAAGATACGCCGTGTCCCCCACCACGTCGTAGTCCACGTAGTAAGAGTAAGCCACGCCTTCGGTCCGCAGGAGGTGGAATAGGATGGACTTGGTGCCGGTCCCCAGGTGGAAGGCGGCTCCGTAAAGCAGAGCGTACATCTTGGCGGGGTCCTCTGCGGAGAGCCTCAAGACCTTGGCGTAGTAGACGCCGTCCACTACCCGCTCCTCTACGATTCGCCTAGGCCCCGCGGCGGCCGTGGGCTTCCGCCTCGGCGGCGACCAGCCCTCCAGCTTGCCGAACAGCTCGGCGGCGCGCCCAGCCGCCTCTTCGCCGAAGCCGCCTGAGAGGACCACCACGGTGTTGTCCGGCGTGAACCACCGCCTCTTAAACTCCAACAAGTCCTGGAGAGAGATGGCCGACACGGTTTCGGGCGTCCCGCCTACGGGGTCGCCCCAGTCGGAGTCGCCGAAGAGAGCCCTCAGCGCCAGCTCGCCCACGCGGGCGGAGGGGTCCTCCCTCGCCTGCCGAAGCTCGGAGAGGACTACGTCTTTCTCCCGCTGAAGGTCCTCCTCCCTATACTGCTCGTTGGCGTACAGCCTATACGCCAGCTCCACAAGCCCCGGGGCGGACTCAGACACCCCCTCCAGAACCACAGCGAGGAGGTCCCTCTGGGTGTAGGCGTTATTGGAGCCGCCCAGCGCCTCCACCGCCTCGTCCACGTCGAAGCCCGGCACCCGGAACAACATATGCTCCAAGAGGTGGGTAATGCCCCTCTGCCGCTTCTCCTCATACAGCGACCCCACCCCCACCGCCACCACCACGGCGGCGGTCGGCGACTCGAACCCATCCAAAACCAACACAACACCGTTCCCCAGCCTCTCCACGCTACGCATGCCCCAACTCAACAAGAAGCCATATAAAAAGACGCCCCTAGGAAGCCACACCACCACGACGCCCCACACCCCCGGAGTCTCGACATGGATATAGTAACCGGCAACGACCCGCCCCACGCCTAGCCACCCCCACATACCATCGTCCTCTTCACCACTATAAGCCCGCCTAAGAGCCGAGGCGACCTCCACCGCCGTTCCCTCTCCACCCCCACCACCACGTCAAGCTCCACCACACTCTAGTATTCCTCCCCATCAAAAGCCCTCCACCGCATAACAAGCCCATCTGAGCAATTCCCCTCACAACCCCCACCTAGTCCCAAGCGCGTCAAGCCTTCCCACGCAACCACTCCAATCTTCCATAACTGCTAAAGCCTTCAACCTCCTCTCTGACTGCTCGTCCTCAACTTCTCTACTCCTTCTCTGCTTTGATCTTATCTTCATCTTTCATGAGTCTTTCCAGGCGGGTAGCTTGGCGAGGGCTCCGTACACAGTGTGACACCTAGCGGTGAGGACCTCAACTTAACAAGATTTCGGCGAACACGCCCAGCCTTCTCAGCGCTAGATACATGGATTAGTCACGGCATATTAATTCTTATGATTCCAAACCTATTATATGACATACCGGACCCTAGAAAAATTAAAATTTAATTTATCGACATATAGATAAAAATCATTACGTCAATAAGCGAAATAGTAATAAAAAAGGTTGAGAACGCTTTCTTATGCCTAAACCCCTAAGAAGTGTAAAATTAAAAGGGTTCCTAATACTTCTACTAGTTTCAGTCGCTTTATTGAAGTCACAGAGCTTAATAACAGCGGGATGCGATAATGAAATTAAATATGACTCCAATAAATTTTATGGTATTAGGTATGGCACTAAATATGATAACTGGGCAAAGGTAGAGGTAACTGTGTGTGCAAGTACTAAAACTATCTACTGGAATGAGCAACCTGCTTACGTATGGCCTCAAGTCATAGTAGTGACTACTCATCCAGACAGTTATAGAAATTGGGGCGTAACCACAGGCGGCGTTAATGATAAGGTTGGTCCCACCCAACGTGTAGATTGGCGGTGCAGTGCACAAAGTTTTGCAAACGTAGGCGGACCGCAGGTAAAGCCAACTAATCTTGATTACCGATACGGCTCACCTATGCAGATAAGTCTGAGTGTGGGCATTGTTACAAGTGGCTACAGAGTAGGGGTATCGTGGACAGAGATCGTTAAGACTACGAAATTCCGCCTATTAGATGCAGATACTTGCAAGATAAGTTGGATAGGCGCGGTGAATAATCCTGGTTGGAACGAGGACGCCAGGTCTACGTGGACATGGGGGTATGGCTTTATGGGGTTAGTCAGACCAGCCGACTTGCAGTACGCAAATCCTGGCGGCATAGCAGAAGGCTATTCGTATTTCTGGAAACCTATTTATTGTTGGTTCTTCATTTGTGGCTATGACTGGGACTATGCTTACTACTGGTTAAGATATGAGGTACGTTAATATGAAGCGGACTTTGCTGATATTATTCGCCACTGCAGTCGTGATTGTGATGTTGATTAGCGTTGGATTAGCAACGTTTGGCGCATTGGCCAGCGAGAGGAACGTGATGTTGCCGCCGAATTCGAGCTTTGTAGCTATATGTCCACTGCAGTTTGTAAATGGTGGGCTGGTGCTGGCGGGGACGTGCATCTCGGGCAACTTGACCGTGGTTGAGTTCCGGGCGGTTGGCGACGAGTTGGCGCTGAACTTCACCCTCTACGACAGAGAAGGGGGGACATACAAGAAGGGGGCCGAGTGGCCTAGGTTTATGACTCCGCTTGAGGAGGAGCCGGAGTACCGCGAGATGGTCAAGAGGCTCCGTGTAAATGCCTCGATATACCTAGTGGACCATGGCAAACAGGGGGCGGGTGGGGGCCGTACATACCTGGGGACTCCACGCTTATTGTATTCCCTCATGATGGAGTACACAGCCTTGGTCGTGGATAACAAGACGCTGATCGTCGTAGTTACGTTCAGAGCGTGGAGATTGAACGAAGAGATAAAAGAAGGAACCGTAATTGAGTACGTCGAGAAAAAACTCAGCCCACACAGAGAGTTGGTTCACAAAGAGCATTTAAGAGACGTCGAGGAGACCCTGAAGTCTTACTTCAAGGAGTAATAAGCCGCACGACGGCTCTGCCGGCTTTAACAGCGGATTTTTTCAAGGTGCCGCGGGATGAGCTCCCGCGGCTGTGATCGACATGCCTGTGTTTTCTTTGTACCCTCGCCGTTGGCGCAAGCCTTTCAATCCCTCATGTGTCGACGGAGTGAGATCTAGACGCGTGGACTCGCCGCCGCAACGGTCGGCGTAGGCGGCGTCGTTTTGATAGACGCGGCAATCTGGGGGAGGGGATACGGCGGCTGGAGTAAGGACGCGTCTGCGGCTTCGACTCTTCCTCATCGGCTACGCCGTATTTGAGGAGCATGAAGCCTCGCCGAAGCGCCGCGTTGGGATAGGTGGGGCGACAGGAGGCTCGCCGCTTTCCGGCGCGGAACATGGTCAGCGGCCCACTGCACGGCAACTTCGTTCTCTAGCTTTAAGGTCTCCACGGTGGGTGGAGTCCTCGCCATATGGATTTAAATATGATGGTCTTTAGATGTATGGAGAACGTGTTGGTGGAGATAAACTTGGCCAGGGAGGATGCGGCTTATGCCAGGTCTCTGCTGGATAGGTTTGGGTTTAGGTACAGCGTTGTCGAGTCGGGGGACAGAGTCCGTATTGTGCTGGTTGGGCGGCAGGCGGTGGCCTTCGCCGCGGGCTATGCCGCGATTGTGGATGAGCTGGAGGGGGAGCCCCTGGAGCTGGTGTACCTGGTCGGGGAGCTCGTCGTGGAGCACTTCGGGAAGTACGCCGTGCTTAAGATGCCCACTCCTAGCGAGGCTAAGGAGGCCGCCTCGCACATATCCGTCATCGCCCCGGCGGAGACCAGAGGCCGCGTGGTCAGGGCTGGCGGGGGTTTCCTCACGCGGCTTCTCGACGTCTCCCTCAACTTCAGACAGATGAAGAGGGGGATTGTCCAGGAGGTGAAGGCCTTCGTGTCGCAGATCTACGACCCGCGGAGAAAGGCGGTCAACGTGCCGCTCCGCCTCTACAGGCGGTTTGCAGAGCTGTACATCCCCCGCACGGAGGGGACGCAGGTGGAGGTCCCCGGCGGCTGGCTGCAACTGGTGATAGCCAACGGCGTGTTGGCCGGCTGGGACGTCATACCACCCGACTTCATGGAGGAGCTGGAGATGCGCCGCTTGGGGAGATACGTGGCGCGGCTGGGGGATGCCGAGGCGGAGGTGGAGCTGTACGCCCTCGGCGAGTACTGGAAAGTCGCCGTGGTCAAGGGGATAGACGCCGCGACGCTCCTCGACTACTTAGACGCCGAAGACAGAATCCCCCAGCAAGACGGCAAGCTCTACCTCTCCCGGTGGGCAACAGCCGAACTCCTCAAACGAGGCGTCCTCAGAAAAAGCAACGCCCAAGGGCCTCCGTGAAGCTGAAAAAGTTGGCGGCCGCATCTTTCGCATCCATGGCGTTGCTTGTAGCGATGCTGGTGGCTGAGGGCAAGGCCTCGCCGGCATCTGCGGCGCTGGCCTTCGCCATAGCCGCCGCCCCCGTCGCCGCCATCCTCCGCGACGCCGCCAGACGGGGCCTCACAGACAAAAAACTAGAAAAAGCCGTCAACCCAAGCGTCGTCATATTTTCGGGCTTCTGGGCGAGATTACTGGCGGAGAGCCTTGACATGTGGCTAAGGGACCCCCTCGACATCTACCTAACGTTGCTAAACGCGGCGGCCGTAGCCTCTGCGGTCGGCTCCACGCTTATGTTTTATCGCATTGGGCTCCGCGAAGCCGAGGCGCCCGAAGCGGAGGAGCGGGAGCTCACACCTGAGGAGCGCTACGCCCTCCGGGAGAGGATGCAGAGGCGGATCAACAGGTGGCGCGTTGCCGCCTTCGGCCGCATATACCTCACGCCCCGCGTGAGGCGCCGGGAGGACAGCGGCGATAGGGCTTAGGCCCGGGTGTCCGCTGATGCGTGTTTATTTATAAATGGCGTGGTTTCTTGTGTCGTGGAGGGGATTTCGTCTGTTGAGATGTATATCGCCGACAGAAACGCGGAGTGGCTGGGGGTGCCCCGGCTGGTGCTTATGGAAAACGCCGGGGCCGCCGTGGCGCGGAACGTGGTTAGGCGGTTCCCCGACGCCGTCAACGTGCTTGTGGTGTGCGGCACGGGGGACAACGGCGGAGACGGCTACGTGGCGGCGCGGCACCTCCACGCGGCTGGGCGTAGGGTGAGGGTCATCGCGCTGGGGGAGCCGAGGGAGGAGCTGGCCCGGCTGAACTACGAGGCGGTGAGGCGCCTCTGGGGCGTGGAGCTGGTGATCGTGCAGTCTCCCCTGGAGCTTCTGGCGCTTCAGGACTGGTTCATGTGGGCCCACGTGATTGTCGACGCGGTGTTGGGCACCGGCATACGGGGTGCTCTGAGGGAGCCCCACGCCACCGCCATAGAGCTCATGAACATAGCCCCGGCGCCTAAAGTCGCCGTGGATGTGCCGAGCGGCCTCGACCCAGACACGGGGGAGGTGAGGGACAAGGCCGTTAAGGCCGCCCTCACCGTCACCTTCCACAAGCCGAAGAGGGGGCTTCTCACGGAGTCGGCGAGGAGGTACGTGGGGGAGCTGGTGGTGGAGCCCATCGGCATACCGCCTGAGGCCGAGCTGTTGGTGGGGCCCGGCGACTTCGCCTACCTCGACTTCTCCCGGCGGCCCGACAGCAAGAAGGGGGACCACGGCAGGGTGCTAGTCGTCGGCGGCTCGCTGGAGTACTCCGGCGCGCCTGTCTACGTAGCCCTCGCCGCCCTCCGCGCCGGCGTCGACCTGGCGGTCATAGCCGCGCCTGAGCCCGCCGCCACGGCGGCCAAGGCCCAGAGCCCCGACGTAATCGCCATACCGCTGGAGGGGCCCCGACTATCGCTGAGACACGTGGATAAGGTCGCGGCCCTCGCGGAGAGGTTCGACGTGGTGGCGATGGGCCCCGGCCTCGGCGTAGAGGGCGAAACCCCCGACGCTGTAAGGGAGCTCTTCCGGAGGCTTGCCGGCGTTAAGCCGCTTGTGGTGGACGCCGACGCCATTAAGGCGCTCAGGGGCGAGGCGCCGCGGGGCGTTGTGGTCTTCACGCCGCACGCCGGCGAGTTCAAGGCCCTCACCGGCGTGGAGCCGCCGAGGGGGCTGGAGGAGAGGGCCGCGGCGGTGAGGGAGTGGGCCGCCAAGCTGAACTCCGTCATTCTGCTCAAGGGGCGGTACGACGTGGCTTCAGACGGGAGGCGGGTTAAGATAAACACAACCGGCACCCCCGCCATGACCGTAGGCGGCACGGGCGACGTCTTGACGGGGCTTGTTGCGGCTTTTCTAACCAAGACCAGAGACCCCCTCGAGGCCGCCGCCGTCGCCGCCTTCGTCAACGGGCTCGCCGGCGAAGACGCCGCCGCGGAGCTGGGCCACCACATCACCGCCTCAGACCTCATACCAAGAATACCAAAGGTTTTGAGAAGATTCACTCACTAACACCTTTATAAGGAGGGCCACGTATTGCCGTGGAGGTCTCCATAAGCCACTACAAGTCAATAGAAAAGGTGCAAATGAAGCTGGGGAAAGTCACGGTCCTGCTGGGCCCGCCCGCCGCCGGCAAATCCAACGTGCTAGAAGCCATAGCGCTTGCAACCTACCTCGACCGCTACGCGTTCTACGTCAAGAGCGAACCGCTGTATAGGCTAGTCAGAACCACAGATGTAACCGCTCTATTTACGTTTTATGACTTGACAAAGGCCGTCGAAATTAGCATAGGCACCGGCGAGTGGCGCCGATCACTACGTATATATTTCGAGAAGGGTCTCCGCGTTGAACTCAACGATGCCGAAGTACCAATTACGGGGTATACCGAATTTCCTCACCCCCTTTACCGCTTTCTTTACCTATTCTCGTATGGCGGATTCAAATATGCGGTTGATCAACATAGGGTTAACAAATTACTTGGCGCTCTCGAAGAGAAGGTTGTGACGAGATTTTATGGATTTGACAGATTTAGAGACAGTATTATAAATAGTATGATTGAGGGAATTGAGGTTAAAGTTCCGCAAGATCTTTTGCGGGAGGATGGGAAAAACTTCGGCCTTGTGGCAAAGAAACAACTGGAGGTGTTCAGAGACGTAAACGCAGAGTTGGCCCAGCTGAGTCGGGTAGAGGTTAAGTTGCTAGACGATGGGAGGGTTGTGGTGTTTGACAACGACGTTGCCATGAAGTCCTCCGCCATTTCCGACTCGGTGTTTCGCATCTTGTACAACCTTGTGGGTCTCTCTTCGGCGATCTTCTTCACGAAACTCCACGGCCTAGAGGGGAGGACAGTCGTACTGCTAGAGGAGCCGGAGGGACAGCTCTTCCCCCAGTTCTTCAACCTCCTGGTGAAATACATCGCAAAGTTCAGCGAAGTGGGATATGTGGTAATTACCACTCACAACCCGATCCTGGTCTCTCTGCTGAGGGATAAGCTGAACGTGACTCTGTATTACGTATACAGGGGAGATGGAGGGCTTACAGAGGTTGCGGAGCTCGACAAGGACAAGCTGGCGGAGGAGCTGGTCACCTCCGCGGACATCCTCTTCATGAAGCCCAGCGAAGTGTTGCTTTTATGCAGACGTGCATCGTAGCGGAGTGCTACGGCAACAAATGCATCGGCGAATACCTTAGAAACGCAGTGGGAGGCGAGGTTCGCCACAGGCACAATTACGGCCTCGAGCTCATACTGCAGGACGTCGTCAAAGAGATCAAGCCGCGGTGCAACCGCCTCGTCGTGGTTATAGATTACGAGACCGGCGACGCGAGGAACTTGGTAGAAAAGAGCTTCCGGCTGACACAAATTTGCGGAAAGGTTTGGGTCGGGCAAGGAGTGAACAAACTCGCCGGTGTCGTCGCGGTGGTCTTCGACCCGCATATAGAGGCATTCGCCGAATGGTTAGGCCTCAACCCGAGGGACAAGCTTAAACATAAGGATGCCTGCAACTACCTTTACTCTGAATTGAAGAAAGACAACAACGCCAGCTCTCAGTTTGAGAACTGCATAAAACGAATTGCGGCGGCAGTAAGGAAATTCTTAGGATAACCAAGTCATCTCAACCATTATGGTCAGCATCTCTTGGTGCAACGCAGAGATGGCGTTACAACTCATACGTCGTTGCATCTTATCACAACTAGGCACATTCGGTGTAGCTTTGGCTTGGGGGCTAATGTAATAGCTATAGCCCGCCTAGGCGACGACTTAGAGAAATTGCCGATGCCACGGCGCTTTTCAGACCGGTGGGTTTGCCCGCTGACGAAAATAGCAACGGCCGTGGGGTAGTCCGCGACGCAACTCTTCTGGAGCGAATTGAAAGGATTGCGGGGTTGTCCATTTATATATGAATTTGCATGGGGTCGTGGGGAGGGAGGAGGTGGAGATTCTGAGGGAGCGGGCTTTGATGTTTCTGGCGGCGGCTAGGGATGATTTGAGGGCTGGGAGGGTGGCGGCGTTTCACGCCGAGCAGGCGTGTCAGCTGGCGCTTAAATACGTGCTGGCGTCTAGGGCGGGTTACTACCCGCATACGCATTCTCTGAGACGGCTCTTTGAGGAGGTTAGGGCTGTTAAGCCGGAGCTTTGGAGTCTCTACGAGAGGCATATGTTCGCCTTCGAGGTTACTCCTGCCTGGGGGCCCGGTATCTGCCGCGGCGGTACAGCAGAGATGTGGCGGAGCATCTGGTCAAGGTGGCGTAGGAGTTGGTGGCGCTATGTACGTAGAGTGGGGGCTTAGGCGGAGGGAGGTTCTGGAGAGGTGGAGGCTGTATGTAGAGAGGCTGTGTCAAAGGGTTAGGGAGTTGCTGGGGGAGGTTAGGGTCGTGGTGTTTGGTAGCGTGGCGAGGGGGGACTGGTCTGCCGACAGCGACATAGACGTGCTTGTGATCTCGCCTAACGCGCCTGAGGATCCTTGGGAGAGGGCTAAGGTTGCGGCGGCCCTCAGGGAGGCGGCTGGCGAGGCGGCGGCGTTGCTGGAGTTTCACATTGTGAGGCCTGAGCAGTACCTGGGCTGGTACAGGCGGTTTATAGACGCGGAGGTGGAGGTCTGCTGAGCGTTCAAGGGCCGAACTCCCGCCTTTTTTATTAATAGCGGGTTTTATTCACATGTGGAGGAGTTGCGTAGGGTTGTGTCGGAGGGGGAGGCGGCGGCGCGAAGAATCATCGCAATTGAGCTGAGGAAAAAGCTGGGCAGGTTCTACATCTTATGGGGGAGCTTCCCCATGGCGGCCAACGCGCCACTGGTAGCGGCGTTTGACGTGGGGTGGCTGAAGTCGGCGCTGGAGACGTATGCGTTTTCCGTGCCGCTTTACGTAATCTACCTCGTCGCTGTGCTGGGGGTTTACTTCGGGTTGACCTTCCGTCTCTTTGGCACGTTCTACCGGGTGGCCACCTCTCGTCTCGGCGTTAGGAGGGGCCGGTGGCCTGGGGTGATTTCCGCCGCCTACTTCCTAGGCGTGGTTGCGATGTGGTTCCTCTCCGGGGGCCGGTTTGCTGTGTTTTTTGCCGCTGTCTACGCCGCCGGGGTTGCGTTCTTCACCTACGGGGCGGTGTACTCGGGGTTCGCCAGGCCTAGGTACTACGACCACTTGGCGTTGGTGGGGTTCCTCCTGTTGTTTCCTGCGTCTTTCGTGTGGAGCTACTCCGTCCAGCTGGCGATTGGGCTCATGTGGATCTACGCGGGTGTTAAGTCGCTGGAGGAGGGTTATGGAGGGGGCCAGGCGTCTGCTTGACTTGCTGAGGATCCACGGACTTTTAAACGGAGTTAAGCTGGGGATTCTCCTAGCCCTTTACCACATCGACGGCTACGTCACGTTTACGGATCTACAAAGGGCGTTGGACTTGCCTAAAAGCTCTCTTCACGAGTTTCTCGACGATATGAGCCGGGTGGGTCTGGTGGAGTATAGGCGGGCTATTACAGACCTAGGCGTAAGGGCCGTGGTTAAGATCACGGATAAGGGACGGGAGGTGGTTAAGCAATACGTGGAGCTGGTAAAGGGGGCGGCGCTGTAGTTCATTCTACGAACTTCAGACAGCTTTATTTGAACCGGCGTTAACATATCCGTGGTCGTGGTAGAGGTGGCGGGGGTTTCCAAGAAATACGGCAACGTGACGGCTTTGGAAGACGTCTCCTTTGAGGTCAAGAGGGGGGAAATGTTCTGCGTCATGGGGCCCAACGGGGCAGGCAAGACGACGCTTCTCGAAGGGATTCTGGGGCTTAGGCGTCTGGACAGGAGTACGGTGAGGCTCTTCGGCGTTGAGGTGAGGGGGAGACCTCCCTTCGACGTGTTGAGGCGGGTTGGGTACCTTCTCGAGGGCATGGATCTAGACCCCGCGCTTACGGCGTGGGAGAACTTGAGATTGGTGGCGGCCATCGGCGGCGTCAAGACCTCTGACGGCGAACTGAGGGCTGTGCTCGAGGCGGTGGGGGCTTTGGAATATGCCAAAAGGCTGTACGGTAAGCTCTCCGCTGGGCAGAAGAAGAGGGTTTTATTAGCCGCGGCTCTTCTCGGCCGGCCTGAGCTTTTGATTCTCGACGAGCCTGAGGCAAACCTCGACGTGGCTTCCCGCCTGGAGATCATGGATCTGGTTAAGAGGCTGGCGGCTGGTGGAGTCACGGTGCTTTTCTCCACTCATGCAGCTGACATCGCCGTGAGATACGCCGACAGGATCGCTATGCTCAACAGAAAGATACTTGCCGTAGGGTCCGTGGAGGAGCTGGTGGCCAGATTCGGGGGGAGGTGGAAGGTGGTGGTGAGGACTAAGAGACAGCCAGCGGGCCAAGAGCGGGATGGAGGTCTCTACGTGACGTATGTCAACAGCCCAGCGGAGGTTGCCGAGGTGCTTAGAGGGGTTGAGGCCCTTGAGATTTCAGTCCACCCGCCTGACCTAGGGGAGGTGTTTAGGAAGATATGGGGCTCTTAAAGGAGCTGGTCTTAGCCACGGTCAAATCAAACGCTAGGGAGAGACAAGCCTTCTTCTGGATTCTCATCTTTCCGCTGATGATATACATAATATTCGGCGTACTTCTACAAGGCGAAGACAAGCCTAGAGTCGCCGTGTATATATCCAACTCCTCCACGGCGGAGAGGCTCGCCGAATGGCTTAGATGGTACAACATCACGGCGGAGGTGGTGGAGGGGCTGGACGACCCCATCAACTTCCTCAAGAAACAAGCGGCGGTGGGCCGCGCCGCAGTCTACGTCGCAACCAACGGCAATGTGACGATATACTCCACCTCCGTATACGGACCGATGGTGGCGGGCCTAGTGGAGAAGGCGCTTTACTTCCAGCAATTCGGCGAGTTTCGCAACATTACGATGAACATATCGTATGTAGAAGGCGGCGTTATGCGCAACGCGACGTATAAAATCGATGTGGTTACGGCGAATGTATCGGCGATCTCTGTATTCCGCAACGAGACGCACATCTTAATAACTATTCCGAGATGGTCGCCGCAGTTCGGCGGAGGAGTGCACTACGTGGATTTAAGCACAGGTATCAGTGGATCTGTAAAAGCCACGTGGCTGGTGAGGATGGGTTTGGTGGTAGGCTTCTACCTAATGCTGACTGTGGCATTCACCATGTACAGCCTCCATGTAACTGGCTTCCTGAAGAGGCTGTATCTCAGTCCTAAAAGCAAGTACGTGTCTCTCCTGGCGGTTGCGCTCGGCTCGCTGGCCCTCTCTCTGATGTCTCTCTTCTCTATCGCAGTGCTTGCCTACTTGGTGGGTCACCCCGCGTCGGTCTTCACCAACGTGGGGTTCCTCGTGGCCTTCATCTCTAACGTCTTGTTTGGCGTCGGGGTAGGTCTGTTGATCTCCGCGGCGGATATAAGGCTCAGATCCGGCGTCACGCCTCCTGTGCTCCCCACGCCGCTCTTCTTGCTCTTGGCGTTTCTCACAGGCTACTTCATGCCGGCGGAGCTCTTGCCGGAGGGGATACTTAAAGTAGTGCAGAATCTCCCTCCCTATGTCGCGAGGGTTTTCGCCGAGACGGCGGTGCTGTACGGACTCTACGACTGGTGGCGCTTCACGACGGTCTTCTCAGTCTCCATGGCGATTCTAGTCGGAGGTCTGTTGCTACATCCGCTCGTAAAGAGGCAGTAGCCAAATAGCCGCAGTTCTGCCAATGGATAGGGATTAATCTGTTTCTTCTTCGTCTGCGGAAGCGGCGGCGAGGGCTTGGTCTAGGAGGGCGAGGGCCTCTGCGAGCTGTCGCACGGCGGGGTCGGGGGATAGGCGGTAGAGCTTCATGCGGCCGACGGTCTTCACCTCTATTATGCCGTATTGTATGAGGGGTTTTATCTGCTCCTCGACGACGCGTTGCGACGCTTGGGAGCGTCTGGCGAGTTCTGTGAGGTTCATTTCGCCGTGCCGCCAGAGGGCTATGACCATCTTTATCTTTGTGGATGAGCCAAGAACCCGGTCGATCACGGGAAAAAGGGGGGTTGGGGGTTTGTTTATTTTTATTCTTATTTCTTCTTGCCTAGGAGTCTGTAGACCTTGATGCCGGTGTACGGCGACGTGGCGACTGCGAACATCATGGGGCCGCGGGCGGTCTTCTTCTCCATCACCTCGTATTTGTCTGTCTCGAACGACTTCTTGGCTTTTATGTCGTAGAACTTTAGCTTCTGTTTGGACATGACCCTCTTTTTCTCGTGCTTTAAAAATCCCTCGTTTATTTTAAAACAATACTAAAAGACCCACCGGCGGAAGATCAAGGGTTAAGCCTTCCTAAGCCTCAGGGCGTTTGCCGTGACGGTGATGCTGCTTAGCGCCATGGCCAGCCCGGCGAGCTCCGGCTTGAGGTAGAGGGCGGGGTAGAAGAGCCCGGCGGCGACGGGTATAAGGGCCATGTTGTACGCAAAGGCCCAGAAGAGGTTGAACTTGGCGTTGTACACCACGCGCCGGGAGAGCTGGAGGAACTCCACAACCTTCGAGAGGTCTCCCCTAGCCACCACCACGTCGCCTGCCTCCTTAGCCACCTCCGTGCCGTTGCTGACCGCGATGCCCACATCTGCCGTGGCGAGGGCAGGCGCGTCGTTGACGCCGTCGCCCACGAAGACCACGCCCCCCTCCTCCCTAAGCTTCTTCACGATCTCGGCC
>Ga0209670_100501_pt1 | contig 22910 bp, 19 predicted proteins | sample PerSpoBPS_BMetaG_FD_184741 | JGI IMG/M metagenome (GOLD analysis project Ga0209670, IMG submission 184741) | Thermal spring microbial communities from Yellowstone National Park, Wyoming, USA - Perpetual Spouter B (PS_B) MetaG (SPAdes) (version 3) | ecosystem: Environmental > Aquatic > Thermal...
GTCCGACTGGTGGAGCTGGGGGGCAGGTGGTTCGTCCTCAACCTGGCTCCCCATCACGAGACCGCGGCGCGCCTCCTGGGGGCCGGGCGATATTACCTGCTGGAGTGAAGGGGGTGCGGAATGTGGGTTAATACTACCCCATGCTGGCTTGCGCCAGCACGGGGCTCCGGCAAAAGGTTCCTGAGAAAGTTACCAGGCATAGTGGGGCCGAAGGAAAGGAAACAAGGGTACGAGTGCCCCACTCCGGCGGGAGGCTCCTTTGGAGCTTACCGGGGCCGGTGGGCCGAGGAACAGGGGAAGCGAGGGTAAAAAGCCGCAAAAGGGTGCATAAAGTTGGCCTGGGAAAGCGCTTTGGGCCTTGGTAGACTGGCCCCGTATGAAACCCGAGGTGAAAACGCCCCTGCCGGGCCCCAAGGCCCAGGAGCTCCTCGCCCGGGGGGAAAAGGTCCTCTCCCCCTCCTACGTCCGCCCCTACCCCTTTGTCCCCGCCCGGGGCCAGGGGGTCTTTCTGGAGGACGTGGACGGCAACGTCTTCCTGGACTTCATGGCGGGCATCGCCGTCAACACCACGGGCTACGCCCACCCCAGGGTATTGGAGGCGGTGAAGGCCCAGGCGGAGCGCTTCGCCCACGTCTGCTTCTCCGACTTCACCCACGAGCCCACCCTCTCCCTGGCCGAGCGCCTGGTGGCCAAGGTGGGCGGCGGGTACCGGGTCTTCTTCGGCAACTCCGGCACCGAGGGGATTGAGGCCGCCATCAAGCTGGTGCGCCACCACACGGGAAGGCCCTACCTCCTGGCCTTCACCGGGGCCTTCCACGGAAGAAGCCTGGGGGCCCTCTCCCTCACCGCCAGCAAAAGCGCCTACCGCAAGGGCTTCGCCCCCCTCCTTCCCGGGGTGGTCCACGTCCCCTTCCCCAACCCCTTCCGCCCCCCCTTAGGCGCAAGCCCAGAGGAGGTGGGGGAGGCGGTTCTGGCCCACCTGGAGCACCTCTTCGCCACCGTCCTGCCCCCCGAGGAGGTGGCCGCCTTCTTCCTGGAGCCCATCCAGGGGGAAGGGGGCTACGTCCTGCCCCCGGCCGGCTTCCTTCCAAAGCTCAAGGCCCTCCTGGAGCGGCACGGCATCCTCCTGGTGGCCGACGAGGTCCAGACCGGGGCCGGGCGCACCGGGCGCTTTCTGGCCCTAGAGCACGAGGGGGTGGAGGCCGACGTCTACGTCCTGGCCAAGGGCCTGGCCTCGGGCTACCCCTTGAGCGCCGTCCTCTTTCGCGAGGAGCTGGGGAGCTGGCGCCCCGGGGCCCACGGCACCACCTTCGGCGGCCAGGCGGTGGCGGCGGCGGCGGCCCAGGCCACCCTGGACCTCCTCGAGGGGGGCCTCATGGAAAACGCCAGGGAGGTGGGGGCCTTCCTCCTCGCCGGCCTAAGGGAGATGCAGAAGCGCTTTCCCTTCCTGGGGGACGTGCGGGGCCGGGGCCTCATGATCGGCCTGGATTTCGGAAGCCCCGAGGAGCCCCGCCCGGACCTCCGGGATCAGGCGCAAAAGCGGGCCTTTGAGAAGGGGCTCCTCACCCTGGCGGCGGGGCCCTCCGCCCTGCGCCTGGCCCCGCCCCTCGTCCTCTCCCGGGAGGAGGCGGCCCTGGGCCTGGAGATCCTGGAAGAGGCCCTCAAAAGCCTTTAAAAACCAAGGGGGCCGGCCTTCCCGGCCCCCTTTGGCCTCTCGGCCTACTTGGGCTCCCCCGGCCAGTCCCCCACCACGCCGGGCACCGCCCACTCCATGGTGAGGAGCTCCTGGAGGGAGGCCTTCCTTCCCGCCGGGATCCGCACCACCCCCTTGCGGTCCTTGATGGGCCCGGTGAAGGGGTCAAAGGTGGGCTTGGGGCTAGACATGTCCTTGAGGAGGGCCATAATCCGGTCGTAGACGGCCACCTTCTTGCCCCCCACGGTCATCTGGGCCTTCTGCAGAAGGGACACATGCTTGGGGTTGATGGGCACCCCGTAGTCGGCCCCCATCTCCACGGCCCCGTGCTGGAGGAGCCAGAAGTAGTCCACGTTCTCCAGGTTCTTGGCGGTGTAGACGCCCTCCTTCACCTTCTTCAGGAAGTCCATGTAGATGACCTCCCAGTGGACGATCTGCCCGGAGACCACGTGGTCGGGGGCGAACTTGAGCATGGGGGTGTAGTGGCCGAAGGAGTAGGCCCCCTTCCTGGCGGCGGTCTGGATGACGGTGGGCGTGTCCTCGGTGAAGGCGAAGACGTCGGCCCCCTGGGCGAGAAGGGCCTCGGTGGCCTCCCGGGCCCTGGCCGGGTCGTACCAGGCGTTGATCCAGCGCACCAGGACCTGGGCCTTGGGGTTCGCCGCCCTGACCCCCAGGGTGAAGGCGTTGATGTGCCGCTTCACCTCGGGGATGGGGAAGGCGGCCACGTACCCCACCTTGCCCGTCTTGGTGAGGGCCCCGGCGGCCAGGCCGTTCAGGTAGTAGACCTGGTAGAAGTCCGCCATGTAGGTGGCCACGTTGGGGGCCCGCTTGAGGCCGGTGGCGTGGGCGAAGATGACCTCAGGGTACTTCTTGGCCGCCTCCAGCACCGCCTCCCCGTACCCGAAGCTGGTGGCGAAGATGACCTGGCACCCCTCCTTCACAAAGCGGTCCATGACGGGCAGGGCCTGGGCCTCCGGGACGCTTTCCACGTACCGGGTCTCCAGCCAGGGCAAGGCGGCCTCGGCCTTCTTCCGGCCCACATCGTGGGCGTAGGTCCAGCCTGCGTCCCCGATGGGCCCCACATAGATAAAGCAGGCCTTCAGCTTCTCCCCCTGGGCCAGGGAAAGGCCCAGGGCCGCCAACAAAAACGCCAGGAGTCTTCGCATGCCTCACCTCCCCCGCTCAAAGGGCACGCCCAGGGCCTTGGGCGCCCGGGCGCGGCCCGAGAGGGCCAGGACCAGGATAACCAAAAGGTAGGGCATGGCGCCAAAGGCCTCGCTGGGTATAGGTACACTGCCCTGGAGCCGAAACTGCAGGAAGAAAAGGAGGCCGAAAAGGTAGGCCCCGAGGACGGCCCTGATGGGCTCCCAGGCCGCCAGGATCACCAAGGCGATGGCCACCCACCCTAACCCCGCCGTCATCCCGTCGGTCCAGGAGGGCCGGTAGGCCAGGGAAAGGTAGGCCCCGGCCAGGCCGATGAGCCCGCCCCCCAGGGCCAGGGCCCCGTAGCGCACCCCGTCCACGCTGACCCCGAAGAGGTCCGCCGCCTTGGGGTTCTCCCCCACGCTCCGAAGGTAGAGGCCGAAGCGGCTCCGGTAGAGGAGATGGTGGAGAAAGAGGGCCAGAAAAAAGGCCAGAAGGGCCATGCCCCCCTCGGGAAGGGTCCACTCCAGGGGCAGGCCCTCGTACCGCTTCCCCAAAAGCCCCGAGGCCCCCAGGCCCAAAGCGGCCACCGCCAGGCCGGCCACGAACTGGTTGGCCCTCAAGGTGACGGCGAAGAGGCCCAAGACGATCCCCCCTAGGACCCCGGTCCCCACCCCCGCCAGAAGGCCCAGGTAGGGGCCCGCCCCCAGGGCCACGCCGAAGGCGGCCAGGGCGGAAAGGGCCATGATCCCCTCCACGCCCAGGTTCACCACCCCGCTCCGCTCCGAGACGAGGGCCCCCAGGGAAGCCAGGAGGATGGGGGTTCCAAAGAGCACCGCGCGCAACAGGGCTTCTTCCATCAGCGCCTCCAGAGGATCCGGTGCCGGCTCAAGGCCTCGGCCCCGATCAGGGCCAGAAGCAAAAGCCCGCTCACCACGTCCACCACCCTAAAGGGCATGGAAAGGGAAAGCTTCAGGGCATCCCCCCCGGCCAGGATCAGGCCCAGGAGGGGGGCCGTGAGGAGGACCAGAAGGGGCCTCCCCCGGGCCAGCCAGGCCGCCAGGATGGCGGTGAAGCCGTAACCCAAGGAGATCTGGGCGGGCTCCAGAAGCCTCAGGTGGATGCCCGCCACCTCCCCCACCCCGGCGAAGCCGGAAAGGAGGCCGCTGATGAGGGCGGTAAGGAAAAGGAGCCTCCCCCCGGGCAGACCCAGATACCGGGCCGCCAAGGGGTTTTCCCCCTGGACCCGAAAGGCGAAGCCCAAAGGGGTGCGGAAAAGGAGGAGGTGGAGGATCATGGCCGCCGCCACCCCCAGGAGGAGGGTGGGCCAGTGGACCAGGGTCTCCCCCAGCCGGGGAAGCTGGGCCTCCTGGGGAAAGCGGTCCGTGTAAAGGAAGCCGAAGACCATCTGCCCCTTCCAGGGCCCGGCCACCAGGTAGACCACCAGGTAGTAGGCCAGGTAGTTCTGCATCAGGGTGGTGAGGATCTCGCTGGCCCCAAAGCGCACCCTGAGCCAGGCGGCAAGCCCAGCCCAGATGGCCCCAAGCCCGCCCCCCAGGAGGAACATGAGGGGGAGGGTCCAGGGCCCCACGGGCAGGAAGAGGGCGGCGTAGGCGGCCCCCACCGCCCCCAGGAGGAGCTGGCCCTCGGCCCCGATGTTGAAAAACCCCACCCTAAAGGCCAGGGAAAGCCCCGCCCCGATGAGGAGGAGGGGGATGGTGCGCCGGGCGATCTCGGCCAGGCCCAGGGGGTCGGTGAGGGGGGAGAGGAGGAGGGCGTAGGCCTTGAGGGGGGAGACCCCGTAGGCCAGGAAGAGGGCCCCCAGCAAAAGGAAGGCCAGGAGGAGGAAGAGGGCGTAGGCCAGGAAGGTCTTTTGCGGCCTGGGGTTGGGGTCCAGCTCCAGCCTCATGCCCGCCCCTCCGTCATCATCCGCCCCAGGCGCTCGCGGCTCATCTCCTCCCGGGGAACGGGCCCCACCAGCCGCCCCCTGTGCATGGCCGCCACCCGGTGGGAAAGGGCCAGGATCTCGTCCAGGTCTTCGCTCACCAGGAGGATCGCCGCCCCTTCCCGCACCAGGTCCAGAAGCCTGGCGTGCACCTCCTCCGCCGCCCCCACGTCTACGCCGTAGGTGGGGTGCATGGCCAGCACCAGCCTGGGGCCGTCCTTGAGCTCCCGGGCCAGGATCACCTTCTGCACGTTGCCGCCAGAGAGGAAGCGGACCGGGGTTCTGGGCGAAGGGGTCTGGATGCGGTAGCGGGCGATGAGGCCCTCGGCGTCCCGTTCCATGGCCCGGTAGTCCAGAAGCCCACTTCGGGCGTAGCGGGGATAGGTGCGCAGGGCCAGGTTCTCGGCCACGCTCATCCCCCCCACCACCCCCATGGCCCGCTCCTCGGGCACGTGGGCCACCCCAAGGGCGAAGAGGCGGGCGGGGTCTTTGGGGAGGGGAGCCCCTAGGAACCGGACCTGGCCCCTGTAGGGCCTTAAGCCCGCCAGGGCCTCGAGGAGCTCCGCCTGGCCGCTTCCCGCCACCCCGGCGATACCCAGGACCTCCCCGGCCCTCAAGGCGAAGGAGACCCCCTGGACGGGGAAGCCGTGCCGGGGCACCGTAAGCCCCTCCACCTCCAAGACCACCTCCTCCCGGGGCGGGGGGGCCTTGGGGGGCGGGGCCACGCTCCGGCCCACCATGAGGCGGATGAGGGTGTCCTTGTCGGCCTCTTCCCGCCTAAGCTCCCCCACCTTTTCCCCGCCCCTAAGGACGGCGATGCGGTCGGCGATGGCCAGGACCTCGTCCAGCTTGTGGCTGATGAAGATGACGGCGAGGCCCATGGCCTTGAGCCGCCGGATCTCCTGGAAGAGGTCCTCGGCCTCCTTGGGGGTGAGGACGCTGGTGGGCTCGTCCAGGATCAGGACCCTGGGCCGGTTGAGGAGGGCCCTCAGAAGCTCCACCCGCTGCTTCTCCCCGGCGGAAAGGCGGTGGACGGGCGCCTCCAGGTCCACCCCCAGAGGGTGATCGGAGAGAAGCCCCCGCAGGCGCCCAAGGAGGCCCCTGCGGCTGAAAAAGGGAGGCAGGTCCAGGCCCAGGGCCAGGTTCTCCGCCACGCTGTGGGCCTCTATGAGCTCGGGGTGCTGGGGCACCAGGGCGATGCCCAGGCGCTGGGCCGCCCGGGGCGAGGGGATGCGCACCTCCTTGCCCTCCAAGAGGATCCGCCCCTCGTCGGGGGCGTAGAGGCCGTAGAGGACGCTGACCAGGGTGGTCTTCCCCGCCCCATTCTCCCCAAGGAGGGCCAGGACCTCTCCCCGGCCCACCTCGAAGCTCACCCCCCGGTTGGCCACCACGGAACCGAAGCGCTTGGTGATCTTCTCCAGCCGCAACATGGGACGGCCCAGCCGGGCCCGGGGTGAGGATACCACGGGCAAGGCCTCTCCCGACCCCGCTCTGGCCTTAAGCGGCCCCTTCCCCAAGGCCGGGATGCGCCCTTTTGGGGCCCCCATGGCCCTTGCCCCGGGGGGGTACCCATGCTTCCCGTTTCCTTGGGCCCACTAGTTCCTTCGGCCCACCATGCCTGGTAACTTCCCCAGGAAACTTTTGCCGGGGTCCCCATGCTGGCGCAAGCCAGCATGGGGTGGTATAAGCTCCCCAGGAGCCTTCCGCCGGGGTTCCCAGCATGGGGTGGCATCACACCGCCTGCTCCTCCTCCAGAGCCCGTCTCGCCTGCCGGGCGAGGGAAAGAAGCTCCTGGGCCAAGGCCTCCAGGGCCCCCGGGCGCAGGCGGTAGTAGGTCCAGCGGCCCACCCGCACCCCCTCCACCAGGCCCGCCTCGCGGAGGCGAAAACAGCTGAAAAACAGCCCACAGATCCGCATGCTCTTTCTCTTTCGTTCCCGGTTCATCCAAAAGCGCAAGACTTCACGGAGGGCGGCGAAAGAGGCAAAAGGGGGTAAAATGAACCCAAGGATGCCCAAGGGCGAAGCCCCGAAGCTCTACCTCGGCGTCCACGCCCGCCTGGTCTTCCTCAAGAAGGAAGACGAACAGGCCGTCCTGGACCTGATGCGCCGCTTCTCCAGCGCGGTGAGGTTCGCCTACCGGCGCCTCCTGGAAGGGCAGGATCGGAAAGAGCTCAAGCGGGAAGACGGCCCCCTCTGCAGGCTCTTCGGCCTCAACACCCGCTACGCCGATGGGGCCATAGAGAAGGCCCAGGCCACCCTAGACTCCGCCCGGGAGCTGGGCCAAGACCCCCGAAAGGTGGTCTTCGGGGGCAGAAAGCTCTTTGAGCAACTCACACGGGGACACCTGTCAGGTAAAGCGCTTCTAGCCCTCAAGCGGGAGTGGAAGGAAAAGAGGCAAGGCCTCCTCTACTCCCGGGGGGACGCCGCCAAGAAGGGCAACGCCAACCTGCGCTTAGAGTCCAGGGACGGCGCTCTTTGGCTCCGGGTGAACCTGGGGAACGGTAGCCGCGTCCAGGCCTTGGTCAAGACCTCCCACCCTCATCTGAAGGCCCTGCTCCAGAGGGCCTACGCCTCCCTCCCCTACAACGTGACCATCCGGCTCAAGGACGGCAAGGTCTACGCCCTCTTCACCTGGAGCGAGGGGCTTCCCCCTCCCGTCCACACCAAGGCGAACGGGGTCCTGGGGATAGACGCCAACGGCGACCCCTACCACCTGGCGCTGGCGGTGGTCTCTCCAGACGGGAACCTCGTCCGCTACCTGACCCTTTCGCTAGAAGAAGTGGACTCCGCCCCCAACAAGGGGGCCCAGGAGCTCGCGCTCTGGAAGGTCGCCCACCAGGTGGTGGCCGTCGCCGAGGAACACGGGGTCGCTATCGCCACGGAGCGCCTCAAATACCTCAGGAAGTCCCGAAGGGGCGACGGCTCCGGGCGGTCGTTCCGTAGGAAGCAGCACCGCTTCGCCTACCGGTCCCTCTTGGAGAAGATTCACTCCCTCGCCCGAAAGCGGGGCGTGGAGGTCCTGGAGGTGAACCCCCAGGACACCTCCACGATAGGAATGCTCAAGTACGCCCCGCAACACCATCTCTCCAAGGACGTGGCCGCCGCCCTCGTGATCGGGAGAAGGGCCCTGGGGTTTGAGGAGAAGCTTCCCAAGGGGTACAAGGCGCTCCTCAAGGACAACGCGTTTCTCGCCCACGTCCAGGGGTTCTACGAAAACCGCCTTCAGGAACTTCAGAGCCTGAGGAGCGCGGAGAAAAACCCCTACCTCAGGCGGAAGCTTTCCCGGGACATCGGGAAGGCCAAGGCCGCCCTGACCCTCGTCTCAAGCCTTCAGGGCTCGCCGGGGAGCCGGAAGGGGTCTACCAACGGAAGGAACCCCTCCGGTGCCAATCCCTGGCGAGTCCTGAGGGTAGGCCTTTTCCTTCCCCTTCTCGGGCTCGAGGTGCCGAGAGACCTCTCGCCCCTCAAGCCCATCCTAAACCTAGGTTCGCTGACGCACGGATCGTGGAAGGGGTGGAAGGTGGGCTCAGGTCCTTCTCCTGGTGGGGGGCCGGAGTGCACTAATGTGCACTTTTGCTAACCAGGATGCGGAGGTGGTGGCTCACCGTGGGGGCGGAAAGCCCCGTCCTCTCCTTGAGGTGGCAGAAGCAGACCCCGTAGGCGGTGCCGCAACGGGGGTCCCGCAGGGCGTGCTCGTCGGGAAGCTCGGCCAAAAGGCGCACCATGGCCACCCGGGCCGGGTGGGCCTCGAGGCGGCCCTGGGTGAGGTCCTTCCGCTTCAGGGGACCATTATGCCGGAAAGGGCCCCCATAACCAAACCGACCCACCAACATGGGCGCGTGGGCACAGGGGGTCCCATATCCCACCGGCCAAAAGCCATTCCCATCGCCTCTTTCTATCCATACCCTTATGGGGTATATGTGGAAGCCTTGCATACTATTGACACCCTCGGCCTGGTTTGATAACCTTCAAACTGGAAAGGAGGGACAAGGGTATGACGCAAACCCTGACCCGTAGGCGCTTCGTTCAGCTCACGGCGGCGGCCACCGCCCTCTTCGCCGCCGGGGGCAAGGCCCAGCTCTGGTACGCCCCCAGCCTCACCTACCCGGCGGTGAAGGTGGCCAACCTCTCCCAGGTGAAGGCGGGCCGGCCCATCACCTTCAACTACCCCGACGCCTCCGCCCCGGCCATCCTGGTCAAGCTGGGCCGCCCCGCCATCGGCGGAGTGGGCAAGGACCGGGACATCGTGGCCTTCTCCGCCCTCTGCACCCACATGGGCTGCCCCGTCCAGTACGAGAAGGGCCGCTTCATCTGCCGCTGCCACTACTCCATGTTTGACCCCGCCAAGGCGGGCCAGACCTACCAGGGCCTGGCCAGCTCCTGGCTCCCCCAGATTCCCCTGCGCATTGACGGGAAGGGGGACATCTACGCCGTGGCCGTGGCCGGCCTCATCTGGGGCCGCGTGAAGAACGTGTAGGAGGTGCCTATGGCGCTCATTCCCAGGAGGGACCAGCTTCCCATCCCGCCCAAGACGGCCAAGGTCTACAACACGGTCTGCCAGTTCTGCAACGTCGGGTGCGGCTACAAGGTCTACGTCTGGCCCGTGGGCGAGCAGGGGGGCCCCAAGCCGAACCAGAACGCCTTCGGCCTGGACCTCAGCCAGCCCCAGCCCCCCCTGGCCGGGCAGAGCTACACGGAGACCATGCACGCCGTCACCGTGGGCAAGGACGGCCGGCAGTACCACGTGGTCATCGTCCCCGCCAAGGACAGCCCCATCAACCGGGGCGACTACTCCATCCGCGGCGGCATCAACGCCCTCACCGTCTGGAGCCTGGACCGGGGCACCCAGGACCGCCTCACCTACCCCCTCCTGCGGGTGGGGGACCAGTTCCAGGCCATCACCTGGCAGGACGCCCTCACCCTTATGGGCCTCCTCATCAAGGGCATCCGGGACCGGGACGGCAACGACGACAACATCGCCGTGAAGTGCTACGACCACGGGGGCTCGGGCCAGGGGTTTGAGGACAACTACGCGGCGGGCAAGCTCTTCTTCTCCGCCCTCTCCGTCAAGCACATCGCCATCCACAACCGCCCCGCCTACAACTCCGAGGTCTGGGGTAGCCGGGAGCGGGGCGTCCACGAGTTGAACTACGACTACTCCGACGCCCGCCTCGCCGACACCATCGTCCTCTGGGGGGCCAACTCCTACGAGACGGCCACGGTCTTCTACGTGGAGCACATGCTCCCCAACATCCAAGGGGCCACCATCCCGGAGAAGCAGCAGGCCTACGAGAAGGGGGAGCCCGCCGAGGCCGGCCGCCTCATCGTCATTGACCCCAGGAAGACCAGCTCCTACACCGTGGCCGAGGCCGTGGCCAAGGACCGGGTCATGCTGATCCGGCCCAACCTGGGCACGGACTACATCCTGGCCAACGCCATCGCCCGGGTGGTGTGGGAGCGCGGCTACTACGACATGGCCTACCTCCAGGCCCGCACGGACATGGGGCTCTTTGAGGAGTACAAGAAGAAGAGCCTCAAGCTGGACGTGCCCTACGGGGAGTTCATGGCCTGGGCGGAGCGGATCACCGGGGTGCCCCGGGCCCAGATTGAGCGGGCCGCCGACTGGATCGCCAAGCCCAAGGCCGGGGGCTTCAAGCGGCGCACCCTCACCATCTACGAAAAGGGCATCATCTGGAACATGAAGAACTACGACCAGGTGGCGGCCATCGTCCAGCTCGCCGTCCTCACCCACAACATCGGCCGGGCTGGCACCGGGTGCGGCCGCCAGGGCGGCCACCAGGAGGGGTACGTGCGCCCGCCCGCCCCCACCCCGGGCTCCATCTACCGGGGCGGCCCTCCGGTGAACGTGGACAAGTTCCTGGTGGAGGGCAAGGGCAAGTTCTACTGGGTCATCGCCAACGACCCCTACCTCTCCACCCCCAACAACCAGGTCTTCCGCAAGCGCATCCACGAACGCACGGAGAAGCTGACCAAGGCCCTGGGGGCCGGGGGCGAACCCGGCACCATCCGGGAGCGGGCCCAGAAGATCCTGGACATCCTCTACTCCGACCCCGACGCCCTCTTCCTGGTGGTCCAGGACATCTACATGACGGAGACCGCCAGGGACGCCCACCTCATCCTCCCCGCAGCCGGATGGGGCGAGGCCAACGAAACCTCCATCAACTGCAACAGCCGCCTCCTCCGCCTCTACGAGAAGTTCATGGATCCGCCCGGCGAGGCCAAGCCCGACTGGGAGATCTTCAAGCTGGTGGGCCTCCGCATCGCCGACCTCTACCGGGCCGAGGGCAAGGCCAAGGAGGCGGAGAAGTTTGAGTTCGGCAAGAACTGGAAGACGGACGAGGACGTCTTCCTGGCGGGGGCCGAGGAGTTCTCCGACAACCGGGTCTCTGAGGAGGACGAGGCCAAGCTGGAGGCCGAGAACTACAAGGGGGTCACCTACAAGTTCCTCAAGGAGGTGGGCCAAGAGGGCATCCGCACCCCCGTGCGCCGGGACCCCAAGACGGGGAAGCTGGTGGGCACCCTGCGCCGCTACACCCACAAGTTCGGCACCCCGGACGGCAAGTTCAAGTGGTACGGGAGCGACGACTGGGAGGGCTACCCCGCCGAGGTGGCCAAGTACCTGGAGGGGGATAAGGCCAAGGCCTACCCCTTCTGGGTGACCACCGGCCGGGCCCAGACCATCTGGCAGACCGCCTACCACGACCGCCACCTGCCCGAAAAGGCCATGGCCCTGCCCCTCCCCTACGTGGAGGTCAACCCCGAGGACGCCAAGCGCCTGGGCCTACAGTCCGGGGACCTGGTAGAGGTCTACAACGAGGAAGGGAACGGCACCTTCCTGGTCTACGTCACCGACGCCGTCAAGCCGGGGATGCTCTTCCTGGTCATGTACCACTGGCGGGGCACCAGCAACTCCCTGGTTTCCGGCTACACCGACCCCAAGACCACCATCCCCTGGTACAAGGGAACCCGGGCCAACCTGCGCAAGGTGGCGGGGGCCATCCCCTCCATCCAGCAGACGGCGAGCCTCCTGCAGCAGAACAAGTTTGACTAAGGGGCAGGCGCTCCCCGGCCCCCTCTGGGGGCCGGGTTTTTGAGTACCCCACCGCGGCAAAAGCCGCGGTGGGGCACTTAGCCCCTCACCCTCCGCAAGGGAAGCCCCCCGGCCCTGGCCCAGGCCTCCCAGGCCTCGGCGGTCTCCTCCAGGAAGCGGGCGCGAAGCCTCCGGTAGGCGGGGTTCTCCTCCCGGGCCGGGCTGAAGGCCCCATGGAGGAGCTCGGAAAGGCCCACCTTCTCGCAGAAGCGGGCCCAGAGGCGGGCCTCGAGGGCCGCCAGGGCTACCCTCCCCTCCTTGGCAGGATAGACCCCGTAGCAGAGGACGGAGCCGTCCAGGAAGGGGATGGGCGGGTAGGCCATGGCCTTCACCGCCTCGGAGAGGGCCACCTCGTAACCCCCCCACCCAGGCGAAGCCCCTTCAGGGCCGTGAGGGCTTAGGGATCGGTCGCTGAAGGTTAAAAGGCCTTCCCCTCTCGCTACCGAAGGGGAAAGCATTGCGTCCCCATCGTGGCGGGCCCGGAGGGATTCGAACCCCCGACCTACCGCTTAGAAGGCGGCTGCTCTGTCCACTGAGCTACGGGCCCAAGCGAAGGGCCGGGGCTGAGCCCCGGCCTGGTGGAGCGGGAGACGGGACTCGAACCCGCGACCCTCGGCTTGGAAGGCCGATGCTCTACCAACTGAGCTACTCCCGCGTGGTCGGGGCGGCCCGATTTGAACGGGCGACCCCCTGCTCCCAAAGCAGGTGCGCTACCGGCCTGCGCTACGCCCCGGGCCGTGGCCACCCACAGGCCACGATAGCACCTCATCCAAAGGGGGTCAAGGCGTGGTATCATGACCCCATGCGCTTAGGACCGATGGAAATCATCCTCATCCTCCTGATCATCCTGCTCCTCTTCGGCGCCAAGAAGCTCCCCGAGCTGGCCCGGGGCATCGCCCAGTCGGCTCGGGAGTTTAAGAAGGGCCTGCAGGAGGGGGAGGAGAAGAAGGAAGAGCCTAAGGCTTAGGGGCTTCCTGAACGATCCCTCCGGGGGCACACAGGCGATAGCCCCCGGGTACCGCCACATGGGCCTTCACCATAGCCCACCTTGGGGCCAAGGGGAAGCCCCGGGGGCACAAACCGTTTGCAACCCCCAAAAGGGCCAGGGCCTAAAGCCGCTTAAGCACTTCCTCCGCTTCCTTGTAGCCCGGCTTCAGCTTGAGGGCCTCCTGGCACTGGTAGCGGGCCCCCTCCTTGTCCCCCAGCTTCTCGTTGGCCAGGCAGAGGAGGTAGCGGTACTCCGCCCTCTTGGGCTCGAGGCGCGCCGCCACCGTGAGGCGGTTCTTGGCCTTGGCGGCGTCCCCCAGGGCCAGATAGACCTGGCCCAGGTAGTAGTAGGCGGCGGGGAAGCGCAGGGGCGCCAGGGCCACGGCGTTCTCCAGGGCCACGCCCGCCTCCTTGTGCCGCCCCAGGGAGAGGTAGGCTTGCCCCAGGGTGTACCAGCCCTCGGCGTCCAGGGGCTTCAGCTTGTGCCCCTCCTCCAGAACCTGCGCCGCCGCCTCGGGCCTACCCTTCAGGAGAAGGGCGGAGGCGTAACGCACCCTCAGGTCCTGGTTCTTGGGGGCCAGGGCCACGGCCTTGGCGTACTGGTCCAAAGCCTCGTCCAGCTTGCCCGAGGCCAGGTAGACCTCCGCCAGGGCCGAGCGCACCTCGGGGGTGTCCTCGAGGGCCAGGGCCCGCTTAAAGGCCTCCTCCGCCTTGTCCATCTGCCCCAGGAAGGCGTAAACCAGGCCCCGCTGGGCAAAGATGGGGGCGTACCGAGGATTGATCCTTTCCGCATCCCGCAACACGGAAAGGGCCTGCTCCAGGTAGGCCTTCCCCTTCTCCTTGTCCTCCGCGGCCCGGTAGAGGGCCACGTAGGCCTCGGAGAGGACCATGTACCCCCCGATGTACCGGGGGTTCCGAGCCACCAGGCCCTTGGCGTTCTCCAAGGCGGGGTTCAAAAGGCCCATCTTCAGCTGGGCCCGGGCCAGCCAGTAGAGGGCATCGGGGTTCCCCGGGTTCTCCTTCACCGCCCGCTCAAAGAGGCTCAGGGCCGCCTCGTAGCGTCCCAGGGCGTAGAGCTGGACCCCGGTCTTCAGGGGGTCCTGCTGTACCTGCCGCACCTGCGCCGCCGCAGGGGGCGGGGTCTGGGCCAAGGTGGGCACTGCCAGCAAGCCTAAGGTCAGAAGCATCCAGCGCATATCCTTCCTCCTACAGCACGAACCGCGTCACGTCCGGCGAGGCGAAGACCGCCTCCAACCGCTTCTCCACGTAGGCCCGGGTGATCTCCACCCGGCCCAGCTCGGTCTGGAAGCTGACCTCTTCCAGAACCCGCTCCAGCACCGTGGCCAGCCGCCTGGCCCCAATGTCCTCCAGCTCCTGGTTGGCCCGGTGGGCCGCCTGGGCGATGGCCCAAAGGGCTTCATCCTCAAAGACGAGCTCGGTGCCGTCGGCCCGCAAGAGCTCCGTGTACTGGCGGATCAGGGAGTTCTCCGGCTCCTTCAGGATGCGGTAGAACTCCTCGGGGCCTAACGGGGAGAGCTCCACCCGGATGGGGAAGCGCCCCTGGAGCTCGGGGATCAGGTCCGAGGGCTTGGCCACGTGGAAGGCCCCGGCGGCGATGAAGAGGACGTGTTCCGTGGAGACGGGGCCGATCCGGGTGGAGACCACCGTGCCCTCCACGATGGGCAGGAGGTCCCGCTGCACCCCCTCCCCCGAGACGTCCGGGCCCACGGTGCCCTCCCGGCGGGCCACCTTGTCTATCTCGTCAATGAAGACGATGCCCTCCTCCTGGGCCCGGCGCCTGGCCTCTTCCTTAAGCTCCTCCTTGTCAATGAGCCGCTCGGCGTGCTGGTTCTTGAGGACCTCCCTGGCCTCCCGCACCGTCATGCGCCGGCGCACGGGGCGCTTGGGCAGGAGGCCCTTGAGCATCTCGCCCATGCCGCCGAAGGCCTCGCCTCCCAGGACCCCCATGAAGGGCAGGCCCACCTCCTCCTCCACCTGGACCTCCACGGAAAGCCCGTCCAGGCGGCCTGAGCGCACGTCGGCGATGGAGGCGCGAAGCAAGGTGGCCAGCTCCTCCTCGGCGAAGGCCAGGGCCTTCTCCTCCACCTTCTTCTTCATCTCCTCCAGCACCAGCTGGTAGCTGGCCTCGGCCAGGTCGCGGACGATGGCGTCCACGTCCCGGCCCACGTAGCCCACCTCGGTGAACTTGGTGGCCTCCACCTTGACGAAGGGGGCCCCCGCCAGCCGGGCCAGGCGGCGGGCGATCTCCGTCTTGCCCACCCCCGTGGGGCCGATCATGAGGATGTTTTTGGGGGTGATCTCCCGGGCCACCTCAGGGGGGAGCTTTTTGCGGCGGTAGCGGTTCCTGAGGGCCACGGCCACCGCCTTCTTGGCGGCCTCCTGGCCCACGATGTGCTTGGAAAGCTCCTTGACGATCTCGGCGGGCGTCAGGTTCATGCTTCTCCCAGGGTGAGGACGGTGACCTGGCCGGAGGTGTAGAGGTCCACCTCGGCGGCGATCTTGAGGGCCTCCTCGGCGATCTCCTTGGCGCTTAGGGCCGAGTGGCGGAAAAGGGCCTTGGCCGCCGCCAGGGCGTAGGGTCCCCCGCTCCCCACCGCCAAAAGGGGCTCCTCGGGGGCGATGACCTCGCCGCTTCCCGAGAGGAGGACCATGTTTTCCCGGTCGGCGGCCACGATCATGGCCTCTAGGTGGCGGAGCACCCGGTCGGTGCGCCAGAGCTTGGCGGTCTCCACCGCCCCCTTGAGGAGGTTGCCCTTGGCCTCCTTGAGCTTCTCCTCAAAGCGCTCCAAAAGGGCCAGGGCATCGGCCACGCCCCCGGCGAAGCCCACCAGGACCCCTTCGCCCACCTCGAGGCGCCTCACCTTGACGGCCGCCCGCTTGAGGACCGTCTGGCCGAAGGTGATCTGCCCGTCCCCGGCCAGGGCGGTGACCCCCCCTTTGCGCACGGCCAGGATGGTGGTGCCGTGGATCTCCACAAGGGCACCATATCCCAAAGCCATGAGAAAGACGTTAGCCATGGCCTCAGGACCACAATCCCTCCCTGGCCTTTCCCCTAGACTGGTAAGGGTGAAGGCCAAGACTCTAGGCGAGCTCAAGCGAACCTACCCCATGGAAAAGCTTCGTCGCTCGGTGAAGGACGAGGCCCGGGAAAACCTTTTGGAAAAGCTCAGGCGAAAAGAGCCCCTTTTCCCCGGCATCCACGGCTACGAGGACACGGTGATCCCCGCCCTGGTCCAGGCCATCCTGGCCAAGCAGAACTTCATCCTCCTGGGCACCCGGGGCCAGGCCAAAAGCCGTATCCTCCGTAGCCTCACGGGCCTCCTGGACGAGGAGATCCCCGCCCTGGCCACGGAGCTTCGGGACAACCCCCTAAACCCCATCTCCCCCGAGGGCAAGAGGCTTTTGGAGGAGGCCGGGGACGAGGCCCCCATCGTCTGGGTGAGGCGGGAGGAGCGGTACGTGGAGAAGCTGGCCACCCCCGACACCACCGTGGCCGACCTCCTGGGCGACATGGACCCCATCAAGGCCGCCCGCCGGGGCACGGGCCTGGCCGACCTGGAAAGCATCCACTTCGGCCTCCTTCCCAGGGCCAACCGGGGCATCTTCGCCGTGAACGAGCTGGCCGACCTGGCCCCCAAGGTCCAGGTGGCCCTCTTCAACATCCTCGAGGAGGGCGACATCCAGATCCGGGGCTACCCCATCCGCCTCCCCCTGGACGTGTGGCTGGTCTTCACCGCCAACCCCCAGGACTACACCGCCCGGGGCCGGATCGTCACCCCCCTCAAGGACCGCATCGGCAGCGAGATCCGCACCCACTACCCCCGCTCCTTGGAGGAAGGGGCCCGGATCAGCGCCCAAGAAGCCTTCATCCCCGAGGGGGTGGAGGTGCCGGAGTGGATCCGGCTCGCCGTGGAGGCCGTGGCCTTCGCCGCCCGGGAGGACCGCCGGGTGGACCAGACGGCGGGGGTCTCCCAGCGCCTGGCCATAAGCCTCCTGGAGCTGGTGGCGGCGAGCGCCGAGAGGCGGGCCCTCCTCCTGGGGGGAAGGCCCGTGGCCCGGCCCCTGGACCTCTACATGGGCCTTCCCGCCATCACCGGCAAGCTGGAACTGGAGTACGAGGGGGAGCTCCAGGGGGCGGAGAAGGTGGCCAAAGACCTCATCCAGCGGGCCTTCGGCATGGTCCTCCCCCGCTACCGCCTGAGGACCGAGCCCATCGTGGCCCACTTTGAGGCCGGCAACCTCCTCACCCTGCCCGAGGACCCCAAGGCGGCCCTGGAGGCCATGGGGGAGGTGCCGGGGCTTTTGGAGGCGGCCGGGGAGCTGGCGGGAACGGGCCCTGAGCGGCTGGTCTCCGCCGGGGAGTTCGTCCTCGAGGGCCTGGTGGGCCGAAGGAAGCTCTCCCGGGGGGAGACCAGCTACCAGGCGGCGGAAAGGACGAGGGGGTATGGCAACTAAGGCCATTCGCTACACCCGCTACGAGGGGGGCCTCGAGGACCTCTCTCCCGAGGAGGTCTTAGCGCTCCTGGAAGACTTCCTCCTGGACTCGGGGTTTTCCGACCCCTTCCAGCGCTACGACCCCGACCCCAACCGCGCCCCCACCCTGGAGGACCTCTACGATGCCCTCCTTCAGGCCCTCCTCCAGAACGAGCTGGTCCCCGAGGACTGGCTCCGCGAAGCCCGCTTCGCCGAGCGCAAAGAGGAAACCCGCCTCCACCAGGCCATCCAGAACCTGATCCGCAAGCTGGAGGAGGCGGGCTACGTGCGCTTCCCGGGCCAGGACCCCACAGACCCCGCCCAGGGCGGCTACCGGGGCGAGGCGGGGGAGGCCCGGCTGGAGCTCACGGAAAAGGCCTCGGACTTCCTGGGGCTGAAAAGCCTCCGGGAGCTCCTGGGGGCCCTGGGCCGCAACCCCCCAGGCCTCCACCCCACCCCCCACCACGCCCCCGGGGTGGAGAAGACCGGCGAGACCAAGGCCTGGGACTGGGGGGACCCCCTGGAGCTCAACGTCCCCGAGACCCTGAAGAAGGCGGCGGCCAAGGGCCTGGAGAACCTGGACCAGGGCGACCTCATCATAGACCTGGCCGAGTACACCGCCAGCATGAGCACCGTGGTCCTCCTGGACTGCTCCCACTCCATGATCCTCTACGGCGAGGACCGCTTCACCCCCGCCAAGCGGGTGGCCCTGGCCCTGGCCCACCTCATCCGCACCCAGTTTCCCGGGGACCAGGTGCGCTTCGTCCTCTTCCACGACAAAGCGGAGGAGATCCCCCTATCCCGCCTCCCCCTGGCCCAGGTGGGCCCCTACCACACCAACACCAAGGCCGGGCTGGAGCTGGCCCGGACCCTCCTCAAGAAGATGGGCGGGGAGATGAAGCAGATCATCCTCATCACCGACGGCAAGCCCTCGGCCATCACCCTGCCCAGCGGGGAGATCTACAAAAACGCCTGGGGCCTGGACCCCCTGATCCTGGCGGAGACCCTCAAGGAGGCCACCCTGGCCAGGCGGGAGGGAATCCCCATCCACACCTTCATGCTGGCCCGAGAGCCGGAGCTTCTGGCCTTCGTCAAGAAGCTTTCCCAGATCACCCGGGGCAAGGCCTACCTGACCCACCCGGGCAACATCGGCCGCTACCTACTCCTGGACTTCCTCAACAAAAAGGTGCGTAGGAACTGATGGGCCTTCTCCCCTACCGCCTGGCCCTCCTCCTAAGTACCCGTACTGGGGCCCCCGCCGCGGCTTTCGCCGCGGCGGGGTGCTTACTCCTGCCCCGCCCCCATCCCAAACCCCCGCCCGCCCTGGTGCGGGCCTACCCGGAGACCCGAAGCCCCCTGACCCTAAACTTCCCCTACTACGCCGCGCGCAAGGGGGAGGGCTTCGCCCTGATTCCCTGGGACAGGTACATGGAAGAGGCCGAAGACCTCCTCCAGGGCCTGGGGGAAGGGGGGCCCTGATAAGCTTGGGCCATGGCGGAGCGCCCTTCCTCGCTGAGGCTGGGCCTGGTGGCCTACCCCGGGCTTGGGGGAAGCGGCATCGTGGCCACGGAGCTGGCGGAAAGGCTCGCCCGGATGGGGCACCGGGTCTACCTCTTCGCCACAGAACGGCCCTTCCGCCTTCCCCAAGAAAGCCCCGTGGCCTTTGTGCCCGTGGACCTGCCCTACTACCCCGTCTTCCCGGGGCCCCTCTACACCCTCTCCCTGGCGGGCACCCTGGAAAGGGAGGCCAAGCGCCTGGAGCTGGACCTCGTCCACACCCACTACGCCATCCCCCACGCGGCGGCGGCCTATTTGGCCCTCGGCGAAGGCTTTCCCCTGGTCCACACCCTCCACGGCACCGACGTCTCCGTCTTGGGCCTGGACCCCGCCTTCCACGGGCCCACCCGAAGGGCCCTCCTGGCCGCTAAAGCCACCACCGCCGTCAGCCGGGCCCTGGCCAAGGAGGCGGAGAAGGCCTTCGGGGTAAAGCCCGTGGTGATCCACAACGCCGTGGACCCGGAGCGCTTCCGCCCTAGGCCCGAGCGCAAGCGGCTTTACGCCGAGGAAGGGGAGTGGCTTCTCCTGCACGCCTCCAACTTCCGCCCCATCAAGCGGGTGCCGGACCTCGTGCGGGCCTTCGCCAAGGTCCGAAGGCGGGCCAAGGCCCGGCTCCTCCTCCTGGGCAAGGGCCCTGAGGAGGCCGAGGCCAGGCGGGTGGCGGAGGAGCTGGGGGTGGCCCCCTGGGTCACCTTTCACCCCCCCACCCGCCACCCGGAGGAGGTCCTGGGGGCGGCGGACCTCTTTCTCCTGGCCTCGGAGGAGGAGTCCTTCGGCCAGGCGGCCCTCGAGGCCCTGGCCTCGGGGGTGCCCGTGGTGGCCACGGCGGTGGGCGGGGTGCCGGAACTCATCACCCCGGAGGTGGGGAGGCTCGTGGAGCTCGGGGACCTGGAAGGCCTGGCCGAGGCGGTCCTGGAGCTTTTGCAAAGCCCCCATCTTCCCGAGATGCGCAGGCGGGCCCGGGCCTACGCCATAGAGCGCTTCCACCCCGAGGCCATCACCGGGCGGTACCTGGAGGTCTACGAGAAGGCCCTAACTTAGCCCACCTGGGGAGCGGGCTCCTTGGGCCTCAGGGCCTCGGCCACAAAGGCCGCCATCACCCCCAGCATCAGACCCAGGACCACGGCCAGGGCCAGGAGGAGGCCCCGCTTGGGGGCCACCTTCTCGTAAATGGGGTAGGCGGGGGCCAGAATGGAGGCCCAGGCCTCCTGGTTGCTGGCGATCTGGATCTGCAGGTCCGTGCGCTTTTGAGCCAGGGCCAGGTAGGCGTTTTTGGCCAGGTCCAAGGCCTGGTTCACCGTGTCCTGCTCCACCTGGGCCTTGGCCACCCGGTCCTTGAGGAGCCCGATGCGGGCCTCCACCTGGTTGATGCGGGCCAGGAGGGCGGCCCGCCTGGCAGAAAGCCGGGCCTCCTCCGCCTGGGCGTCAATGAGGGCGCTCCGGAGGCGCTGGAACTCGGGGTTGGGGTTGTCAAAGGTGAGGTCCTGGGCGGTGAGGCTGGCGATCTGGTCGTAGCGGCTACGGAAGGCCTCGTAGGCCGCCTTCTTGGTGGCGTACTCCAGGGTCACGGCCTCCTTCTCCCGCTCCTGGGCAGCGATCTTGGCCTTGCGGTCGCGGATGCGCCCGTCCAGCTCGGTGAGGCTCCGCTTCAGGGCTCCCTCTTCCGCCTTCAGGCCTGCGATCTCGGCCCTGAGGCCCACCACCCGGTCACGGTAGGCCAGCACGTCCGGGTTCACCTCCCGCAAAACCACGTCCGGCCTCGAGGCCACCTTCTTCAGGCTCTCCGCGTACCGGTACACCGCGTTGTAAATGTCCCGCGCCGTGTCCAGCTCCGTCAAAAGCCGCGCCCGCAACGCCTCCTCGTCCGCAATCCGCCGCTGCAGGTCCTGCACCAAGGGCGCAAGCTTCCTCTCCTCCTCCTTGAGCGCCTCCTCCTCCGCCTTCAGGGCCACCAACCTGGCCTCCAAGTCCACAATCCGGTCCCGGTAGGCCAGCACATCGGGGTTCACCTCCCGCAAGGCCGCGTCCGGCCTCGAGGCCACCTTCTTCAGGCTCTCCGCGTACCGGTACACCGCGTTGTAAATGTCCCGCGCCGTGTCCAGCTCCGTCAACAACCTCGCCCGCGTGGCCTCCTCGTCCGCAATCCGCCGCTGCAGGTCCTGCACCAAGGGAGCGAGCTTAGCCTCCTCTTCCTTAAGCGCTTTTTCCTCCCGGTCCAAAGCCGCCAGGTCCGCCCGGAGGTCCAAGGCGGTGGAGAGAAGCTTCAGGTGGGTGGGGTTTAGCTCCTGGTTCTTGAGCTTGAGGCCCAGGAGGTCCCTCAGGTTCCCCCCCTGGGCGATGGCGGCCGCCACCGCCGGGTCGGCGGTGATCTCCCGCTCCAGGGTGATCAGCCTGGGCTCCTTGGCCAGCTCCTTTTCCGCCTCCTCCAGGCGGGTTTGCTTTATGGCCCTCTCCGTGGCCAGGCTCTCCAGCCGCTGGCGGATGGAGGCCACCCGGTCCGCGTACCCGCCCAGCTGCCGCTTCCACACCTCCAACTGGCTCTTCCGCTGAAACTCCGCCCAGGCCCCCTCGGCCGCCTTGAGCCTGGAATCGGCCTCCTTCAACCGGTCCGCCACCAAGGCCTCCGCCTCCTTCACCGTGAGCCCAGCCACCAGGTTCTCAATGGACAGGTTGGGAAGCTGGGCCTTGTACTGGTCAAACCGCCTCCGGGCCTCACCCAAATCCGCCTCCACCCGGAACCGGTCCGTGGCCAGGCTCTCCAGCCGCTGGCGGATGGAGGCCACCCGGTCCGCGTACCCGCCCAGCTGCCGCTTCCACACCTCCAGCTGGCTCTTCCGCTGAAACTCCGCCCAGGCCCCCTCGGCCGCCTTGAGCCTGGAATCGGCCTCCTTCAACCGGTCCGCCACCAAGGCCTCCGCCTCCTTCACCGTGAGCCCAGCCACCAGGTTCTCAATGGACAGGTTGGGGAGCTGGGCCTTGTACTCCGCCAGGCGGGCCTCGGCGTCCTGAAGGAGGGCCTGCTTCTGCGCCAGGTCCTTCTGCAGGGCGATGAGCCTGGCCTGGGCCGAGGCGTAGGCCTCGGTATAGGCGGAAAGCTCCGCCTGCCAGACGGGGATCTGCTCCCGCCCCTTAAACTTCTCCAAAACCTGGGCGGCCTGGGTGTAGGACTGGCGCACCCGCTCCAGCTCCCTCGCCAAAGAGGCCTGGGCCTCTGCTAAACGCCGGTTGATAATGGCCAGCTGCTCGGGAGGCGTCCCGATGGGCACGATGGCCTCCTGCCGGCGCATCTCCGCCAGGGTGGCCTGGATCCGCCCCTGGACCGCCGCCAGGTCCCGCTCCAGGCCCGCCAGCTCCGTGTCCAGGCCCACCCTCTCCTGGGTCTTAGCGTCCAGCTCCGCCTTGTCCTGGGGCAGGGTGGTGGTCTTGTTAAAGGCCTCCCAGCGGGCCTGGGCCTCCCGGTAGGCCTTCTCGGCGGGGGTCACCTGCTCCTCCAGGGCCTTGAGGCTGGCCTCGAGGCGGGCGAGGGGGATGGCGTTCACCCGCCTCTTCACCGCCTCCACCCAGAGGTTGGCCGCCTTGGCCGCCACCTGGGGGTCCGGGGCCTGAACGGTGAGGCTGGCCACGATGGGGGGCACCTGGTTAGGGTTTACCGCCTGGAGCTTGGGGGAGATGTCCTTGACCTTGAGGTCCCGCATCATCCGCTCAATCCCTCGCAGGCTTCCCCGGTCCTGCCAGCGCGTGGGGAGCTTGCCCTCTTTCCGCAGGGCCTCCCACACCTCCCCTACCGTCTCCTCGGAGAGGGCCAGGGCCTTTAGCCCCTCAAAGGTGATGGGCGTGGCCTGCTGCACCTGGATCCTCTGCTCCAGCTGGGCCTGCACCTGCACCGGGGCCACGCTGAGGGTAGCCGTGGAGGCGTAGGTGGGCTCGGCGATGAGGAAGCCGTAGATAAGGGCCAAGGCGGCCAGGATCAGTGGAAAGGC
>Ga0209670_100511_pt1 | contig 22688 bp, 30 predicted proteins | sample PerSpoBPS_BMetaG_FD_184741 | JGI IMG/M metagenome (GOLD analysis project Ga0209670, IMG submission 184741) | Thermal spring microbial communities from Yellowstone National Park, Wyoming, USA - Perpetual Spouter B (PS_B) MetaG (SPAdes) (version 3) | ecosystem: Environmental > Aquatic > Thermal...
ACTAATAGATTCCATCGAGAGGAGGCTATCGGCGAGAATAGATGCTGTAGAGAAGAGTCTATCAACAAGGATAGCTACTGTAGAGAAGACCCTGGCAGAGCTGAGAACAGATCTAGATAAAAAGATCTCGGAGGCTAAGAGCGATCTAGATAAAAAGATCACAGAAGTTAAAAACGATCTTGATAAGAAGATCAGCGAGGTAAAGGATGATACTAAGTATCTAAAGTGGAGCCTAGATCAGCTAAGAGACAACGTGATAAATGTATTGGTTAAGGAGCTCATATCAAGAAAGAGCTAGGAGATTAAGAAAAGGCAGATGATCCCTTCCTCGCATCTCTAGGAGGCTTTTTCTCCCTTGGACTGTTGTCTGTTCTCCGTCTGAATGCGTTCTCATCCCTATCAGCATACCCATAATAGGAGCATTACTCTACAGGCCGGAGCCACTGCTTCTACAGAATCATTGGACTTCTACTACCATAGGCCTCCTCTCCACGGGACGAGGCTTTTTAATGTACGAGGAGAGATTAAAGATCGTGAACTTAAAAGAGCAAAAAGATCACAATAGACTTGTTGTATAAGGGACTTAAGCAACATTACGGCGTTGATAAGGCTTATGATTACAAACTGGAAGCCTCGCCCTTTAGGGCTGGATAGGGCTCGGCTTTTAAACCTTCTAGGGAAATATCTGTCACTGTGATAAGTATAGATATGGCTTTGGGGGTCGGGGGTTAATGTCTCAGATGGTCACCACGTGTGGGTGTCTCGATGTTCCTGGAGAGTCCGCTTGTCCCGATGGTTGTTGGGTGTCGCTTGTTTTCTTTTGTTTTAGATTGCTGTGCTTCTTGATCCACAGGGTTTTGATCCTGTGGCATCGGGAGACTTCCCCCCACTCCACCTCCCGGGCGATATGCCCTAGGAGGCTTCTCGGAAGGTCGGTTGAGCCCAGCGGCACTGGGCTCCCATCTAGGGCTATGCCTAGAACCCTGAAGCCCTTCTGGGCAGAGCCCTCATAAAGGGCTTCGGTCTCGGGAGCTCTAAGCATCATAGCATCCCGAGGTCTCTGCACACCAAGATCTAGCAGAGATATCGCCTCATAATCAAAACAATTATGGATTGTATGCTTATAAGCCTAAGCTGGATAACAAACGAACATAAAAGCATTCCCACTACCATGAAAAAAGATACAGCCCAGCCCAATGTTCAACGATGTAGAGCTAATAACCCCCAGCCAGAAGGGTAACACCCAAGACCCTAGCATAAAGAAGATGATCTTCTATAGAATTGAAAGGGGGGTCATATATAACCAGATCAGTTCAAGATTAAAAGCAGATCTTTCTCCATAACTTAAGGATCTTTGATTTAGGGGTATGATCATAGTTTATAAGCCGTGAAGAATTAATAAAAACAGGAGAACAGCTTAAACAGAAAGAAACTAAAAACATATTTAATAAGTGCGTGATCTATTATTGAATTAGGTAGGGTGCATAGATTGTTTCTTACGAGGGAGGAGGAGAGGATCTATTCTGGAGATGCTGGATGGGTTCTTGAGAAGGTCATGAGGGTGGTTGTTAAGGTTGGGGAGGCTCTTGGGGCTGATAGGCTCGTACCTATATCCCATGCCCACGTCTCTGGGGTTGGCTATGCTAACATAGGGGTTGCTGGACTATCTTTTCTTGGGGATCTATATGCCGGTGGGGCCAGATTCTCTGTCTATACGACAGCAAACCCAGGCTCTGTTGATGATGAGAGTGTCTACTACTTCAACTACGGCGAGGAGTTTTTCAGAGGGCAGAGAGAGGTTCTGGAGATCCTCAGGAATATGGGTGTTAAAGGCTTTACATGCACTCCATACTACTATAGAGAGCCGAAGCCCAGTGAGATTCTCGCATGGGCGGAGAGCAATGCTGTGCTTCTGGCAAACAGCGTTTATGGTGCTAGGAGTAATAGAGAGAGTGGGCTGTTAGCCCTTTTTGAGGGGATTTTAGGTAAGGCCTACAGAGCTGGTCTCTTAGTTGAGGAGAATAGAAGACCCCAAGTTGTTGTGAAGGTCATGGCTAGGATCTCGGGGCTCTCGAGCTATGGAGCCCTTGGCCTCACAGTGGGGAGAATAGCTGGCGAGAGGATCCCATATGTGGAGGGGGTTAGATTCACTAGGCATGAGGAGATAAAGGGTTTTCTAGCTGCTGCTGGCTCTAGCGGTGGGATGGGGCTGGTGCTGGTGGAGGGTATCTCGCCCGAGGCCGGCAAGATACTGCGCGATGATCTCAAAGGGGTAGAGAGAGTTTCGATAGATGATAAGGATCTCTCAGGGGCTCTTGATAATATATCGTGTGAAGAGGTTGACGCAGCCCTCATAGGGTGTCCACATGCATCTGCAGAGTTGATTGAAGACCTAGCTAGGTTGATCATCGACAAGGGTGTTAAAGCACATAAGCCTGTCTGGATCTTTACTTCTCATCAAATATACAGGGATCTCTCTAGAAGAGGTCTTGTAGAGGTCCTCGAATCGAGGGGGGTGAAGATATTCTCAGGGATCTGCGGTGTAATATCTCCGTTAAATAGCCTCGGATATAGATGTTTAGCAACACCATCCGCCAAGGCAGCCTTCTACCTTCCCAAGCTAGCAGGGGTTAGATATGTCTACATGGATCTCTCGGACATAGTTTCACGTCTTTTTAAATAGCCTGGCTATGTTTATTAGCTACCTTAGGTAATAATTATACCGGTCACAGAAGTGTCGTAGCATATGCCGAGCTATAGAAGGAGTCCACTAGTATTTCTATTCTCCATAGCCCTCAACTCGATCCAGGCTGGATTGAAGTTAGTAGCCTTCATACTCACAGGATCATTAGCGGTATATGCTGAGATGCTCCACTCAGTGGGTGACACTATAAATAGCCTTGTGCTATATATGGGAGCTCTTCTAGTTAATAGAAAGCCCTCTCCTAAATACCCTTTAGGCTTTGCAAGATTCCCCTATGTAGCTAGCATTATATCTGTCTCCATATTGGTTGGCGCTATAGCTAACAACATCTTTATCAATGCATATGAAGCCCTCCACAGAGGTGTCGGAATATATGGTGAATTGCTGGCTGGGAGCTCATTAATAGGGATCGCGATAGGGATAGACATTGCTATACTAACTGCTGTATATAGAATGAGGCAGATGTGGAGGGATCCAGGGTCTAGGCTGAGACCGATAGCCTTTGCACTCATAATTGAAGACCTATTCTCACTGAGCGGTAATGCAACAGCTCTATCCTCTCTGATCCTCTCAAGTAGATATCCTCATATAGACGCACTCGGCTCGATGATCATAGCATCTGTAATTCTGACCGCGTCGGCATATGTAATATATAAGAATATAGAGGTGCTGGTAGGCAGATCCGCTCCAAAGGATGTCATGCTCAAGGTTCTAAAAACTATATCAAGGTTCGGTGAGGTGGTGGACATAGATGATCTTAGAAGCTATGCGATAACCCCGGACTACATATTTATAGTAGCGACATTGGGGATAGATCCTAGGAAGAGTATGAAGGAGCTCGATATTCTGAGAGAGAGGATTATTAGCGAGATATTAACGATAGATCCTAGGATAAAAAGGGTTGTCGTTGAATTTTCTAGCGAGCCCGTTGATGACAGAGATCGGGAGAGGATATATAAGGAGATAAGTCATATAGATGACTGACCTCTTCGCTTGTTCCTCAATTGTCATTGATTGTCGCTGATTTTCTTTTTGTTTTGGATTGCTGTGTTTTTTGATGCACAGGATTTTTAGCCCTGTGGCATCGGGGGCTTCCACCTCCCCCACAGGGATATGAATATCCCTGTAGTTTCATTGGTGGCTGTGGAGCCCAGCGGCACTAGGCTCTCATCTAGGGCTAGGCTTAAGAACCCGAAGCCCTTCTGGGCAGAGCCCTCATGCAGGGCTTCGGTCTCAGGAGCTCAAGCATCATAGCATCCCGAGGTCTCTGCACACCCAGGTCTAGCAGAGATTATCACCTCATCATAAATACAATTATGAACTGGATACTTATAAGCTTAAGCCCAGACAACAAGCGAATATAAAAGCATTCCCATTACCATGAAAAAGGATACAGCCCCTGGGAGTCGCTATAGCAGGCTATGCTATTGGAATAATAATGCTCCTAAGACCCCAGCTCGCATTAATGGGGATTGGGGACTTCATAGTATCATCAATACCATACATAGTTATAATAATAGCCCTCGCACTAGCCTCGATATTTGGTAGGAAAAGCCTGGGCTCTCATGTATAATCTCCTAGCTTTTTACCGGTTATTAGGCTATTCTATTGCTTGTTCTACTCATATCTAGTGATTTTGCTTTCTGATCTGGTATTTAGCGATCCTATAAGCTTGATTGCTAGTATTAGTGGAGCTGTTACTGTTACTGCTATTGTTGATGTTTCTATGGCGTTTCTATATCCCCCGCTTATTGTTATTATTGTTGGGGGTCCTATGAGCGCTCCTAGATCGAACATTGCTGTGTATATGCTAGAGGCTGCTCCCCTCCTGTGCTCGGGTACTCCTAGTAGTGAGATTATCTGGAGTGAGGGGAATAGGAGGCCCATTCCTGCTCCTGCTATTGTTGCTGATATAATGGCTATAGATCCTTCTGGGTTTGATGCTATGAGCATATATCCTGCTATGCTTGCTATAGATCCCGTGATCGCTGTTGCCCAAGGGTCTGGCTTTCTGAGTGCTATTAGGGCTAGTCTCGATGCTAGGCTTGTTATGGCCATTAGCGTGAAGAACATAGCTGTCTCGAATGCTGACAGTCCTCTCACCTCGTGTAGGGCTGGGAGGAAGTAGGAAATCGATTGATAGCCCACTACATAGAAAAATAGAGATGCTGATGCTAGTGTGAATGACGCGCTGAGTAGCCCTCCACCCTTTTCACGGGGCCTTGCATAGATCCTTGGAAGTCTATAAGATACACTAATTCCTGCCGAGGCTATTGAGAACACTATTGCTAGTATGTAGACAAGGCCCCAGGATCCTATGGATAGAGCCACTCCGAAAACCGAGGGCCCCACTATGAACCCAAGACTCCACATCAGACTCCTCCAGAGAATAGCTCTAGAAGCCATCTCGCCTGAGATGCTCGCCGAGTACAGGGATGCTGGTATGAAGAGGGCAACAGATGCTCCATGAATGAGCCTACCCATATAGATTGGCTCTAGACTGCTTGATACCATATATAGGAGGCATGCTATAGATCCTAGAATAGATCCGGATATCATGATGACCTTAGCATACCCCTTATCGCTTAACACACCAACAACCAGCCTGAGGGGTATGGATGTAGCAGCATAGCTACTCGCAAGAAGAGACACGCTAGCCTCGTTAGCACCCAGAGAGACGGCATATCTGGGGAGATATGTAGAAGCGCCGATAAGGGCTATCACATATAACAGAGTAGATATATTGAGAAGCCACTCATTTATAGAGACACCTCCAGGCAGGATCCTAGAACACACACCAAAACCCATAGGGGTACAACCGCTAGGTTATTATAACATATATGGCCTATTAATCTATCCAGAAACTGAGGATAGGAGCATGCTAGAAGCTGGATCGCTATGTCTAGGTGTAGGTGTTGTAGGTGTTCTAAAAATCTCTCCCATCCTAAGGGGCGAGATTTTTTGTCACAGCCATGACTATTTCGAGCAAGCTCCTGCTCTGTTTTTCTTCTTTTTATAGCTGCATCAAACACTATCCAGAATGACGATCAAAAGATGATGACCTGAAGGCGGGAAGAGGTCAGTTCCTGATCTAGTACATTCTCTTCTATGATCTTAGCGATCTTTCTCGCAGCCTCTACGGTTGCCCTGCCTTCATGCAGCTAACCACTATTTTCTTAAACTCGAACCCCCTATTCCCTCCCATCTCTCTTATCACATATATAGCCATCAGAGCCATTATGTTCTATTCCCCTGGGATATAAATATTCTTAGCATATGTTAAGATCCTTGTATACTCTGTGCAAGGCATATATTTTAAACAGCCCCTGCCCTATGCTTTTTAAGGTTTTGCCTTGGGATCTCGATCTCGCCCTAGGGTAGGTGTAATCTTTAGTTATAGACGCATAGCTGTTTATAACTCCAAAAACAATTATATATTGATTTAGATATGTTCTTAAAACCAGGCGTAAAGATCGGTCCAACGGATCGGAAGAAACTCGTCCTAGCCTGGTGGCCATTCTCGATCATAAGCTTCGACAGCTGTCCAGAGAACATGTTCCTAGTAGATCTAGTCGTGGCCTCAGAATCGAGAGACCCGCTCCCCATAGTTCTAACAATGAGGAGATACAGGGATAGATATCGTCTGGAGCCCTCGCCCCCCGTTAATGCTCCACTGATTGTTACTAAGAGCGTCGGGCCCTCACAGATACTGGGATCTATATTAAAGATCTACAGAGATTTGAGGGATAGGATACCTGCTAGGGAGGAGATAGATATTAGAAGCCTTAGAAGGATGGTCACACAGATAAGGGGTAAAAGACCCCACACGCTAGAAGAAGCCCTAGCAAACCCTATAACCAGAGGGATACTCTCTGAGATCCTGGAATCTATATGCATTAAAACCGATAATGTGAGGATATCCAGCTATATACCTCTATATATTTTAATTGGAGCTGACATGGTTAAGAAGGAATTCTATATATATATGGAGAGAAAGCTGAGAAGCACCAATCACGAGGTATATGCACTAGAATTAGAAGGAGTTGCCGCAGTGTTAAATAAATATCAGAATCCCGGGATACACGGCGAGGCAATAGGTAGCGACTATATATAATATAAGATGATATTCCATCCTATAGGACGGAATATGTGGGGTTCTTATGAACCAAGATGTCTATCTATGGCTAGAGGATCTAAGCAGTCAAGAGACTCTTAGATGGGCGGAGAAGCAGGATCTAGTAGCTAGGAGAGTTGTCGCTCGCTATGGGGAAAGGCTGTATGCGAGGTTTGTAAAGCTATATGAGGAACCCATATACTACTTCTTCAAGGTGTCTCTTAGGGGGTATTTCTACATGTATAGATCTAGGGATTATAGAGTAGGGATTGTGTATAGGGATGGGGAGACGGAAGACCTAGTTATTTCGAGCAGACTGGGTAGGAAGGCGATCATAACTAATTACTACATAGACGATGGGGGAGAATGTTGGCATACTATTATTCAATAGGGGGAAAGGACGTAGGTAGGCTAAACGTCATGGATATAGAGAGTGGCGAGATCATAGATACTATGGAGGGCTCTATCAGTAAGGTCCTATTTCTTGAAGGAGGTAGATATTACTATGTTAGATTATATAGATCGGGGAAATGCCCAGACGGTGTATCAGCTCCCTGCGCAAGGGTGTTTCTCAGGGACTCTGGCAAGGATGAGACGGTATTCGGCTATGGAGTAGGAACCTCTAACTTTATAACCCTTAAAAGTTCTTCAGACAGATCCAAGGCCCTCATTAATGTCACCTATGGGTGGAGGAGCTCCACACTGTATCTAGGTGATCTCATGAGGCCAAACACATGGGTTAGGATCTATGGGGGCGATCACATGTATCACCCAATAGACTATATAGATGGGTGCCTGGCTGTAAGGGCTTATGATCGCGGGGGCATGGGTAGGATCATATGTGTTAGAGAAGATGTGAGAGAGGTTGTGCCGGAGTCCCGCGAGTACATGGATTCAGCAGCCACCCTAGGAGATAAGATCGCCTCCATATATCGACTCAGATTACTACTTTGAAAAAATATATTTCTATGATTTGAAAGGGAATAGGCTTGGCATCTATGTCCCAGAGTATCCCTCAAGCATATATGTATATGTGGATCAGGCATATAGTGGGGAACTTATAGTAGAGCTAACGTCTTTTGTTCAGAGATACAGGGTAGTCAGGATCTCCTCTAACCTTGAGGCCATGGTGATCAAGGAATCGGGGTTCATAAGAACTTCGTGGTGGAGCATGGATACGCAAGATCTCACGATGGCACTAGGATACATTACTTTATCGTGAGGAAGAAAGACTCTACACAGCATAGAGCTATATTATATGGATACAGAGGGTTTGGAATACCCTTTACAACTGAAAGCCTCGCCCTTCAGGGCGGGGATAGATGTGAATGTTTTTAGCTTTTATCTCTATTTATTTGGGGCTCTATGGCCTCTGGCGATGGGGGTTGCTAACCATCTCGATCGGGGTAATGGTTAGTCCCGAGTCCGGGGCCATAGAGCTCTCAAGAGATACAACATAGCCCTGAACTACGCTATAAACAAGATATTGAGGCTGAATCTAAAGAAAATCGGGGAGGTTCACAACGCTCTATACAGAGAGCTGAGGGAATGGTTCGACCTCCCATCAAGGGTGGCCCTTGACTGCTATAGGGATGCTCTTGCTAATGCTAATGCCTGGAGGAATAATCCTAGGAGGGGTAGGAGACCGAGGATTAAGAGGCTTAGCATGCTTCTACATCAAGGCTTAGGATACAGGGTTAAAGAAGGATATGTGGAGATCATAGGAGGGGGTTAAACTCAAAATCATTGGCTTGGATAGGAGGTATGATAGCTATGAGAATGGGGAGGCTAGGCTAGTCCATAGAGATGATAAGATGATGCCGTGGATATCCAAGAGGATCCCCAAGCCGCAGCCTTACCAGCCTAGAGATGTTATAGCTGTAGATATTAATGAAAAGAAGATAGTGTATGGAGATCACGTGATCAATGAGGAGATAGACACCAAGATCGATGAAGCCCATAGATGGAAAAAGCTTGCAGAGGATCTTCAGAAGAAATACTCATCCACCAGATATCCTGCATGGAGGAGGAGAAGAGGGATCCTGAGAAGAATAAGATCCTATCACAGAAAGGCTAGGAATATACTTGAAGACTGGGCTAGGAAAACATCGCTTAAGATAGTGAAGCTTGCTAAGAGGCTTGGATACGCAGTTGCTAGAGAAGATCTCAAGGGACTCATAGAATCGCTTAGGGATCTGCCCAAAGATCATAGGAAAAAGCTAATCATGATGGGCTATAAGAGACTGGGAAAGTGGATTGATTGGCAGACTAAGAAACAAGGGGTGCCATTAGCAATAGTAAACCCAAATGGGACATCCTCGGAGTGCCCAAAATGCGATTCCAAAGGATTGGAGGAGATAGGCTATAGAAGGCTTAGATGCCCAAGATGCGACTTTGAGGGAGATAGGGACGTTATAGGAAAGCTGAATATCAGGAAGAGGGCTTTGAAAAAGCTAAAGATCAAAGTAATTCCTGGGGGATCTCTGACCACCCCGACTGCCCCAGATGACAGATGTAAACCCGAATAGATGGGGGGAACCGATGATCCGTCCTGAAGGGAACCCTCGCCCTTTAGGGCGGGGAGGAGGTCAGCACAGGCGACTATAGTTAAGATAACCCATAACAGCTTAATCTAAGCCTTTTGTCATCACTGCCCTATAGGGGGTAAGGAGGTTCGGGCTTTAAGGAGGTTTAAATTGTTTAATATTATATCTCCTCGAAGCTCTTAGCTTCGTTAGCTTCAGCCGGGGCTTTCTATAATTGCCGCTTGTTCCTTGCATCCCGAGGATATTCATATGCCCAACACATAAGGATATCGTCTCATGATCAAAATAGTTATAGTTAAAGATTAGAAGCTTATAAGCTTAAGCTTAAATAACAAACGGATATAAAAATTAACATAAAAGGATACAGCCCACCATATCCTTGGTCTCCACCCACTCGGGGTGATCCCTGCCCATGGCTTGCCTTCCTAGCTTCCTTCTGCTCATTGCTGTTGGGAAACCCCATATACTGGTTTTCTTACTCTTCTTCCTATTTTTTCTGACAAGCTCAAGTATCACTAAAAAGAGCATTCTTTTAGACTGTGTAGCTATGCCTTATTTGACCTTAAAGATCTATTATAGAAACTAGGTAGTCTCATGATAATGGAGATTGTCTCCCCACGGGTATTTTAATCAGTACTCAAGACCTAGCTCATCTCTCGCAGCTCCCGAGCTCATCATCCCTGTATATTTGTGGTACTGATTCTTATAATCTCTATCTCTAGGTTCTGTGTGAGTATATACTATCCCAGAATAGTTTCTCGTAGTGCTGGATCATTTTGGCAGCTTGTCTCATAAACTCTTTATCATCTGGGTAATATTTAGATGCTATCGCAAGCGATCTCTCAATAAACTGATCATAGGGAGGTCTGAAAACCTGGAAAAAACCCAGGCTCTTATAGCCATATCTGCTACCGAGTGCATCTCCAAACCTCGTTGAAGCCTCTCCCCATATCGGGAAGTTTACTGCGAATGCGAATGCTATGACGCCTATGCTGGCATAGTGGGCTAACCACGATATGTAATGTGTATACGCAGTTGCCTGGGGACTAACATCAATATCTGAGGGTCTCCTAGGCTCTATACCCAGCTCCCTTAACAAATCTGCTAGACCCTGCAAAGCCCTATAGTCTGCATCAACAGCATCTCTGAAGTAGGATAGCTCCTCCATATCCCTGGCTCTTGAGAGCATCAGAGCCAGAGACCTGAGATCATGGTTCACTATATACCACTGATTAATAACAAACCTCTTAATAGCTTCAACCCCGAGTCTACCGTTAAATGCATCAACGACTAGAGGGTGATTAACGATCTCGATCTCTACAGACTTAAGAGACTCCCTAACCTCATTATAAAAACCCCTGACATCCCTCCCGACCATCAGAAACACCTTAACATAGAAGTCTAGAAGCCTATTAAAGAAACTATAGAATATCTATAGTCTCCTCCCACTATAGAGGAAGGGCCTATATCCTTAGTCTAAAGCTATGATAATTAATATACTAGCTATTAGCATATTTAATTATGGAATGCGATATGGATATAGCTTCTAGAAGAGACGATCAAGAGGATCGGAATGCCCAGACAGAAGCTCTTAAAAATTTCGCGAGAGGCTAGCCAGCCTGAGCTATGTTACCGATGTAGCGATTCCTGGTGAGGATGTTTATGAGAATATGTTCTTATTGTTGTTAGGAGGAATGTGGAGGATATAGCTGAGATTATGAAGATAGCTAGTGAGGTTGAGGAGGAGTATATGGGCAAGGTTTCGATAAATCCTTATATAGCTTTGGAGGGGGAGGAGCGTATAACACCCTCACCGCCCTAAAGAGGAGGGTTTTCTATGCTGGGGTCTAGGGTGTTAGCCCCTGGAGAGAGATTGACGGCTTTACACTGCTATGTGCTACCAAGTAGCTCTCAATCTTCCTAGCTATCCTTATCATGTAGCCTACGAGCTATGTTCAGCGCAGCGTTTATATCTACATTGATCTTCTTCCCAGTCTTTCTACATATGTACAGTCCTCTGTATACCCTCCCCTTCTTGTGTTTTACTCCACATATTGAGCACCTCTAACTAGTATAGTCCTCAGGAACTATCTCCACGTCTATGCCATGCTCCATGAATATATCCACGATCCAAAGAACTATCTTCCTAAACCACCATGTATTAGCATTATACTCGTTGCCATTATCCTGTAAGAGCATATATGGATATCCAATGTATAGCTTCCTAACACCTCTTCTATATAGATCATCTGCTAGGAATCTGATAGCTGTTATATAGAGATGCCTAAGCCTCTCATCCCTCTTATACATAGCATCTAGATACCTCTTGAGGTAGTAGATCCATGTTGATACCCCAAGCCTCCTAAGCATATCCCTAATAGACTGATAAGTAGCTATCTCCCTCTTCCACCAGTAGTATTCGGACTTGATAGACCCTCCCTTAACGAGTAAAGCTGATCCGTCTGAGACTACTACAGCGAATAGGTTGTTAAGACCCATGTCTATGAAAGCCTCCTTATCATCAATAGGATCCCTCTGCCTAATACTCTTCGGATTTGTGATCCTCTGCTTCTTCTTTTCCTCCTCATCATCGTATATGGGCTTTACATAGCCCTTTGGATTCGATTTAGGCGGATCTGCACCAACCTCTATTGGTAGGTGTGCGAACCACTTACCAGCCTCATATATGATTTCAAGCCTTCCCTGCTTACCCTCCCACCTAATCCTACCAACATATTTTATTTTAAGATCGAAGTCCTCGAGTACTATGTATCCCTCGTTCTCGCTGATAGGCTCTAGATAATATCTATCGTTTCTGATCAGTATGTGTATCCTCTTCTCCCCGTATCCCTGTCCTTCCAATAGCCTGGTGGAGAGACCTTCTTGATATGCAGAGGTAGCCTACCCTGTTTCCTTAGATCTAGTAGCTCGAAGAAAGCGTTCCAAGCCTCATCATTCTTATTAACAACCTGACCAGCATTAACACCAAGAACCTCCCTATACTTATGATAATATCTCTTGTTAATCTCATCCCTCCTCTTTACTGTAAGCTCATATCTGAAGAATGCCTGGCTCTTCTCATAGTTAAGCTCATTCCACAGCCTAGCACATGCCAAGCCTATGTCGAATAGCGTTTCTTGTTCATATCTGTTTGGGAATAGCCTCAACCTAACTGTTCTCTTATTGCTCCTCTTCCTCCTCTCTATTAGCTCTCTAAATGCTTCCAGGGGGTCGGAGTCTCTGGCGGGCACGCCTCGGGGATTCCCCCCGCCGGACATCTTACTAGCATATTTGCCCACCGAGACCCACCCCCACTAAATAACACGATGAAAACCCTATAAAAACATACCCCGCCCTAAAGGACGAGGCTTGCCCTGTTGTCATTCATATTTTGGATCCTTAGCTAGTGCTTTTATATGCGTTTGGCAGAATAACACTTGGGTAGTAGCTGTGCATAGGGTTAGGGATGTTGTGAAGAGAGTGTATAGTGTGCTTGAAACGCTTGGGTATAAGCCTGTTGTGGTTGGAACCTATGCTCTCATACTCCAGGGCTGGCTATCGGAAGATTATTTCATGGAGACAAAGGATATCGATATCTATATAGATGAGCCTATGATCGTGTTTGATGATCGTATTGAGGAGTCCATATACAGCCTCGGTCTCTCTCTTGGAAGAAGCGAAGCAGGGGGTATCTACATTGATTCCGACAAGCCAATAGAGATATTATATCCTCTTCACGAGTTCTATATACCGCCGAGACTCTTGGAGAGGGTTGTGATTATAGATGATATGAGGATCCTAGAAGGACATGCTGTGCTAGTTGCAAAGGCGTTGGGAGGAAATATAGATCAGCTTGCAGAAGCGATTAGTGTGAAACCAGATCCATTAACATTATCTGTATTGCTGGAGAATATAGCTGGCTACGTTAGTAGAGAGATATATATGCTTGCAAAGAAGAGGGTTAAGAGATTTATTGAGTTGTTGGGGCTGTTTCGGTCTTCATAATCATTTGTAGTGCTCATGTTCATTGGTTTCTGAGACCTCTTAACGCTATGAGATATGCTGATGCTTATAAACCCCAGAGATATATTTAATTGGTGACCCCGAGTTTCCGAGAGCCGTAGGGTGATGATCCGCTAGGCGACTGGTGGGGAGCCTCTGCGGTGAGGGGGCTCGGGGAGACCGTTGAGAAGCAGATGGTGGAGAGTCTTGAAATTATCGAACATGAAAGACTATGAACCACCATCTGCTGAGAAACGGAATCGATATTCAGTTGGAGGGGTGGTTCTAGCTGGCTAAGATTGATCTCGGAGGCTTGATCCCGGCCCTCGATGGCTGGATTCTATGTGTTGATGAGGAGGGGGAGGGATGCACCATATCTGTTAAGCTCCCAGACTGGGTTGATAAGGATAAGGTGAAGAGAATATATATAGCCCTGTATATAGCTGCTAGGGCTACTATGGATTATAGGGTAGCCGCTGCTCTCCACATATACTCTGCTAGGAACAGGTTTACCGCCCGCCCAGAGATCCTTGTGAGGGCCATGGCTGATTCCAAGGTCTATTCGAAGATCCCGAGGGCTATAGAAGATGAAAACCCCTATGCGTGGCAGGCCATGCTCTACAGAGGGATTCTATATGCATACTCGATCTTAGACCTCGAAAGGCCCGTGCTCGTTAAGGTGGATCCCCCTAGGGATAAGAGGGAGAGGGAGAGGCTAAGAACCCTGCTAGAGGGGAAGAGGGTAGCTGTGAGGGGGAAAACATACTATGTTGGGGGGCTCCTGAGGAGGATCGGAGGTGAGAAGATAGCACCATGGATATACCTAGTGCAGAAAAAATCACTCAAAGCAATAGAAGAAACCTGCAAAGGAAAATACAGGGTCATAAAGATCTAGGGCTTAGATAATTTCAATCTTCACCCCACCCTTTAGGGCGGGGAGAAGGTCAGAGCCATCAAAAACGAGGATTGAAAACCATATCTTCGCTTAAATACCCCCTAAACAAACTAATAAAAAGAGCAAAATATGATCTACTATAGAACTGAACAAGATCAAAAAGAGACCACGTGGATCTGATGATCTACTATAGAATTGAAAAAGAGTAGCTATTCAACGCAGCAGGGCATTCTCCCAACCTCTCTTATGAATGCTTGTGCAGCTAACTTTACTACCTCGTAGGCTGTTGGGAATACATGGATTGTTTCCACTAGATCCTCGATTCTATATTTATGCTTAATCATGAGGGAGGCTGCCACTATGAATTCTGATGCGTGGGGGGCTAGCACGTGGATCCCTGCTATTGTGTTGCTCCTAGGATCTATAACTATTTTGGCGAGACCGTGTTCAACGCCCATTATCCCTGATCTAGCTGTTAGTTTGAAGCTTACAACTCTGCATGAGCACATGCCAAGAGATTCTACAAGTCTCTGCTCTGTCGAGCCTACATATGCTACCTCGGGGTCTGTGAATACTACGACTGGTGTTGACTCATAGTCTATCGATTCCTTGGAGCCGATCGCTATGTTCTTAGCCGCGATAGCTCCCTCCTTTGCTGCGAGCGTCTCTAGAAAGGCCGGCTTAGGCGTCCCTGCTACATCCCCTGCAGCGTAGATCCTTGGGTTAGAGGTTCTCAGATCCGTTGAGACCCTTATAAACCCCCTGCTATCCAACTTCACACCGGCTAGCTCTAGCCCCAGCCCCTCCGTATTTGGCTTTCTCCCAGTTGATATTAGCACTGCATCGTATTCTTCCTCGATACTCCCTTTAGGCGTTAGGATCTTTGCCACAGCTCTAGACCCCCTTCTACCGAAGCCAGCGATCTTTGACTTCGTATAGATCTTCACACCCTCCTCAGAGAGGATCTCTGCGAGTGCCTTAGAGATCTCGGGCTCAACCCCTGGGAGGGGTCTGTCTAGGATCTCTACTACATCAACCTCAGAGCCGAGTCTGGCGAATGCCTGGGCAAGCTCTAACCCTATGGCTCCAGAGCCTATAACGAGCATCTTCCCTGGCAGCTCCTCAACACCCCATATGGTGTCGCTGGTGTAGTAGGATATATCATCGAGCCCCTCTATCCTGGGTATCGAGGGGCTAGATCCTGTGGCTACTATGAAGTATTCCCCATATATATCTATATCACCGCCTGCTGAGGAGATCGATATGCTGTTAGGAGATTTGAATCTAGCAGAACCTATGTAGAGATCCACGTTATAGTGTTCCAAGAGCCTCTCATACTTCTCCCTCCTCATATCCTCGACGAAGCTCCTAAGACTCTTCATCACGTTGGGGAAATCGATCCTTGGACTTGGCATCTCAACGCCCCTCGCAGAGTAGACCCTATGCATCTTAGACGCCTTAGCAGTCTCGATCAGATATTTAGATGGTACACACCCAACATTAACACATGTACCTCCTATGGGGCCTTTGGTAACCATTGCGATCTTTCTGTCATATCCCAGGAGCTCTCGATATTTGACTATAGCGGCGAAGCCGGCAGCGCCTCCGCCTATAACTACTAGATCGTATTTCCTCTCACCGCTACCAGATCCCACTGTAGAAATAGGTTCCCCATGTAGGCTGCAGCACCCCATTATCCCACACACTATCTTAATACCATATAGGGCTTATCTATGTTTGAGAAAATAGGCTGTATATCTATTTTCACAATATAAAAATAAATAATGGCATAGCCTCTGTTGAGATCAATATCTCCCAGTGCAGGTGGCGCTATCCACGCTGAGATCTATGGGTTTTATTTTCATATAGTGGAAATGGAGTCCTCTGCTATTTTCTCTAAAACATATGAATATATATACACCATAAAGTCTTGGGGGCTTAGATGCTAGCTAGATTCATTGGAACCGTGATTGGAGGATGGAGGATAGGTGTTATAGCGATCGCTTCGGCGATATTATTCTCGCTATTCTATATGATCTCAACAGGCATAGTCTCCTTTGTAGAGCTCTATGGGGGCTATCTGGGATCCGGGTTCTATGTTTATGAGGCCTATAGAGATCCATATATAGTTAACAACATATATCTAATAGTTGTTGGAGGCCTTGTCATAAGCATATCGCCTCTAGCAGCACTCCTCATAACTGTTAACTCAGCCCTTGTAGGTCTCAACATAGGCGCTATCATAAGGGCTGCCACTAACCCAGGATGCTGTGGCATTAGGATAGGGAAATCGGCGGGTGTTCTAGCAGGATCGATGATCCCAGCCTCCCTAGGGATCTTCACATGCTGCGGAGGAGGTCTCTTAATAGCTGTGCTGGGGTCTCTAGGCCTCTGGGGAGGCATCGCACTATTAAGGATCTATGGCCCTCTATTCCAGATCATAGCATCTATAGCTCTACTTGCAAACCTCCTATACCTCTATAGAAGATTAGCCAGGGCCAACATGCCGAGTAACATGGGCATGAGGCTGAGGTTAGATGGCAAGGGCTAAGGATATTAGAGGGGCTAGGCGGGGGACAAGCGGTAGGAGAGCCGGCTATATAGCTGCTGCAATCCTAGCGGCATGCTGCGGCATCCCCTTGCTGCTGGTTATCACAGGTATTCTGGGGGGCCAGGGCCTTAGTGGGCAGCCGCTAGCAATCCCAGCAGGTCAGGTTGGTGCATACAATCTTAAGAACCTCGTAGTAAGGACTGTTGACGGCGAAGAGCTAGCCATAGGCGACACAGGAGGTAAACCAAGAGTACTTGTTGCGGTAGCTACGTGGTGCGGCACCTGCGCAGCAGCCCTTATGAGCGTTAGAGAGGCGGTTAAGCAGTTCGGCGATAATGTATCTGTAATTGTTATAGGCGTGTGGAGCGAGGGACTTATAAGGGAGCTCTCAAGGCAATATAGCCTGGCAGGGGCTCCCCAGCCAGATACCCCAGAGTCTCTAAAAAGCTTTGTAGGGAGATTCGGCGATCCGAAGTGGAAGATCGTGTTAGATAGCGATGCAAAGATCCTGAGGGCCTTGGGGCTTAGATATATAGATGCAGTCGTAGTTCTCGATAAAAAGGGAGAAGAGGTATATAGGGCAGAGCCAGGGGGATATGCCAAGGTGAGCGATATAGCTAAAGCCATAGAGAAAGCGTTGAAACTATGAGGATGCACGAGCTTTCTAAGGCCGAGGATTTAAAGCTCAGTAGATCTAAATCAATAGTATTAATAGCGGCTATCACGATATATACAACCCTTTCAAGATCAATAATAATACCAACATACGATCTAGAGTTTGACATATACATAGGGTTTATCCCTATCCCAACGATATACATGCTAGTTCAACCAATACTCGTTCTATTTATTATTAAGCTGGCGGTAGTGATAAATCTCCTAGTAATCATTAATATAGCATCAATACTCATAACATCATATCATCTGAGAGCTTGGGAGCTCGGAATAGGAGTCATAGCCCTATCCATGTTATCGACTTCTGGATGCTGTGCAGGGCCTCCTCTGATTTTTCTAATAGCCCCTGGACTATCTAGACTCTTAGGGTATGGGGCATGGATCTATATAAACCTAGCTATAACATCTCTATTAGTGCTTATGTCGTTAAAGATCAAGTTTATATCAAAACCCAGACCTAGTATATCAGGTCTCACATGAAATCTTCAATATATTTTTCTGGCCTCCTTCTATTTTAATCTTCACCCCACCTGCTATGGCATATGGGTTTGGTCTCTACTCTTACAACATGAAAGCCTCGTCCTTTAGGGCGGGGAGGAGGTCAGCCAGTCCTAAAAGGGTGAGCTGTTGCTGGTTTTGTTATGTTAGATTGTTAATATCTTAACCCCTAGTTTGCGGGCTATACTGGCTTGGTTTTCATCGCATGTTATTAGATCTAGGCTTCTTTTTAATGCCATGGCTATGAATAGGGAGTCGTATACTGTTAGGCCGTGCTCTACTGCTATCTCGAATGCTTTGTCTAGATATTTATCTTCGCCTTCTATCGGAATTGCTTTGTTGGTGATTAGATCTTCTAGAATCGATCTAGCAATATCTATGCTCATCTCAGCTCTACGAACCTTCTTCCAAAGAGCATTTGAGAGCTCCTTAATAGCTAGATCTAATGTCACGACACCTTCGAGCATAACCTCTCTAACTCTTTCCCACCCCTCTTCACGGCTAAAGTATTTGATTAAAGCCGAGGAATCAATGACTTTCACGATCCTCCCTCACAGATTTTACTGAAAAACCCTCCTCGCTTGGTTTAACGCTAGCAAGCATCTGATCCCATCTCTCTATGAACCTCCTAACCTTAACCTTGTAGTAGAGCTCCTCCAAGAACCTCCTAACCTCTTCCGACACATCTACACCACTCTCTTCTAGAAACCTTTTAATCTCCTCCTTAATTCTAACACTAACCACAACACTCATAACACCCACCTATATACACTATGGACTACGGCTTATAAACATAAACATAGACAAATACGAATACACATAGATCGATAAAGCAGCGCTTCATAGGAGTAAATAGCAGTAAGCCCTCTGAGCCCGAACTCAAAAGACAGCAGCTAGTGGGAAGCACAGACACTAAGGCTATTACTGGTTTGAAGTGTTTTGTAATTAGCTGTAAATATTTCTAAATACTTCTCAGGGCTATAGCCCGATAAGTATATAAACCCTAAATCCTTGTAAATTTATTGGTGTCCCCGAGTTTCCGAGACCCGTAGGGCTTTGAAGCCCCTGGCGACAGGGGCTGAGCTACTGCGGTGAGGGGGCCCGGGGGTAGCGTGATGAACCACCCACCAAGAATTTAACTTGGCGGGTGGTGAACGCTCTACCATTTGAAGCTGTTTTGGGTTCCATAGAGGTTTATGAGGTTTGCTAGTGGGTTTCTATGTAGAGTCCTGCAATGCAGGTGAAGACCTAAGAGGGGCCTACGTGCAATCTATAAACCAAGATGCCCGGGGTTCCCCCCACAGCAATGAACCAGAGACCTCTATGAGGGTGTATCTGTAGACTGGGGTCACTTAGAGCGGGTTGATGCAGATGATGCTACGGGGCGGTGAAAGCCCTGCCCGATACGATGAAACCAAGGGAAAAGGGCTTGGCAAAAACCAAGCCCAATGAAACCCGAACCCCTTCTATGCTATTCAACACTATATGGCTATGTAGAGAACCAAGTTTTATTTAGTTTTTAACTAGATATCTTTGTAGTGGTGGTTCATAGTGGAGATCGCCATTCAACTGGTTCGTGTAGCGACTATGTTTACACTCGACCCCGACATTATTCTGCTTTTAATGCACCTATCCAGGAAGGGATACGCAACCGCTTTTGCAAGGTCTAGTCTTGGAGGAGCCTCTATAACCCCTATCATACCACCCAACGTTATCGCTATTAAGGGTGATGTTAGGATCGATTATGATTTTTATAGAAGGAGTCTTGGCATAGAGGGCTCGAACCCGCTGGAAGTTGCTCCAGCTTTTCACGATGTGTGGGAAGCTCTTAAAAATCTTGGTATAGATCTCCAGAAAGCGTTGATACCATGCGAAGCGATAGTGATAGCATCGCGTCCCTAAGCCCTAGGTTCAGTAGTAATAGGGTTGAGGCTCTGGATCTGCTGGGGTACAACCTTAGAATGGCCGAAGCAGGTTTTACTCTTGAGGGCGGGGATCCTGCATCACCTACTAAATGGCTTCACATAAGGATAGCACCTGTGTATAGCTCTTATAAACCTGGTGAGAAGGAGAATCTCTACAGGATCGAGGTTGTTCATAGGGATGAGAGAGAGAAGGCATTGAGGCTTATTGAAAATGTGGGCGATATCCTCACGAAACTTCTTGAAAGGGTGTGACTATGGGCTCTAGTACCTTAACATATGACACCCTCCCCGCCCTAAAGGGGCGGGGTTTCTATGCTGGGGTCTCGGGTGTTAGCCCCCTGGAGAGGGATTAATGGCTTAACACCACTATGAGTTACCAAGTAGCTCATAATCTTCTTTGTTAGTCTTATCCTGTGTCCTAGCTTGCGGGCTATGTTCAGAGCAGCATTTATGTCTGCATTGATCTTCTTCCCAGTCTTCTTGCATTCATATAGCCCTCTATATATCCTCCCATTCTTATGTTTGTTTCCACATATTGAGCATTGCTTGCTTGTGTAATCCTCTGGGACTATCTCAACCTCTATGCCATACTCTCTGAACACATCTACAATCCAAAGAACTATTTTCCTGAACCACCATATGTTTGTATTATACTCGTTGCCATTATCCTGTGATAGCATTATGGGGTAGCCTATGTATAGCTTTCTAACACCTCTATCATAGAGTTCATCTGCTAGGAATCTAATTGCTGTTATATATAGATGCCTGAGCCTCTCATCTCTTTTATACATAGCATCTAGATATTTCTCATGATAGTATATCCATGTTGATACCCCAAGCCTCCTCAGCACATCCCTTATAGATTGATATGTAGCTATCTCTCTTCCACCAATAATACTCAGACTTAATAGACCCGCCTTTAATGAGCATTACTGATCCATCTGTAGTTACCACAGCGAATAGGTTGTTAAGACCCATGTCTATGAATGCCTCCCTATCCCCTATGGGATCCCTCTGCCTAATGCTTTTCAGGTTTACGATCCTTCTCTTTTTCTTTTTCCTTTCCTCCTCTTCATCGTATATGGGCTTTACATAGCCCTTTGGATTCGATTTTGGTGGCTCAACACCAACCTCTATGGGTATGTGGGCAAACCATCTGCCATTAACGTATATGATTTCAAGCCTACCCTGCTTACCCTCCCACCTAATCCTACCAACATATCTTATCCTCAGATCAAAGTCTTCAAGGACTATGTATCCCTCGTCCTCGCTAATAGGCTCAAGATAATATCTATCGTTTCTAATCAATATATGTATCCTCTTCTCACTAGTATCCCTGTCCTTCCAATAGCCTGGTGGAGATAATTTCTTCATGAATGGTGGTAGTTTACCTTATTTCCTTAGATCTAGTACCTCGAAGAATGCGTTCCAAGTCTCATCATTCTTATTAATAACCTGGCCAGCATTAACACCGAGAACCCCTTTATATCTGTGATAGTATTTCTTGTTAATCTCATCCCTCTTCATTATTGTAAGCTCTCTATTGAAGAATGCATTCCTCTTCTCATAGTTGAGCTCGTTCCACAGCCTTGCACATGCCAAGCCTATATCGAATAGCGTTTCTTCCTCATATCTATTAGGGAATAGAGCTACTCTATTGATTCTCCGCCTGCTCTTTCTCCTCTTCTCTATCTCTTTTTTGAATGCTTCTAGGGGGTCGGAGTCTCTGGCGGGCACGCCTCGGGGATTCCCCCCGCCGGACATTCTACTAATACTTTTGCCCACCGAGACCCGACCCCAACTAAATAACACAGTGAAAACCCTATAAAAACATACCCCGCCCAAAGGACGAGGCTTGCCCTGTTGTCATAATGTCATAATATGTATAGAGGAGGAATGTATCATTATTTGTATCCTATAGTTTTTAATTTAGCCAGTCGATATTTAGGTGATGGTGATGTCTAGCACAAGCTCTTTTTCAGTAGAGGTATTATGCATGGATGAAGAGAGTAGATGTGGACCAATTAAAGGAGATATAGAAAAGCTGTTTCAGACGCTCCAAAAAATGGGACTTGATCTCGGTAAGATACTGGTTATTGTTAGGAGATGTGGCGAGCAGGCTATGATCCATATCGGTGGGGCTAGCATATCTGGAGTAAATGCACTTAGCGTGTTCCCTACAGGTGTTGATGCGTCTTTTGCTTTTGTTGAGATGCTTAGTAGAGCTATATCCTCGTATATATATTCACAAGATATTCTTCCTAACTGTCCTAGATGGGTTGTTGAGGGCTTCTCCCTCTATGTGGTGTTGAAGACATATTCAAGGTTTGATCCCGATGGTGCATCTAAGGTTGAGAAATACTATGCAGAGACTGGTGGGAGGGGTGTTTCTAGAATAGAAGATCTTAGATCATGGATGTATAAAGATCACCCTGCTATACAGCTAATTAAGAAGATGCTTGGGGAAAAAGCATCTAAGGTTCTTAGGGCATTCTATAGCGATGGCCTCGATAGAAAAGATTGCTCGGACAATGTAGCATCTATGAGGGGCTGTTTCGGCTTTCATTATTATTTGTAGTGCTCATGTTCATTGGTTTGTTCTCCAGCTTAAGCTTATAAGCGTCTAATCTATAATTGTTTTGATGATGAGGTGATATCCCTGCTAGATCTTGGTGTGGAGAGACCTCGGGATGCTATGATGCTCAGAGCTCCCGAGACCGAAGCCCTGTATGAGGGCTCTGCCCAGAAGGGCTTCGGGGATCCAAGCCTAGATGGGAG
>Ga0209670_100513_pt1 | contig 22611 bp, 24 predicted proteins | sample PerSpoBPS_BMetaG_FD_184741 | JGI IMG/M metagenome (GOLD analysis project Ga0209670, IMG submission 184741) | Thermal spring microbial communities from Yellowstone National Park, Wyoming, USA - Perpetual Spouter B (PS_B) MetaG (SPAdes) (version 3) | ecosystem: Environmental > Aquatic > Thermal...
CGAGAAGCCGGAGAACCTACGCCAGCTCCAGAGACTTGTGGCGGAGAACAAACTCGACGTAGGCATTGCCCTAGACGGCGACTGCGACAGGCTGGGGCTGGTCACGGCTAGGGGGGAGGTGTTCAGGCCGGAGAAGGCGGTCTACTCACTTCTGACGTATTACGCAAAGCCGGGCGACGTGGTGGTGCTCGACGTCACCATGCCGCTGTATCTCGAAAAGGTTGCGGAGGAGAGAGGCGTCAAGATCGTGCGGCAGAGGGTCGGCCACAGCTTCCAGAAGCCGACCGCGATCAAACACAACGCCTTGTTTTGGGCTGAATACAGCGGACACATAGGATTTAGAGACCACAACTACTTCGACGACGGAATATACGCCGCGCTCAAGATACTCTCTGTGCTGACGTCAGCCGGGGTCACGCTAGACAAGGTGCTTGACGAGGCTCCCAAGGTCTACGAGGAGCGCCTCGACTTCAAGACGGCGGACCCCAGAAAGGCCGTGGAGGAGGCCAAGAGAAGGGCCGCCGGGCTGGAGTTCTACGAGCTAGACGGCATAGACATCAGGTCGAGAGACGGCCGCTTGCTCATAAGGCCGAGCAACACGGAGCCGCTGGTCCGCGTGAAGATGGAGTCCTACACAAAAGAGGGGCTGGAGGCGTTGAGGAAGCTACTTGCTCAGCTGATCTCGCCGTAAAGCATCTGGGGCTTACCGTAGAGGAAGTAGGACGGCCTCTGGGCAAGCGCCGCGCCTAGTATTATCGCGGCGTATGGGAGGCACACGCTCTCGGCGCACAGCCCCCCGAAGTTTAGTTGCGGAAGCTTTAGCTGACGCAACAAGTCCGTCTCCTCGTGTGTGATCTTGATCTTCATCTCCTTGAGTCTGTTTAGTCTCTTTATCTCGGCCATCACCTTGTCTATTGTGGTGCCGTCGCAGGGACAGATCACTACGTCCTCGACCTCCTCTAGTTGCGGCCAGAAGGAGGCCCAGTGCGGCACGTCTATGACGTTTGGCTCGGCGTAGCGGCCGGTGCCGTCTGTGCCCTTTTCAAGCCGGTTACCTAGGTTGTACAGCCAGTTCGCCTCCACGGTCAAGGTGACTAGGAACTTGTCCAGCTCGTTCTTCACGGCGTCTGGACTCTCGTGTCCGTCCTTCGACGCTATGTATTTGGCGAGTAGCTTAGCCTGCTGAGCCACGTGGTTTTCCCTAACGGCGCCGTAGAGATGCCCAGTGGCGTATACGTTGCCGCCGCCCACGGCCCTTCCCGAGCTGTCCAGCATCAACAGCTCGCCCGCGTTTGTGCGCCTAGGTATAAGCGAGTTCAGCTCGAAGCTGTAGAAGACCTTAAATCCAAGTTTCATAGGGACGTAGGGATTAACCATCCTCACCGCCGACACGATGAGATCCACCTTTTCCTGCCTAGTCTCGTTCTGCTTCTTGCCAGTCACAACTTCGTAGGTGAGTACGCCCTTTTCAAACCTCTTAATTATTACAGAGGTAGTTATAGGGAAGTCTATTTTGCTCTTTATCTTTTCATAGTATTTAGTGTCGCGCAGATACGCGGAGTTGTCTAGTAGAATTACCTCGTTTCCCAAGCCCCTCAGCGTTAAGGCCGTCCGTAATCCCCACTCAGTGGAGCCCCACACGGCTATTTTGAGACCTCTAGGGGGGCTCTGCAGAGCCTCCTCCGCCGGCTTCTGCGGCGCCTTGGCGCTGTTGGGGAAGGTTATCGGCACGTCGACGCCGCCTGTGGCGAGTATGAGGTGTCTGTAGTGAACGCTATATCTCGTGCCACCGCTGTAAACAAACAGCCCGTCGAAAAACCCCTCCATGACGTCTAGCTCCTTGACCTTGGCTGTGATGGACTCCACGTCGATGTCTTCTGCGAACCTAGGCGCGCTCCCCAAGACATGGTGGCCGCCGAGACGACCCATGTGGACGATCTTAACCTCGTAGCCGTAGCGTCTCAGCTCCAGCGCGGCTACGAGACCGCCGAGTCCGCCCCCCACCACCAACACGTCTGTGCGGAGCTCCGCCTCTCTGCTTGCCTGGAGCTCGCAGGAAATCGGCGAGACGCAACCCACGGCGGCGTCATGTTTCCACTATTAAAGTTGTATAGCTGGGCTCAGCGCTTTGGACCTCTATCACCCCTCAACGTGCAGAAGTCATCACACTTAATACCTCCTGTTTATGTTTTAAATGTGTGTGAAGGCGTAGATGCGGCGGTAAGGCAGTATCTTTCTGGGGATGCATCTGCGCTGGACTGCCTGAGGAGGCTGGGGTTTATTGGGTCAGGTGAGCCGGCCAGCCGGGGCTACGTGCTCTACAAGGCCCTTAAGGGAGGGATAAACGTGGCGGGTTACATAAAGCGGCTAGATTGGAGGGAATTCGAGGTATTTATCAGGCACGTGTTTGCGGAGTTCGGCTTCAACGTGGCGTCTAATCTGAGGCTTGACTGCGATGGCGGGGTCGAGTTCGACGTCGTTGCGTGGAACAGGGAGGTGGTTTTCGTGGTGGAGGCAAAGAAGTGGAGGAGCGGCGGGGGGAGGTGGTCCGAGGTCGCAAGCAGTCATTTGAAGAAGGTTTCTCGATGTCTCTCCAAGCTACTGGCTTTTGCCCCTTCTGTGGCGCCGCTTGTAATAACCTCCTCCGACACCGGGTTTATTCATAGCGGAGTACCTGTGATTCCTGCTTGGAAAATAGGGCACCTTCTCGCCTCTTTTCACGACCTCAAGGATGAAGTCGCTATACTTAGATAAGCATTCATCGCAGGCGTATACATATAAGTCCAGCGAAAGCTCTGTGCGTAGCTTCACAACGTTGTACACAGTAAGTGGACGTGCGCAGAAGAAACAATATATCACGCCTCCTTCTCCGTCTTTTCCTCAGTTATTGAAAGATCTGCAATAACCCTCGCCCTCTTCTGCGGGGTTAAAAGAGCTTCAGTGGCGGTTGCAAGGAGTGCTACCCCGAAAAGGGGGATGGAGACAAATTTCGCGAAGTTGCTAAGCACAACCACCACGTTGCCTCCCTCAACCACGTATACATACGGCAGAGGGACCCCATAAAGCAACGCGAGGACGGCAATTATCTTAGGCAACTTCCCCGCCTGCATCTTCGCGAAGAACTCGAGATATACCGCAGCCGCCAGCAACGTCAGGACGGCCGCGGTTGCAAGCGGCTGAGGTATCTGTAGAAACCTCTCGGCGAAGTTGCCTGCCACTATTTCGAACTGCCTCACCTCAACGGGGGCAGTGGCATAAAGCGGCGTCGCAAATGGGCTCACTGCGAGAATAAGCGCTGTCAGTACAAAGGCTATCAACGTGAGAACCACGGTGTTAAGTACGGGCCTATTAATACGTTTCCAGAGGGTCAGAGGCGAGAAGTTATCGTCACATGTCTCGACAGTCCTGGAGTCATCACCTTTGCCTGCCTCTGTGGAGTCAAAATAATACTCAGTTTAAAACGCCAATTTTCAATGCAAATAAATAAGGGAGGAAAAAACAGTTAGATTAGCCTTACGTATTCCCTTACTGCCGTGGTGTAGGCCAGCAGGCCCTTGGGGTGGTACACCTCTCTCAACTTGATTCTCATATGTCTCGTATCTGCTGAACGCCAGCTCTAATCTGACCTCCCTCACGGCTCCGTTTTGGGCGCAGAAAGTGTTTGGCGGGTTCAGCGAGAGGCATACCTCAGACCCGTCCCTAGCCACGTAAACCTCCACCATATACGGGTGGAGGATTTTCATCGGCCTCTGCCTCACCACATCAACTATCCACGGGAATTTACGCATAACCTTAGCTATTTCAACCAGCCTATCCCTAAGATCCAGCCACTTCTTAACCCAATCAACGCCAAATGCGCCTAACTCCGGCCACTCCCGCAGAAGCTCCTCCGCCGGGTCGGGCGGAGGCGGCGGGGGCGGCTCCCTAAGCCTCTCCGCCTCTTGTTCTAATCCTCAGTTGTTTTCTTTGCGTATAGTTGTTTTTAAACCGGCGCATGGGGTGTGGCGTAGACGCGGAAAAGCCGCCTCAGCCGGGCTTTCCGCCGCGGCGCTGTATTCTGTATACAGCGGTCTCTACTCGGAGGCTGTGGTTTCGTCGGTGGCCTCAGCCGTGGTGCTTGTGGACGTGGGCCGGTTCAGGGAGGCTGTTGAGTACTTGCAGAAGGCGGCTAAGGCGCTGTACGAGTCGGCTAGAGACGTCTTTGAGCAGGTGAAGGTGTCTCTGCAGAGGCTGGTGGAGCTCTTCGTCGAGGCGGTGGCGAGGGTGCTGGCTTGGATCGATGAGCACAAGGCTTACCTCTTCTTGATGGCCGCCGTCGCCGCTGGAGTGGTTGCGCTGTCTGCCGCGTTGAATCTGTGGGGCCTGGTGGAGTTGGAGAAGCTGGCGTATGCCGCCGTGGGCGCGCCGTTTGTGGCTGGGCTGGCTGATGCTGGCGGGAGGGCGGCGGAAAGGTTTGGGGCGGTGGCTGATAGGTGGAGGGTGGATGAGAATGAGAAGCAGAAGATAGAAGAGGTCATTAACGAGGTCATCAACGCCCCTCAGAAGAGGGAGAGGCCGTTTTCAAAGTTGACAGGATTGAAGAATCTGCCACCGCCACTCGCGGAGCTGAGGAAGGCGCTGACGCGCGTTGAAGACGAGGTGGAGAAAGACGCCGCCGTGGTCGCAACGCTTGTTTTGTACAAGACGCTTGCGAAAAACGCAGAGGCGTATAGAGAGTGGGCTGGGTGGTGCGGGTGGGCGAGGGGTCTGGTTGAGAGGCAGGAGTTCACTGTGGCGGCTGGCGATATCAAGAGGCTTCGCGGGTCGCAGAGGAGGCTGGAGGAGGTGGCTGAGGAGGTGAGGAGGGAGTTGAACAAAGTGTTGGCGCTGTACGCATTGCACAGCCGTGAGTTATACGAAAAGCTCAGACCCCACCTGGAGGTGGACGTAAAGAAGGCGGATGAGCTGGCGGAGGCTAGGCGCGTCGAGTTGAGCAAGTATTCAAACGCCAACATGGGGTCTAAGGTCTACGCCGCCCTCTTCTCCGCGGCGAGGGGCGGGATATACGGACACGCGGCGATGTTGCTTGCAGGCGAGGGAGCACTGGCGGATATAGTGCTGTCGGCGCCCATGACTGCCTACAAGAAAGCCAAAAGGGTCGCCAAGGGGCGTGGCGAGGCTGTGGATCCGTCCCGCTCGCGTGTGGGCGCGGCGGGCTGGGAGGATAGGGCCGCTTCTGCGCTTCTGCGCTACCTCCTGGGCAGAGCCGTCGATGAGGACCTCGTGTTTAGACGCGTCGAGGGAGGCTTCGAAGTGTTTAGGGCATACGGCGGCGTGGAGACCCGCATCGATGAACTGAAGATAGGGGAGTCTGTGGCCCGCTCCGAGGCTGGCGAGGAGGTGCTGAGGCGTTTCGTGGAGGAGGCGAAAAGGCAAGTGCCAGACCTCTCGGGGATTAAGAAGATATGGCATATATTGCCGTGGTTTGCCACAGACGCGTCGTTCACCGGAAGGCAGATAGATGCCGGCACCGCCCATCTTTGGCAGTTGAAGTGGTACATCGCACTCTTCGGCGAGCCGGAGTCGATCAGCGGCAGAGCCGACGTCGCTGAGGAGGGCGTAAGGCCCTTCGTCAAAATGCGCTGGCGTAGGGAGGTGTTGGACCGCATCATCGCCGCGGAGGGAGAGGAGCTGAAGCCTCTCCTCGGCCGCGCCGTCAAGAGCTGGCGGGAGCTGGTGGATGCCATAGACTGGAGCTGGGTCCTGGAGAGGGTTAGGGAGCTTGTCAACGAGTTGAAGCCTTGGATTGGCCCCGAGGAGGCAAGCGACGCCGAGAGGGAGGGCCTCATGAGGAGGATGTTTGGCGAGCTGGCTCTCATTGCCCACTTCGCCGAGGCGAGGAGGGGCATGGACGACGATAAATGGCGTGAAGAGCGCGTCAAGAATTTGGCGAAGGCGGTGGAGGCGCTGAGCGGTGGGAGAATAGCCGGCGACTACGCAGAAAGGCTGGCCCAGGCGATTATCTACTACGCCGAAGGGAAGAAAACATATGCAGAGAGGCGCATCGAAAACCTAGCTAAAGAGGTCGGCGTCTCTAATAAAGAGGTCTGGGAGATCGACGAGTTCGTCCTAGGCGACATGTACTGCCTGACTAGGGATTGCGCTAGGGACGCGGTGGTGAGGAAGTTCGTGGAGCCGGCCCTTGAGCTGATTATGCTGGACAAGGCGCTTAGGGGCGAGTTCGACGGAGAGAGGGCCAAGCTCATCTTCGGCGTGATGTACGCGACTGCGGTGGCAGGTGATGGCCACGTGGGGCCGGATATAGTCACGCTGACCGTCGGTGGGGAGCTGGGCGGAGGCGCCGCGCTCCTACGCCTAGCTACACTGCATCTACTCAACCAGCTTCTGCCTAAGGAATTCAAGTTAAACGCGGGGATATACGTGGAAAAGGACAGATATTACCGCATAGACGCCTACGGCGAAAATGCGGCGAGGTTTAAGCGCTTTCTCGCCGTGACGGCGCCCTCCGCTGGCGGAGGGTATTTAAGCGAAAAAATCGATAGATTCGTGAAGGAGGCCCAGGTGGAGGTGCAACTCGACAAGAACAGTATAAGGCTGACTGAGGGCGGCAACGTAGCCGCCGACTTGACCATATCGGAGGGCGGCGTCGCCGTCAAGTACACCGTATATCTGCGGAAATATATCTTGCTCGAATTCCAATCGACTGACCGGGGCCGCGTGGAGCTTGCGGCCCGCCTACTAAGGCTGGCGGGCGTCAGCGCAGAGGTTAAGAGGAAGGAGGACGGCAGAGGCGAGTGGCGCGTCGAAGCCACCACTGACATGCTGGCGGCCGGGCGCGAGGAGCTCAGAAAAGCCCTCGCCGAGATTGTCAAGACGGCGCGCGGCAACGGCTGGGTGGATGAGAAGAAGGCCAGACGTTGGCTGGAGAAGCTGGAGGGAGGCGTGGCGGCGTGGGAGGGGAAGAAGTTCATGGTGAGGTTATCGGGGAGCGGCGCGTTGGAGGTGAGATTTAACCCCACCAGCCGGGAGTCTGTGGAGAAGATGGCGAGAGAATTCAAAGCCATGGGTCTTAAAGAGGGCGTCCACTTCACTGTGAAGTGGAGTGGGGGGAGGGGCCGCGTCTCTCTTCTGGCCGAGGGGGTGAGGCGCCTCGCGTGGGTCTCCGTACACGGCGAAGAGGGGCAGAGGCAGAGAGCCGCGGAGTTCCTCAAATTCCTTGAAGCGAAGGCAAGGGCGAAGGGAGGCGAAGTCCTTAGAAAGCTGGAGGCGCTTGTGGAGGAGGGAAAGAGCCGGGGCGCCCTCCGCCTGGTGGGTCTGGAGAGAGACGGCGTCAAGGTGCTGGACGTAAATACCGAGGAGAAGGGCGACAAGCTGTACGTTACAATCAAGGCTGAGGTAGACGGCGCCGTGGGGGAGTACAGGCTGACGTTTACCCGCGAGAGGGACGGCACGAGGCGTCTTCAGTTTTATGTGAGGGGCGGCGCGGCGAGGGCTGCCAAACTGATTGAGGTTTTGACCGGCGAGAAGCCACAGGTCACGGAGATGCCCGATGGCAGGACGAGAATCAGAGGCTCCGAGAGGCACATAGACGCCTTGGCGCGGTACGAGGAGCTGAGAGAGACGATAGAAAGGTGGAGCAACCAGTAGTCAGCCATCACTAATCCGTAGCGTCCCGACGCCTTCATTACCAGAGAAAGAGGACACGGTGGTCGGGATTTAAATTCCCGAGGTTCTTCCTCCCGGGGGGTCGCGGGTCGGCTTATGCCGCCTTGTGAAATTAAATGGGCATTAGATGTGGAACTTCGTGAATATAGGCACATCTCACAGTCAACATAATCTCTAGCCACGCCAGAAAAATCCATGGAAGCCCCGGCCGGGATTCTTGGGCGGGTTATCCCCTGAACCCGGGACCTCCCGCTTACAAGGCCTGCGCGCGGCAGGCCCCATACGGGGCTCCGCCCCTGGGCGCTCCGACCGGACTGAGCTACCGGGGCTCGTCTCCCCTATAATGGTTGGTATTTAAAATTTCAAGCCGGGGAACCGCCTTTCACGGGGCCGCCAGCGGCGGCGCTCCGGCGGCACTCTTAAGGTGATGACACTGGAATTTAAAAATTAATGCGTAGCCGCCTTTGCCAGCTTTTTCTCGTAGTGCTCCACGATTTTCTTCTTCACCTCTTCGAAGTGGTCAGGGAGCTTCTCGGGCTCCAAGCCGCGTTGTAGATAGCGGGAGAACCTCGCCTTGTAGAGCTCCGGGTTCTCCTCCTTGAGCCTCTTTGCGTATTCAGCCACGTGAGCCCCCTTGACCCTGTCGTCGTCTGGCAGAACCTCCTCCCCATGCGGTATCTCCAGGCCGGCGTCCAGCGCGCCTCTGAGCACTGCGAACACCCTGGCGCCGGCGACCGGCCTGTGGAGACCTATGTCCAACACGGCCTCTTCCACGCCGCGGGCCCTGGCCTTGTACCCCACGATGAGCCCAAGTAAATACGCCGCCGTCGTGTTGTTCTCGTCGCCCTTCCACCCAAACTTAGCCAAGGCCCGGGTGTCGGCGCCTGCAATTGTGACGTCTCCCTGCGGCCTAGCGGCGACTACTTGGGCGATGACGTGTTTATTGGTCTTTCTCACCACGAGCCTGGCCTTCCTAGATATGATCAACCTTCGTCTCTTGCGGTAGTTGGTCAGCCCCTCCCTTCTCCGCCTAAACGGAACCTTGTATCTGGACCCCCTCGCCATGTCACCTCACAGGTTCCTTTGTCAACTTGTGCTCGTTTATGTAGGTCTTCAAGTGGCCGAGGTCGCGGAAGTAGTTGCCCTTAACCATCCTATACAGCTGGCGCCACACGGCGGGCTCCAGCTTGCCCTGCCTCTTCAACGTGTTGAGAAACCTCCTCATGGCTCTGACCTTGTTCTTCCACGCCTCCTCCTCATCTGTCCTCCTGCCCTCGCGGCTACCGGGACCCCTCCTCCTGCCTTGCTTCTTCTTCATGTGTCTAACGCGCCAGCGCCCCCGGGAAACCCCCTTCTCCGGCTCAGCCCATATCAACCCCTCGTTTATCAAGGCCCTCACGTCGTCTTTGGTGACAACCTCGTCAAGCCTATCCACGGCCTCTGGGGAGATCTTCACCCTGCTTACCCCAACGCCCAGGATGTCCGCCGCCAATCGCTTCACGTCGACCATACCTACCGCCCAGAGGAGGCAATATTTAACTCTTTCTTCAACAGCTCCTCAACCCTCTTCCCTGGGTTCAACACGTAGAAGCCCAGCTCCCTCGCCTTCTTGACTATCTCCAGCCTCTTCCTAACGCCGACTGTGCCCCCGATCCTAACCGCGTGGATCTTCGGGTCCAGCCGGCCAAGCTCCTCGGGGTTATGCACAACAACCTCCACGTAGCCGCTGGGGTGCAGGCCGCGGACAGCGGCGGGTTTCCTGTAGCCGGCCTCAACGGGCTTGGGCCACCCCTTCATCTTCCTCCTGATCTTGTTGTCGAGGGTCCTCTGGTTCCTCCACCCGCTGTCTTCAATCCTCTTATACCGCCACTGATCTATGCGCACGAAATCCGGCTTCTTCCTCTTGAGCAGAAGCCTCAGCCTCAGCAGTCTCCGCAAAGCCGGCGGAAGCTCCCTCCTAGGTCTAGAGACAGAGCTAGACACGGAAACCCTCAGACAGGTTGACTATTTAAAATTTAGTAGACGTACGCCAGGAGAACTCCGCCGATTTTCCTCTCCTTAGCCTCTATGTGGGACATGACGCCCTGGCTGGTGGAGACCACGAGAATACCTATCTGCCTAGCCGGGAGGAACTTCTGCTCCCAGTCCACTATCTCGCGGTACTTCACGGGGTACCTAGGCCTGATGGGGCCTATGTCGTTTATCTTGCCCAACAGCTGGACGATGTATTTGCCGCCTCTTCCGTCGTCGACATACTCCACCTCACCCACGTAGCCGTAGCGCTGAAGCACCCTCAAGACGTAGTAGATCAGCTTATTGACCGGCCAAATAACCACCTGCCTCTTCCCCATGGCCTCCGCGTTTTTTATCTGAATCAACGCGTTAGAAAGCAGATCAAGCATCACCATAACCCCCCGCCAACCCTAGGCTTTAAAAACATTTCTCTCAATAGTACTTCTTGAACCCCAGCTGGGGCGCCACCTCGCGGAAGCAACGCCTGCATAGAAAAAGCCCGTACTTCCTGATGACCGCCTCCTTAGTTCCGCATCTCACACACCTTATCTTGCTCTTCCCATACGGCCTCTCCTTTGGGGGTTTTGTCGATGGCACGGACGGAAAAAGGGGGCCGTATTTAAAATTTTACGACTGTAGAAACTGCTCGAAGTTCCGCTGGAACATCTCGTCCAGCTTCCCCGTCTGCATCAAGTTCTCGATCACCTGGTCAACCACCAGCTTCAGATCCTGCGCACATTTAGGCATAGCCACCGATATGTAGCCCGCGGAGCCCGGAAGCTCAAACGCTATCTTGAGGTCTGGGAACTTCTTGACAAGCGCCGTGGCTATCGACCTGTCGAGAATTATGGCGTCGACGTCGCCCCTCCTCAACACCTCCACCATGTAGGGATACACCTTGTCGTAACGCCTCACGTTGGCCTTATTCGGCTTCTCCAAGTTCGCGGCAGCCCACTCCTCGTGGGTGGTGCCTATCTGGACGCCCACAGTCTTGCCGTAGAGGTCCTCCACCTTGTTTATGTCGTTGCGGGCGGCCTTAGTCACCACCACTATGGACTCGAGGTAGTAAGGCATAGAGAACTCCAGAACCTTCTCCCTCTCGCTTGTCCACGTAATGGCGCTTATGGCTAAATCCACATCGCCTTTTCTGACGGCCTCGAGGAGGCCGGCGAATCTCATGTCGCGTATCTCCAGCTGGACGCCGAGCGCGTTAGCTATCTCTCTGGCAATGTCTATGTCCCAGCCCACTATCTTGTCGCCCACGACGTATTCCCACGGCGGCCATGTGGCGTCTGTGCCTAGGATGAGTTTGCCGCGTTTCTTAATCACGTCGACAGACACTGGACATTGGCCAGAGGTTTGGGGAGTCTGTGTAGATGTTGTAGTTGTGGTTGTCGCCGGGGGCGCTTGTTGCGGCGTGGTGTACATGCCTAATAGATAACCTACGGCGAGTCCTATAATCAACGCGAGAACCGACAGTATTGCCGATTTCATGTGGAACAGATATAAGGGCTGTATAAATTTTACTCCATGAAAATAGTGGTTGTCGGCGGCGGCGTCATAGGTCTTTTTACTGCTTTTTTCCTAAAGCGCGAAGACGTGGATGTAGTCGTGGTGGAGCAAGGCGAAGTGGGCGGCTGGTCTCGCGCCGCGGCTGGGATATTGGAATTCACTCGTTTCGTCATTAACAGGATCAACGTGCGGTCCTACCCTAGGAAATACCTATCGATGGTGTTGCGGGGCGACGCGCGGATAAAGACGTGGGACTGGAGGTGGATCTCTACATATTTAAAGGTGTGGGGGAAGGAGCCGCCTCAGGAGATGTGGGAGGCTATAAAGGCCCTGGGCGACTTCTCTCAGCGTCAATACCGGGCCTTGGCTGAGGAGAAAAACGACTTCGACTACTCAGAGGAGCCTCTATACGAGGTGGGCATAGACGTGGAGAAGGCTTTGGAGGAGGCGGGGAGAGACCCCCTCTCTCCCAAGGTTGAGGCTGGTACCTGTTGCGGTAAGGAGGCACTGGCTTACCTCGACGCAGCGAAGCTGGCCACAGACACGTTTATTGAGAGAATGCTGAGGGAGCTAGAGGGCGTACAGATTGTGAAGAGGAGGGCGCAGGAGGTGGCCGGTGGGGAGGTCTGGCTGGAGGGAGGCGACATATTACGGGGCGATGCCGTCGTCGTGGCGGCGGGGTACTGGGCGCGGAAATTCGGCGTGCCTGTGGCGCCGTTGAAGGGCTACGGCTTCCGGACCAACGCCAAGACGGAGAAGATGTTCATTGAGATGTCGAAAGGCGTCGCGGTCGTCCCGCTTTCAAAGTGGACGAAGGTGACCGGCAGATTCGACCTAGACGGCACCGAGGATCACGGCCCCGCGCAGAAGGTGCTACAGAGGGCCCGGGAGGTGCTCGGCCAGTTCGAGGTTATTGACATGGTCGTAGGCTACCGGCCCTGTACCCCAGACGGGTTCCCCGTCGTGGATAGGATAGGCTCCGTCACGATAGTCACCGGCGCCTGCCGCCTCGGGTGGACCTACGGGCCGGCGTTGGGCAAACTAGCCGCAGACCTAGCCCTAGGGAAGGGGGGCGTCGAGGCCCTCTCCATGGCTCGGTTCCGCCGCTAGACGCACACCCTAGCCGTGGGCAAGACAAAAGGCCCGAACCTCCTATACATGCCCCTTAAGTACGCAACGGCGGTTAAAGCGGCCGCGAAGGCGTCTACCAAGTCCCTGTGGCCTACGCCGAGACGCCGCAGTAGGAAGCCCCTGGTGACGCCCATGGCCTTCATGCTGGTCAGCGGGTGGATCTCTATCACCTCTGCCCCCAGCCTACTGCTGAGCCCCACCCCCCTATCTGTCAGCCTCCTCATGGGGCCCATTAACGGCGGCAGAAGCTTGAAGCCCATCCTGCGGAGCTCCCTCTCCACCTCCCGCAGGCCCCGGCCCTCCGGCGGATAGGAGAGCGGGGCGTCGACGGCGACTACTGCAGGCCGCATGAGCGACGCCGTTGTGATTATATCGTCGTCGCTATCCGCCAGCGCTAAGTAGAGAACCTCACACCCCTCCAGCACAGCCACGGCGGAGGGCCTACGCACGGAGAGGTCGACCCCAGCGACTAGCACGTATATTTAGACCTCGTAAAAATACATGCCCACCGCGGTCGTCACGGGGGGCTCCACGGGGATCGGCGCCGCCGCGGTCAAGGCCTTGGCGAGGAGGGGCTACAACGTCGCCTTCACGTACCTGAGAAACGCCAAAGAGGCGGAGGTGGTCGCGCGCGAGGCCTCTGCATTCGGCGTGAAGGCCGTTGCATGTAGGGCAGACGCCGCGTCTTGGAGCGACATGGAAACCTTCGCCGAGGAGGTCAAGAGGACGTTTGGGAAAATCGACGCGCTGGTGGTCAACGCCGGCGGGCTCCCCCAGCGGAGGAACCTGGAGGAGTCCGACCTAGAGTACTGGCGGCAGATAATTGACCTAAACCTCACAAGTGCGTACATCGCCACGAAGCTCCTAGTTCCCCTCATGGAGAGGGGGGCCGTGGTCTACGTGAGCTCCGTCGCCGCCTACACCGGAGGAGGGCGGGGCGCCTTCGCATACGCCGCAGCCAAGGCGGGTCTCCTCGGCCTCGTCAGGGCGCTGGCTAAGGAGCTGGGGCCGCGGGGCATTAGGGTAAATGCCGTGCTCCCCGGCCTCATAGACACGCCGTTTCATAAAAAGGCTCAGACAGGCGACATAGAGGGGTGGGCCCGGAACATGGTCTACCTCAGACGCGTGGGGAGGCCGGAGGAGGTGGCTGAAGTCATCGCCTTCCTCATCGGCGAAGACGCCTCCTACATAAACGGCGCATTTATAGACGTAAACGGGGGTTGGTACGGCTAAATAATACAAACGGAGGAAGACGCGATGCGCTCATACGTAGAGGTGGCGGGCTCGGCGAAGATAAAGATAGAGGACTACACGGCCTCGGTGATGTTCAGCAGGGTCTACTACGGCGGCATGTGGAGGGGCCGCCCCTCCCTAGTCATACCCATAGCGGCTAGAGAACACGGCGAGGTCCTGCGGAGCCACACCCTCTGGCAGAACCGGTGGTTCGCCGACGTGGTGAAGCTCTCGCTTAACGACCGCGCCGCCAGGTTCCTCGCCGCCTTCGCCCTCTTCGACCGCTTCGCCTACCGCTTCGACGTAGACCTAGGGATGGCGGTGGAGAAGCTGTACATCCCCCGAATCCCGGGCGGCTGCATATACGCAGACGTGGGGCTACCTATGAAGATCTGGAGGGCGGCCTACGCCGCCTACAACGACATGCAAGAACTCGAGAGATGGGCGCCTAAGAGGTTCAGAAAGAGAATTAGATATGTGGAGATAGTGTTGAAAAAACTCACGGACTGGTTTTAGGCCTTTACCACAAGTTCGTACTTCTTGGTGCAGAACCACCAATACTTGCACTCGATACCGGGCTCCTTCAGCCTCTTCTCGGCGGCCTCTGCTGTGGGCGGAGGCGGGACGATGACCGGGTCGCCGGGCTTCCAGTCCGCCGGCGTGGCGTAGCCGTATTTGTAGCTGAACTGTATGGCGTCGATTATGCGCAGTATCTCGTCAACGTTGCGGCCGTTGGTGTAGGGATACGCGGCGAACCAGGCAAGCTTCAGGTCTGGGTCGATCAACGCGACTGTTCTCACCGTCAGGTTCTGCCCAGGCGGCACGGCGTTGAAGATCGACGCCACTTTCATGTCCACATCAGCAATTATGGGGAATGGAACCTTGACGCCGAAGGCCTGCTCTATTTGCCTCCTCCACTCGATGTGGCTGTAGTTGGTATCTACGCTGAGGCCCAGAAGCTCCACACCCCTCTTCTTAAACTCCTCATACTTCCTAGAGAACGCCACGAACTCGGTGGTACACACTGGCGTGAAGTCGGCGGGGTGGCTGAACAACAACAACCACCCGCCCTTATAGTCGCGGAAACACTTGTCGCCAGCGTCTGTTTTGAAGCATAGATCCTCCGGTATTTTCATCCCTAGGTACGGACCTTTCACTTCTGTGGTCATGACCGTCATCTACCTTGGCATTTTTAAGCATTTCTATCCCGAAATCACTTCGGAAAAATCTTCCAATAAAACTGACCTCAGCCGACGTCACTGAAAAACACACCCGAGGAGGTCGAGAGAATGTGGGCCGCCGCGGCGTGGACAACTCAGCGCGTACCTGTTGTGAAGTATGAAGCATAGCGTTAAAATCGCCGTTGCGCCTACTGCCGCATAAGAGGCTGGGTGTTAAGGGCTTTACCGCCATAGTAGTAGCGTCGTCTGGGCAATACCTGCTGTGGCCTATTCCCCACGCTGACTTTGCGCTCCACCGTTTATCTCTGCGGTCCACAACGTTCTTCGCCTTGAGCGTCTACCCCAAGCGCCTCTACAAAACGTTGATGCACCCAGTGAAGAACGTGGGGCTTTCGGAGAAAGCTCGCCGACTTTACAAAAGCGTCGCTTTACAAAGACGAGGATAGACGCAGAAAGCGCCCCGGCCGGGATTTGAACCCGGGTCACGGGCTCGACAGGCCCGCATACTAGTCCGGGCTATACTACCGGGGCTCTCTGGCGGTGTTGTTGCAGAGTATTAAAAGTTTTTCTTTACGTGACCCAGACGTTGGCCCTCCTCAGGTGTTCGATGAATTCCTCCAGCCCGAGCCCTTAGATCTCTGGGAGAGGCGGAGGTTCCCCGTCTCTATGAAGAGCTTAGCTACTCTTGCCCACGGCGGCAGTGAGTTCATGTAGTTCCAATCTGACTCCCTCCTCCTAAGCTCCCCTCTCTTTCACGCTCCGCGAGGGGCTCCGTCATGGAAATACGTGGCTACAGAAATAAATCCTCTCTGGTCACCTGGCGTGGAGGTTTACATAGGGACCTCGGGGTGGCTCTACTCCTGGAACCTGGGGCGGTCTCTGGAGTGGTACGTAAAACACAGCGGGCTCAACGCCGTTGAGCTCAACGCTAGCTTCTACCGGGTGCCCGCCGCGGGGCAGGTGGAGAGGTGGGCGGAGGTGGGGAGGGCGCTGAGGTGGGCCGTCAAGGTGTACAGAGGCGTCACGCACTTCGGCAGGTTGTCCGAAAAGGCTGTGGAGAGGCTTGAGGGTTTTCTCGCCGTGTTGCGCCCACTGGATCGGCTGGTCGATTTCTACCTCTTCCAGATGCCGCCGACTTTCCGCAGAACTGCAGAAAACACGGCACGGGTGGAGCAAATCGCCCGGCTTCTGGGGGCGAGGGCGGCGTTTGAATTTCGGCACCTAGACTGGTTCCGCGACGAGGTTGTGAGGTGGGCTGAGAGGGTTGGCTTCACGCTTGTGTCTGTAGACTCGCCTGACGGCACGTGGATAGTCTCCACAGGCGGCGTCGTTTACTTGAGGATGCACGGCAGAACCTTCTGGTATTCGCACCACTACGAGGAGGCTGAATTGAGGGCTGTGGCTGAGGAGGTGGCTAGGCTGAGACCCGACAAGGCCTATATCTTCTTCAACAACAACCACTCAATGCTTGACAACGCAAGGACGATGTTAAACATCTTAAAGAGTGTTTCTGATCAAGTCAACTCCGAAGTATAGAAGCATAACGGCGAGGGCCGCCAGGAAGATGGCGTAGAGCTTCGCCGTCAGTAGCCGCGCCGCGGCGCCCGCCAGCGTAGCCATTAGGCCGAGCCAGAAGTAGTCGAACGCGACGTGGACGGCGTAGACCGCAACGAAGACGTAGAGCGGCTGAGTCGCCAGTTCGACTAGAATTGGGCCGGCCATGCCGAGCCACCACAGGAGGAAGTAGGGGTTCAACGCAGTCAGCAGAAAGCCGGCGGCGAGGGGGCTGGCGAAGGTGGATTTGGGAAGCGTCGGCGGCGCCCCCCTGGCTATCCCCCAGGCGTCTCTCAGCAGGAGGTAGGCGAAGTATATTATGAAGGCCGCGGCGGCGAGAGCCATGTAGGTCTTGTAGGGCTCCACGTCTACGCGGCTGAAGAGGTATGTGAGGACGGAAACGTAGGGTAGCTCAAAAAGCATGTGCCCAACGGCGACGTATAGGCCGGCCCTCCACCCCTTAGAGGCGCCGAGCGCAATTGCCGAAGCCGTAAGCGGCCCCGGCGAGAAGGCGCCTGAAGGCGTGATGAGGGCGATCGAGGTAATTAGGCTCAACATGTATAACCCCGCAAATTCTCGTATTTATGTTTAGGCTAGGCATCGCCCAGATTCAGCCCGGCGACGTGGAGAAGGTGGCGGGCTTGGTGAAGGAGGCCGACCTCGTCCTGTTGCCGGAGTATTCTCTTTTCGACCCCACCGGCCTCCCGGCGGAGGAGGTGTGGCAGAGGGCTACTACGCTTGAGGATTTCGTGGAGAGACTTGGGCGGATCGCCTCGCGGAGCGGCACCTATGTGGCTGGGGCGTTTCTCGAGAGGGGGCCTAGACCGAGGGTTTACAACACCACGGCGCTTGTGTCGCCCAGCGGCGCGTTGGTAGGGATTTACAGAAAGACGCATCTCTTCGACGCCTACGGCTACAGAGAGTCAGACGTAGTGGAGCCAGGCGCCGAGTTGTCGCAGGTTTTTGACGTAAAGGGCGTGAAGGTGGGGTTCGCCGTCTGCTTCGAGTTGAGGTTCCCCGAGGTGTTTAGAGAGCTCGCCTTGGCGGGCGTCCAGCTGGCCGCCGTGCCCGCCGCCTGGTACTCCGGCCCCCTCAAGGAGGAGACGCTACACGTCTTGGCCCGGGCACGAGCAGTGGAGAACGGCATGTACGTCGCGGTGGCCGCGCTTTACGGCCAGAGGTTCACCGGGCGGTCGCTGGTGGCGAACCCCTTCGGCGTTGTCGAGGCTGAGCTCGGCGCTGGCGAACGCTACAGGGAGGTGACCATAGACCTCAGCCTGGTGGAGGAGGCGAGGAAAACCGTTCCCACCTTAAACCTCAGGCGGCCGCGTCTTTATAAATCGCTTTGCGGAGGAAAAGAGACGTGATGAGCATGGGAACGGCAGAGGGGTGAAGACGGCATGATTAGCTGAGCCCCGGCTCAACAACGCCGCGAGCTGGTCGGCATCGCCGGGACGCCGGATCCCCCGCAAGGAGGTATTACCTGCCCTTACAGCTCATGTGGATATAAAACTGTCCCCGCCTCTCGAAGCCGGGACCCGGCGGGGATAAATAGGCGGTGCAGTCGGGCAGTCCAGCCTCGATAAACGCGGCGTGTCTATTTCTGCAACTTTCGCAGGCGCCGCAGTGCGCCTCCCCCGACCTGTAGCACGACCAGGTCTCGTACACCAAGTCGCCTACCTCTTGGTGGCACTGCCTCAAGAGGTGGGACTTTTTTAAACCCTCTCTAGAGGGCGTCCAGATCTCCACGTCGCGTTCCGACCTGAAGTGGCAGAGGTGGAAGGCGGTCTGTAGCGCCTCTATGCACTCGGGGGAGCAGTCTGGATACAGGGGCTCCCAAGTGTCCTCCCTCGGCCTTATGTCGTCGTAGTGGGAGCCGAGCGCCACATAGACCTTGGCCCCAGTCATGCCTCTGATGGTGTATGCGTAGGCGGTTGCAACCGCCGCCATAACCACGTTGCGAATAGGCACAACCACAGTTGGCGTGTACTCCTTTTCGACCGCCACGGAGGCGTCCGTGAGCTGGGTGCCGCGCCAAAGCTCGCCAAGCGCCGAGAGGTCCACCACCCTGTGCTCCAAGATCCTCCCCCAGCCCCTCTCGGCGGCCACCTGGTCCAACTTTTTAAGCAGAACCTGCGCCCTTTCAACCTCCACAGTTGCCTTCTGGCCGTAGAGAAAGGAGATGGCATGCACGTCGCATCCCCTCTTTAGCCAAAGCGCCGTGTAGCAAGCGCTGTCGGGTCCCCCCGAGACAACGGCGACTACCCTACAGGGTCTCGTCGTCACGGCGTTGTCGGCACCTCGGCCGCGGCCAATTCCAACAGTATCGCCCGCTCAAAGCATAGATCTCGTATGGAGAGCACGCCTACTAGTTCGCCGTCCTTGTTAACCACCACTACGTGGCGTATGTTGTGCCGGCGCATCTTCTCGGCGGCGACCCACACGGGGTCTGTGTCAAGCACCGTGATCGGCTTGTTGGCGATCGCCATGGCTGGCCCGTCTAGGTCCCGCCTCTCGGCCACAGCCCTCAACACGTCTCTTTCAGACACGACGGCGACAGGTCTCTTCGGGTTGTCCTTAGCCGTGAGCACGGCGAGTCCCACGCGGTTTTTAGCCAGCTCCACGGCCACCTCACGTATGGCGGCTGTCTCCGGGAGGGAGACGGTGGGCCTCTTTAAGAGGTCTGCCGTCCTAATCATGCGTTTCTCCTCGGCCTAGGTTTATATATGTTAATATGTGTAAAGCACGTCTACAGGGAAGTCGACCTCTATGTTTAAATCTCGGCGCGCCACAAGCACGGAGGCCCCAACGACCCGCGCCTCCGCCTTGTTGCAGAGACCCACGAGGGCCTTAAGGGTCTTCCCGGTACGCGCTATGTCGTCTACAATGAAGACCTTGGCGCCGCGCTTAATCTGCGTCGCGGGGATATATAACGTGACGGGCCTCCCCTCCCTTAGATATGTATATTCGTAGTTCTCCACCCCGGGCTCTCTATACTGCTTAGCAACGACGAGAGAAGCCTCGAACCTAGACGCCGCAGTAACCGCCAGAGGTATGCCGTCTGCCGCCGCCGTGAGCACCACGTCTACCCGTAGGTCCGGAAACCTCCTGGCCAGGTAGACCTCGTAAAGGCGCCAAAACTCCGGCAGATTCACAAACGACATGTCCACGTAGGTTTCGTAGGTCTTCACCCTGGCCTTAACCACCGCGGCTATTGGGTAGGCCTCCTCAAGCTTTTTCAAGATTTCATGAGCCGTCTCGACCGAGGGGAGCATATCGCCGGTCACATACCGCGAAAGAACGCTCTCCGGCAGGTCAAGCAACGAGGAGAGATCTCTGTAGGTGACCCCAAGCAACTTCTTTACCGACTTGAGATACCCCACCGCATCTAGCTGAGTCCTAAGCCCCTCTATCCTCTTCACATTTGGAAAAACCGGAGAGAAATTAAAAAATCGCCTAGACGAGCTCCCTCCCGATGATGTTTCTGGCGATGATCAGCTTGAGTATGTTCTCGGCCCCTTCGGCGCCGACGTAGTAAGACAATATGCCCAGCAGAGACCTCGCCACGTTGGTCTCCTTGAAGTAGGAGGCACCGCCGAACCACTTCATAACCTCCAGCGCCGTCTCCACGGCCAAGCTCACCGCCAGGTACTTCGCCGCGGCGCCTGCCGTGGCGACGTCTTGCAACGTAAAGGCCGAGTCGCCGCCGTAGTGCCTATCCGCGACCCAAGCCGCCTTATACACAGCGAGCCTAGCCGCCTCAAGCCTGGCGTGTAGCTCGGCGAATTTGAAGCTTATCCCCTGGTAGCTTGCAATGGGCTTGCCGAAGACGACCCTCTGCCTGATCCACTCAAGACCTCTGTCTAGAAGCCACCTGGCGGCTCCTATAGACGCCGCGCCGATTATGGTGCGGGCTAGGTTGAAGCCCTCCATGGCGATTTTAAAGCCGCCGTTGAGCTCGCCAAGCATAAACGCCTCCTCTACGGGGAGCCCCTCCAACGTCAGGTAGCCCGTGGGGAGGCCGTGCCGCCCGATCTCCTCCCAGTCTCTGTGCGAGAAGCCAGGCGTAACCCTCCCCTTTCTCTTAAGGAGCGCGAGAAACACCGTGATGCCCCTGTGCCTATCCTCCAGCCTGCCCGTCCTAGTTATGGCTATAACGCCTCCGCCGTATGGCAGATTCAGCATCGTCGTGACGCCAGTCACCATGTTCTTCTCGCCGTACAGCCTCCACAGCCCGCCCTCCTTCACCGCCTTGGTCTGGAAAGACGCCACGTCGCTCCCGCCCTGCGGCTCCGTAGAGCCTATGCCTATAAACGCGCGGCCCGCCGCAACCTCAGGCAGAACCTCCTCCTTCACCTCCTCCCGCCCATACCGCTGGACCATATAAGGCCAGGCGGTTTCCAGCAACATGTACACAGGCGTGGCGAGAGACGGATCTGCGTAGGCCAGCTCCTCCGCCGCGAGCGCCGCCTGGAGGAAGGTCCCGTCTTGCCCCCCGTATTTAGAGCTCAAGGGGATCCCCAGCAAGCCGGCCTCGCCGAGACGCGCCGCCACCTCCTCAATAGGCCACCTACCCTCGTCTACCTCAACCCACCTCGGCGCGATGACCCTCTCCGCGAAGGACCTCACGGCGTCTAGAAACAGCTTATCCTCCCTAGAGAGACCGAAGTCCATATATAGATCTACGTACCCTAATTAAATGTTGACCGTGGAGCTTCTACAAGACAGCTTCTCCCTCTACTACAAGGGCAGGAAAATACCGGCGGTGCCCCTATACGCCACGCCCCTCCTACACTACGTGCAGTACGTGGCGCCCTACGTCGCGAAGAGGCTTGTAGACGCCGGGATACGGAGGTTCCACATGCGGGACGCCAGGGCGGCCTGGATAATCGAGCTCGCCTGCGGAGGCATATGCACCCACGCGCAAGACGGCGACGAGGTAGAGGGCCTCCTCGAGGAGGCATACTACAACCTCCTCGCCGACAGGCTACTGGCCTACGCCGTCTCCGCAGACGCAGTCGTGGTGCCCTGCGCAGACCCCGCGCTTGCCAGGGCGCTGATGCGGCGGGCCAGGGAATACGCCCCAGACCTCGCTACAATAGCCTCGCAACACGGCGGGGAGTGCCCAGACGCAGACATCCGCCACACGCCACGCCCCATCGAGACGCCGCTACCCCTAGGCCCCGCCTCCCGCGCGGCGGTGCACACAGCCATCTGGGCCCTAGAAGAGGCAGTAGCGGAGAGCCCCCTAACCCCCCTCCTCGACTGGGAATGCGACAACGTTAAAACTTAGCATCCACCGGAGATAGTGAGCTGGCGAACCGTCCACGTCTTCGTCGTCGTCACGGGCTTCCTGGCCTCCTCCCCGCCCTAAAGGGTTTGGGCGGTTCATAGGCGCCCTCGGCCCCGCCTTCAGCGGCCCCTCGGGCGGGGGTCATGGAGCTACCCGGGCCAGCACCGCGGGTCATCCGCCCCCACAAGGGGGCCAAACTACACAGACGTCTGTTTTTTAAACTTTTCCCATCCCCGCCCTAAAGGGCGAGGCTTTCGATTATTTGTAATAGGCGCTGGGATCCTGGGCCTGCCTATAAAGATTGGGCTGAGCGGGGCAGGCTTTCTGCCCGGCGCGGCGATGATACTGATATCCGCCGCGTTTCAGGCAATAACGGCGCTCTACATCTTGGAGGCCTTGATAAACATGAAGACGCCGAAGGAGCTCACAGGCACTGCGCAGGAGGTGCTGGGCAGGTGGGCCGGTCTGCTGGTCTACGCCAGCCTCTTGATATATCTGCTAGGCGCGTTGACGGCCTACGTCACATTCGGCGGAATAGCGGTCGAGTCCCTCACAGGACTCCCCTTCTGGGCAGGGGCCCTCGCCTACTGGCTAGCCGGGAGCTACATCGTGTGGCGCGGCGCTAAGTCCGTAGGCACCTCGGAGCTCGTCATGGTCTTCGCCTTCCTAGGCCTCCTAGCCGCCGTAGTGGCCGTCCTCGTCGCATCGCCGCACTTCAAGACGGAGAACCTCGCCTGGGCCGACTGGGGCAAGACCTTCGACGTGTACGGAATAGCCATCTTTGCATACGCAGCCCACTTCGCCGTGGCTTCTGCATACAAGGAGTACACCGGCGACGTACGGAAATTCGCCTGGGGAGCCGCCTTGGGGTTCCTCGTGCCGGGGCTCGCCTACGTGGCGTGGACGGCGGGGTTCATGGGAGTCATAGACAGACACGAGTACTACGCCACGTTTATAGGCGCGCTCTCCGGCATGGAGAGACACGGCCTCTCAGGGCTCCCCGCCCCCGTGGCGGTGGCCGAGTTGGGG
>Ga0209670_100523_pt1 | contig 22401 bp, 15 predicted proteins | sample PerSpoBPS_BMetaG_FD_184741 | JGI IMG/M metagenome (GOLD analysis project Ga0209670, IMG submission 184741) | Thermal spring microbial communities from Yellowstone National Park, Wyoming, USA - Perpetual Spouter B (PS_B) MetaG (SPAdes) (version 3) | ecosystem: Environmental > Aquatic > Thermal...
TTTTCAAAGCCCTCTTCCTGATATTCAGCTTTCCTATAACGTCCCTATCTCCCTCAAAGTCGCATCTTGGGCATCTAAGCCTTCTATAGCCTATCTCCTCCAATCCTTTGGAATCGCATTTTGGGCATTCTGAGGATGTCCCCATGGGATCTACTATTGCTAGAGGTGATCCCGCTTCATAGCTTGCCAGTCTATCCACTCCCCAAGCCTTGAATACCCCATTATTATGAGCCTTGCCCTGTGATCCCTGTTCTCGATCCTTCTCAGTGTGTTTATCAGCCCAGTGAGATCCTCTCTAGCGACTGCGTATTGAAGTCTTAAAGCTAGCCCCAAGATCTCCAAGGCTGATTTCCTAGCCCAGTCCTCAAGGATATCCTTAGCCTTCCTATGATAGGATCTTATTCTATTCAGGATCCCCCTTCTCCTCCTCCAAGCAGGATACCTTGGAGAGGAGTATCTCTTCTGGAGATCCTCGGCAAGCTTCTTCCACCTATGGGCTTCATCGATCTTGGTGTCCCTCTCCTTGTTTATCTCATCATCTCCATAGACTATCTTCCTCTCATTAATATCTACGGCTATAACATCCCTAGGCTGGTAAGGCTCTGGCCTCGGTATCTTCCTTGATATCCAAAGCATCATCTTATTATCTCTATATACTAGCCTTGCCTCCCTATTATCATACTGATCATACCTCCTATCCAAGCCAATGATCTTAAGCCTGATCCCTCCTATGATCTCCACATATCCTTCTTTAACCCTGTATCCCGAGCCTTGGTGTAGTAGCATAGATAGCTTCCTAACCCTAGGCCTCCTCCCCCTCCTAGGATTGTTCCTCCAAGACTTTGCATTTGCAAGAGCATCCCTATAGCAGTCAACAGCAGTCCTGGATGGAAGCCCAAACCATTCCCTCAGCTCTCTGTATAGAGCGTATGAACCCTCCCAATGCTTCTTAGATTTAGGCCCAGGATCTTGTTTATAGCGTAGTTGAGAGCAACATTGTATCTCTTGAGGAGCTCTATGGCCCAGGCTCGGGACTAACCATCACCCCGATCGAGATGGTTAGCAAACCCTCATCACCAGAGGCCATAGAGCCCTTCCAAACACAATTAAGATCCTAAAAGCTAATAAACCATCCCCGCCCTGAAGGGGCGAGGCTTTCAGTTGTAAGGTTTAGTGAATCTGATCAGAGATTCTATCGCTTCAGAGTCTTTTTAGTATCTTTCGTGATTATCGGCTTCTATGTGGCCTCCCAACTATCTAGATCGCTAAAATCCCGGCTTGTCCATTGTTATCCTCGCATCCTCTTTTAACTCTATACTAGAGCTAAATTCCCTCAACACAGACACAAGGGTCGTGCTATTAGAATTCTCCTAGTCTTTTGAATCTTTCTTTCAGGGCTCTAGTCCTCTATAATCAATAGAGTAAAAATGGTAGAAAGTTTAAATACAACTATAACAAATACACAAGGGCTATGTCTAATCAATAATATAATTAGAAGATCTTTATAAGCTTTTAATAACAGTCTAGGGATATTCTATTTTTCTAGGGATCTTATTATTTCTCTGATTCTTTCTAATAGAGTTTTTACAAGATCCTTTGCTGTTTCTTCATTGGGTATCTTACTTCTTATTCCTTCTGGATCAGGCCCGTTATACTGGAATTCATGCAGCTGCAATGCCAAAGCCGTCAGCTCTATTACTCCACGTACTTTATCTTCTAATATTGTTGAAGCTTCAGCCATTCTATTGGTTGGCATTACAGCTGCAATCCACTCATGTAGCGGAATTGATCGTGATCCAACTCTTTTAAACCCCCTATATCTACTCTCTAAGAGCTCGAGATTCCTCAGAGCTAGGTATGACAGGATCGACTTCCAAGCTTGAAAAGCCTTTCCAGCAGCATTCCTAACTAAACCCTCCTTCAGAAAAACCCAGGCCATGTCGAGCTCCTTCAGAGCCTCCTGAAGACGCGACTCAGCTATTTCAGCAATATTGAGCCTAGCCTTTACCTCCATATCTGATCACTTTTTATGGATTAACTCTCTCTTATAGCCCATAAATCCTACAGCAGATCTTGTAGAGGTTTGTTTCTTTTCATTAGGCTCCTGTATAGTATTTTGGTTGGAGGATATTTAAGTCATGCAGTGATCTTTGATCTGATATATAGCTAGCATAGCTAGAAGCATTACAGACAGGATATATACAATACAGAAGAGCAGATGAAGATAAAGGTTATTATCAAGCTATAAAGGGCCAAAGAGATCATGGTCATGGTATGTATCTAAACACGTATATAGCATTAATAGGGGTCGCTAACGCTGTTATGGCTAGGTTATAGTAAATAATCGAGGTGTTCTTAGGGCATTATTATTATATTATAGCTCATCCTCTAACTAGGCCTTTTCTAAGTTTTTCGAAGGAGCTATTGATCTCTTCTAGCTTGTGGATCTCTGCCTCAACATTTATTACCCCCTTTCCACGAGCTTCACCATCTCTACCAGATCTCGCAGCGTTCCAGCATATGACCTCGCATCTCCATGTTTCTAAGGGGCTCTGAAGACATTCTGAAGGCATAAGAATTAGCATCTCTCCGGAAGCTGCCTGGGCTATAGAGACTCGATATTCGTAGAAAACCTAAAACCATACTTTCTCTAGAGTATATGATTTATTAGCCATCAAATGGATTTTGAAATGTAAGGGGTCTGAGATCATAAATTTGAGAAGTAATCTGCTAAACACGGGAACTTTCACTTCGAGAAACTCCTGCTATGCGTTTATTTTCATCACGTTTGGTATCATAAACAGGGATGAAGATTATAATTTTCTGGAGAAGAGCATTAATCCGCTTTCAACAGATCTTATGAATAAGGGGGTCTTGAGATGCATAGAAGTAGAGATGTTATAGATTTTTCGTCCCATATACTTCCTGATAGGGTTGTTAAAGAGGTGAAAGATAAGGCGATAAGATATTCCTCACAAGTTTCTAGGCATCTTCAGACGATATTTGCATCTCCTCATTATAGGGATACTAATATACATAGAAGGATCGAGTTGCTGAAGAAATATGGCATCATATACCAAGTTATGAGTATCGGACCTACATATATATGGCTTATAGATGAGAGTGATAGAGATAAGAGAAATAAGATTGTTCTAAATATTACAAAGGTTGTAAATAATGCTATATCTGATATAGCTGAGAAATTTAGAGATTATTTCATTGGATTAGCGACCATCCCACTTCTCAGCGACGAAGCGGTTGACGAGCTTAAAAGGGCTATACTAGAACTCGGATTAAGAGGGGTTCAGATATATAGCAATATTTATGGGGATCCTATAGATCTTGATATATATGCGCCCTTCTATAGGGAGGTTAATAGGCTCGGAATTCCTGTTTTTATTCACCCGCAGAATTATGAGTACTATCCATGGATCTATGAGTATAATTTAAATCAAATCTTCGGATGGCCTTTTGATACTACACTGGCTATGGGTAGACTCGTGTTTAGCGGAATAACTAAGCAATATCCCAGAATTCCCTTCGTAACCCATCACGTTGGGGGAATGGTGCCCTATTATAGAGGAAGAATAGTTGGGATATATAGTAGGGAGCCCCATAGTTTCGGATCCAAGATACCGATCGAAGATCCTATAAATGAGTTTAAGAAGTTCTATGCAGATACAGCATCATTTGGCGTTAGGGAAACAATTGAGATGGGGCTAGAATTCTTTGGAGAAGAGAAACTTGTATTCGGATCCGACTACCCCTTCGGACCTGAACAGGGCGAGAGATACTTAAGAGATACTCTGCTTGCTATAAACAACATGGAGATTAGCGATGAAGTTAAGGAAAAGATATTATGGGACAATGCAGCAAGATTGTTAAGAATAAAATAACGATATGGTAAAACAAAGATATCACTTTGATATCACTTTCTCCAGAAGAGGGAATTATAATAAAACTTGAATATTATATAAGAATTATTTAACAAACTAAGCTACTAAGAGGAGTTTTTCAGTATTAGTTAGAGGCCATGATGCGCTAATCTTATTTAAAAAGAATGAATCATCTATGGGTTTTTGTGCAGCTTTGCATCTGCTGAAAGAGATCTATGATTCAAATGTTACATATTATATTTTGAGACTTATCAGAGTCTGAAAAGCTTTAGGAATATCTTATAGGATTTCATAGTATTGTAGATAATTAGGAAGATCATTCCTAGCGGCTACTCAGCAGGAATACTAGTGTGTCGCATTATAATACTAATGCTGTGTATATGATACTGGGTAAACTATATGTCGTCATATGCATTCTTACAATGATAAGTAATAATGGCTTAGGATCTCATATGAGGAAAGGGTTGAAATATTTATTTTTGTTATTATAGCTGTTATGCTGAAAAGAGATTAGGATGTGGAAAAAGAGCTATTTGAGATATGTATAATTTGCCCTATGCTTCTAAAATACTTACCAAGAATAGTTGTAGGAACTTTTTGGAATTATTATGAAGATATGATTATGAAGATATGAAGACAGGTTCTATTAATGAAGCGATGATAGATATATATTTTAAAGAGACTTCTGAGTGATCAAGCTGGTGATTCTAAGTTATAAGTTATAAAATAGTGTCTGAGTGCGGATTAAGAGTAAAATGGTATCTTTATCATTTGGTAATATTGTGATCCGCTCAATGATATAAATGTCCTTCTCTCTATTCATAATAGGATCGATTATTGGATGTTCATGATTAGTAATACTATTAATAATCCTGATAAAATCTATCTAGGGGATGCGATCTTGTACTATCCCAGATTCTCAGATAAAGAATATGAGAGAAGAAATTATCTTGTTAAGAAGCTCATGGGCGAGAAGGATCTTGATGCGCTACTCATATACAGTACTTCTCCCTCAAATGGCGCTATTCACTATCTTACTAACTATGTAACTAGAGCTCCAACCTATCTAGTATATCCTTTGGAAGGTGAACCAATCCTTATCCTGAACTTCTATAATCATATACCATGTGCCTTTTCTATGTCAATTGTTAGAGATATTAGATGGCATGGTAATGATCCAGTTAATGCTTTGACTAAGGCCCTATCCGAGAGAAATTTGGTAAGGTCTAGAATAGGGGTTGTCGGCTATGAATCGATTCCATATAAGATTATAGAAGGATTAAGAAGATCCTTGCCACATAATATTTTCATCGATGTATCAAAAGAATATAATTCTATTAGGTGGATTAGGAGCGAGGAAGAACTTGAATGGTTTAGAATAAGCGCACAATTAACGGATAGGGCTATGGAGACTCTTAAAGAAGCTATTAGACCAGGTATCTCTGAATTTGAATTAAATGCGGAGGTCTATAGGAGTGTTATAAGAGAGGGAGGGGATATTTGGATCTCTTATATATCATCAACAGATATGGATAACCCTGATCTCTTTGTTCCCTGGCAGTTTCCAAGAAATCGAAGGATCAAGAAAAGGGATGTGATAATAACTGAGATATCAGCCAACTATTATACATACATTACACAGTTACACAGACCTTTTTCTATTGGGATAGAGCCGAGTCAAATATATAGGAAGCTGTTTGAGGTAGCTCTCGAGACATTCTATAGAGTTGTGAAGGTGCTTAGGCCTGGAGCAACTACTAATGATGTGATTAATGCAGCGAGCATTATTGAGGAGTACGGCTTCTCGATCTATGACAGCTTGGTTCATGGAGAGAGCGGCAAATATCCAGAGATAGGTACTATGAGCTCTCCTCATGTAAAGGAGAGCTTTATCTTTAGAGAGAATATGGTATTAGTTGTACAGCCTCAGCCTATAACTAAGGACTATAAGGCAGGTATACAGTTAGGTGCAACTGTAGTTGTTAAAGAGGGGGGCGCAGAGATTCTTAATAAATATCCTTTTGAGTTTATAACATGTTATTAGAGTCTTCTTATACATAATTATTCAATAAATCCAACTAATAAACTTACCTTCGAAAAGGCTCTCCAATAATATTTTCTATTTAATTAGGAAATATCTTAAAGTATTCTTTAGATTTATTTTTAAGCTCTTTACATATATAATTTCTGGGGTAAGATCTATGGCTAAGATAGATCCTTTGTTCTATGGTCTTAACAAGGTCATGGCCGTTATCGCAGTAACCATTATTATTACTGCGGCATCCTTTCTCGGAGGCTATTTATATGGATTGGGTAGCCAGGCTCCGGCTCGGCAGGTCACGACAATAACTGTATCTAGCGCTTCGACTATAACGATATATGAAACAAAAACATACATAGCTACAAAGACTCCATCGCTGGAAGAGCTAATCTCTAATGCTAGAAAAGAAGGGAAGCTAACAATACTTGGTATGATCCCTGCAGAACAGATTAGAGGAGTCATTGACCTATTTAAGTCTAAGTATCCCTTTATAGATGTCACATATCTTAGACTACCGCCAGGAGAATTTGGTGCAAGGATTCAAACAGAATTGAGGTCTGGGAAAGTAACGTTTGATCTCCTAATACCGTCTGGTCCAAGCCCGCAGCTAATCTTCCTCCTCGATAACAAAGTCTTACAACCATATATATCCTCCACAACCCAAGGCCTACCTAAGGAGTTGATCGCTGGTAATTATGAGGCGTTCGCAATAGTTGGAGCAACAGTTATAACAGCACTTGTATACAATAAAAATGCTTTATCGCTCGACAAAGTTCCTAAGAGCTTTAAAGAGCTTGTTGAGAGCCCTTACAAGGATCTCTGGAAAGGCAGATTAGGATGGGTAGATCCGAGAGTAGGGGGAAGTGTATGGATGGGCTTTTTTAAGTTATACCAGCTCTATGACGTTGATTGGTTCAAGAAGCTTTCTGATTTAAAACCAGGTATAGAAACTACTAACGTAGCTGTTGAGTCAAAGACCGTCACTGGGGAGTACATTCTTGGTTGGGTTTTCGATTACATGGCTGCGCCAGATATTGCAAAAGGCGCTCCTGTGAATATTGTCTACCCAGACGATCTTAACATATTAACTCTATACTGGGTTGGAATAACTAGGGATGCGGATCATCCCAATGCTGCGAAACTTTTTATAGAGTTCCTAGCTACTAAGGAAGCTCAAAAGGCAATCGTTGAAAAGGGTTATCTATGGAGTCGTCTCTATAAGGATCTTAAGCCGTTACCCCAGTATCCCAATATATGGGAGCTTAAGAACCTAGTCATAATTCCTCTTGATGAATATAGAAATGTTGTTCTTAAAGAATTCACGGATCAGGGTGCTCTTGGGAAAATTGTCAAGGCGATGGGGCTAGGATAGATTGCTAAGGTTATTTTTAGATTTATTAATAGCTATTCTCGGTTTTTTTGTTCTGATCCCTCTGGGAATAATGGTTATAGCGAGTTTCTCAGGAGACCCATTTGCACTTAGAGATCTAAGTCTCGACACATATGCCAATTTCTTCACATCATCTAGATATGTGAATTCCCTAGCCAACTCACTTATTGTCGGACTTTTAGCAACTATCATTGCTATCGCTATCGGTGTTCCCTTAGCATGGCTAGTTGCTAGAACAAATGTACTATTTAAAGAACTTATAAAATATACTATCGTTATTCCATACATAGTACCTCCATATATATATGCAATGGCATGGATCCTAGTCGCGAGCCCTTATATAGGGATCCTCAATAATATTACCTATAGCATGATCGGTGTGAGACCTTTTAACATCTATTCATTTGAGGGTATGTCCTTAGTCCTTGGACTATACACTATGCCTTTTGTATTTATGAATGTATATACATATATTAGAATGATCGATTATTCGCTTGAAGAGCAGTCAATAGTGTGTGGAGCTAACATTATAAGGACTTTTGCATCGATAACATTTAGACTCTTAACACCTGCTATCGCTGTTTCTTTTATTCTAATCTATATACTATCTATAGAATTGTTCACGATACCTCTTTTATTAGGTTATCCCTCTAAATTATATACCCTACCCGCAGTAATATTCATCGATCTATACGCTACTACTCCCCCAAAATATGCTCTTGGAGCGATTTCATCGGTTATTCTCTTAATCCTAATGGCAATGCTGATGTATATATATATCAAAGTGATTGGCTACGAAAGGAAATATGTTACAATAAGCGGTAAAGGGTTCAGGACTGGAGAAGGAATAGACCTAGGTAGATATAGATATCTTATTGGTTCGCTAATTCTCATATTCATAATAGTAACAATTTATGTTCCAATATCAATACTGATTATTCATTCATTTAGTAAATACTGGGGCGGAAATATAGATCCCAGGCTCTTTACGCTTGAAAACTATAGCTTCGTCCTTAGCGATAACTATTTTATAAACTCGCTCAGGAACACCATAATACTTGGAATGGTTTCCGTACCATCTATAGCTTTGATGGGTCTTATAATAGCTTACTTAGTTTCTAGAGTTAACTATGTAGAACGTAAAGCATTAGATCTAATATCGACAATCCCTTACACGATACCGGGTTATATCTTCAGTCTAGCTCTTCTCATAAGCTGGGCCGCATATATTCCTCTAAGTATTACAGGCACATTATTAATCCTCTGGCTAGCTTTGCTTATTCGCTATTTACCATTCGCTGTTAGAATCAACTCAGCCGGTATACTTGCTATATCCCCTGAGCTTGATGAAGCTTCAATAGCCTCAGGGGCTTCTAGAATAGCGACCCTTAAAAGGATCATTTTACCCCTTCTAAAGGGCCCTCTAGCTGTCTCCATGATTGTTTCTTATATCTATAGTATAAGGGATGTCGGGGCTGTTCTATTTTTAGTAACAGGCAGTACCATGGTTATTCCTGTTCAGGTTCTCTTTTATTGGTTTAATGGAAGCTGGAACTATGCTAGTGCAGCCTCAGTAATACAGATATTGCTAACCCTCCCGGCATTCATATTGTTAATAAGAAACATAGATATCCTAGTAGGTGAAAAATCGTGAGAGGCGTTATAGTTAAAAATCTCACGAAAACATTTGGAAGCGTTATAGCTGCCAGTAGTGTTAGTTTTGACGTTGAACCTGGAGAAGCCCTCGCCCTTCTCGGTCCAAGTGGTTGTGGCAAGACAACCGTTCTTAGGTGTATTGCAGGTCTCGAGATCCCTGACGAAGGGGAAATCATTATTGGGAATAAGATAGTGTTCTCAAGGAGAAACAAGATCCATATCCCACCCAATAAGAGGAACATTGGCATGGTTTTTCAGAGCTATGCCCTTTGGCCACATATGACTGTTTATAAGAATATAGCTTATCCCCTAGAGATCAGAAAGTGGAGCAGATCTGATATTGATAAGAGGGTAAAGGAATTAGTAGATCTTCTCGGGCTCACAGGTCTTGAGAATAGATACCCGTCTCAGTTAAGTGGAGGTCAGCAACAAAGAGTTGCTCTGGCGAGGGCTATTGCGTATCCCGTAGATCTTCTACTTCTAGACGAACCTTTGAGTAACGTTGATGCAAGGCTTTGTGAGAGTCTAAGGCTAGAAATCAGAAATCTCCAGAGAAAATTAAAAATTACGATGATATATGTAACCCATGACAGGCTTGAAGCGCTGACGATAGCAGATAAGATAGGGATTATGAACAAGGGAAAATTAATAGAACTGGGAAAACCGGGCGAAATATTGAGGAACCCGAGAAACTCGTTCGTAGCAGAGTTCCTCGGCTATACAAGACTTTTCGAAGGGATTATAGACGAGAATAGGGGAGCCTTGGCAAGGGTGAAGACAAAAAGCGGATTAAGTGTGATATGTAGAAATCCAGCATCACTAACTATAGGTGAGAAAGTCAGCATATATGTCACAAACGTGAGGATTGGAATGCCTGAAAATAAGGGTTATGACAACTTAATCAAGGTATATGTGAAAGATTTAATAGAACTGGGAGCCTTAATAGAATACCAGATCGAGACACCTGAAGGATCAATAGTTATGAGAGTACCTCCAAACAACAAGAACGTAGAGCTAATCGGCGAGACATATATAGCATTTAGATCAGAAGATTGTTATGTTTTAAAAGACTAGAATATCAACATTATATTATCTATATAAAATAAAATAAACGATCCCAGATCTTCTAGTATAGCGTATATAGGTTACTAACAACATCATAACGATGAATAATGACTCTAAGCATTAGAAATAGCTATATAGCTGAAAGCCTTTGTATCTCGATGCTCATATAGATATGCTGAATTAAATCACTACATAGACCAGGATCGATATCCGAGATTCGATCCATGGAAATGCTATCCCCTTAGTATTATAAATTCGAGGATCTGCCTAACGCTTAGAGAAAAGCGTGAGTTAAACTTAAGTAAGAGAACTAACTACCCAAATATATCCCCTAAGCATATATGTATTTATAGAGGCAAGAACATACTCAGAGGATCGGTAAGGTATAAATAAAATTAGATCAAAGGAATAATGATAATAGATCAAATATCTATAGATATATAACAGATAGTGCTTCTATGCATTTATTATATAGATTTTCCACGACCTTTGTTATAAGTCCTAATAGTAGATCTTTTTGTATTTCAAATACGCAGTTCTAAGGAGCTACAATCATATATCCTAGATCTAATATCTCAGCCCATATAGTAATTAATAGTAGTCTTCAGATTTTATATAGCTCGTCCTAAAACTATTCAGGGAAATAAAATGACCACAATTTTCGGTGTTGATTGGAAAGCTTCAGATAGAATATATAGAGTCAATGTTATTCAAGATGTTAGAATTAAAGTTAGTGACGGTGTTGAAATTAGTTGCGATATATATAGACCTGATGTTGATGGTAGATACCCAGCTATAGTATCTGCGCATCCGTATACACCCTATCAGGGTGAACTGATAAGGCCATATGCATATACAGCTGGTGAGCCTGGAAGGGGTGAAGAGAAACCAAGAGCCTCGCTAGAAGCCGGTGACCCTTATTTCTTCGCCTCTAGGGGATATGTTCATGTGATATGTAATCTTAGGGGGACTGGGAGAAGTGGGGGTTCTTACTGTTTTAATTGTAGGAAAGAGGTTGAAGACGTTTATGAGATCATCGAGTGGATCTCTAAACAGGATTGGTGTAGCGGAAATGTGGGGATGATGGGTATATCATATTTAGGGTGGATACAGCTTCATGTGGCTTCCCTCAAACCTCCTCATCTTAGGTGTATATTTGCTCCAATGGCAGCTACTGATCGTTATCGAGATGTCTTCTATCACGGTGGGATACTTAATTATGGCTTTTTACTACACTGGGTTAGAAATTCGTTAAGAGCCCATACAATTGTAAACTTCTATAAAGAGAGATACGGCGCAAAGGCTTTTGAAGAGGCTATTAAAATGCTCTTGAGGGATGAAGATATAGCTGCGGTAGAGGAGCTTATTAATATATTAAGGAATCCTGATCACGGTGTTAATCCACTAGTAATTAACATGCTAATCCATAGCAGTTACGATGAGTTCTGGGAGGAGAGGAATGTGGATTGTAGTAAGATCGAGATCCCAGCATATGTGGGCGCTAACTGGGGCACATATGGAATCCATCTTGACGCTGCATTCAGATGTTGGGAAGAACTTAGAGGGCCTAAAAAGCTCATTATAGGACCCCTACCAAACGTTGATAGACCCTTTTACCAGCTTCATTATGAGGCTCTAAGATGGTTTGACTACTGGTTAAAGGGTATTGATACAGGTATCATGAGGGAGCCGGATATAAGGATATTTATTATGGAGGCTGACGAGTGGAGGGAGGCTAGTAAATGGCCTCTGCTTGAAACAAAATGGGCACCATTCTTCTTGCATGATGACGGACTCATGTATGAGAAAGATCCTTGGCCTGATGAAGGAAGCTCCTCTTATGAGGATAGTCCATACCAAAGAGGATATCTAAAGTTTATCACACCCCCCTTCGTGGAAAAGACAGAGATTCTCGGTCCAATACTAGCAAATATATATGCATCTACAACTAGCGATGACATTTACTGGGTAATATCTCTGATTCTGGTTAAACCTGACTCTACAGAGTTAACCTTAACTAAGGGCTGGTTAAGAGCGTCTTATCATAACGATATAGATCCAATAAAATCCAGACCTTGGAAGCCATATTATAGATATGTGAAAAGAGAGCCTCTAACACCCGGTAAAATATATAGATTTTCAATACCCCTAGTCCCAACCGGTGTAATGATCAAGCCACGCTATAGACTAGCAATAAAAATAAGTAGTGTAGATGATCCCCCTAAATATGCTCACGAAAGACCTGCGAGTGGGCATATAAGAAGACAAAAACCATCAAGAATAACTGTATATCATAATGCTGAGTATCCATCACACATACTCCTACCTATAACAAGAGGAGGCATCTTTCAGCTATATGTCTCAGGAGGATTGCACTAGCATAAATTAGATACCTATACGAATCAATGACTCATGTTATTTAAATCAATCATTGTATGAGCATCATAGTGATCGATTAAGACGTTTGACAACATATATCGATGATCATAAAGGTTAGTTCTTAGCCAGATATCGTAAGGCTTTTCAAGAAATATAGAAAGCCGTGAAATATGTGATAATATTGATCCCTGGGCCGTATTTCACGCTTTAAGACTTTGAGAAATATTCACAGAGGAGTCTTTGCTACATTGGAGTAAAGTTGTGGAACAGGATAATACTAGACCTACTGACACCGGCAATGCGAAATACCGTGGATAGGATCTTTTCATAGAAATCGTAGGTATCAATTCGACCACACGTTCTTTTCCTAGTAGGCTAGCCGGTTTTCCATCAACAGATGTCTATTCATCACCATAAATTTTCCACCTGTTTCTGAGCAGTCTGTGAGAAGCTCTTATTGCGCTCCACTTCTATTTTGTTACTGAGGCTTTTTAGTTTTACAGCTCTTGATGCCTGTCCTCGACCTATTTATTTCATTCTTTGGCTTATATAGGATCTCACTAGGCGTTTTTCGAGAAGGTTAGAGTGTCTAGATCATATAGGGTATACTTCGCTTATCACTAATATAATTAAGGGCATCCTCCTAATTATTACGTCCTCAGATATCTGTTGCCCGTAATTACTAGGATCTTCTTTAGTTGTTTTCGAGGTTTTCTAGTTTATATATAGATCTAATGGTATGGACTGCAGCCTTTGCATGATCAATGCTTACCCTCTTTGACATCTGAAGGCGCTTTTCTCTGCCCTCGTTGACTCTCTATGCTTAAGGTAATGCTGTATTTCTTAGGGTTAATATCTGCTTTCTCGTTATGGGCATTATCAAGAGGCATTTATAGCGGCATTAAATGAACTATCGTTATTTATTATTCATATATAGTTGTTAATTCGTATAAAAGTGGTGAATTCTATGTATATTGGAAAGCCGCTGAAGCCTCTCGAGGATTATAGGTTCATAACGGGTAGGGGTAGGTATGTGGATGATATAAGGCTTAAGGATACAGCTTATCTCAAGGTTATAAGATCTTCATATGCTAGGGCTATGATCAAGTATGTTGGGTTTAATAACCGGAGAGCGCTGCTATTTATAAAACCTAGTGATATTAGCGGATATGTGCCTGTCAGGGTAGATCCTGAGGTTGCCCAGTATTCTAAGATTGCTAGGATGCCGATACTCCCTATGGATGTTGTTAACTTTGTTGGGCAGCCTGTAGCGGCAATAGTTGCTAGGGATCCCTATGAGGCTGAGGATCTCTTTGAGGAGGTTTCTATAGACTATGAGCCTCTAGATCCTGTTGTGGATCCTTTGAAGGCTTTTGAAAAAGGAGCGCCTCAGATACATAGAGAGGTTCCGAGTAATCTAGCGATTGACAGGAGATTCGTTGGAGGAGATACAAGGGTTTTTAGGGATGCTGATGTGATTGTCAAGGCTAGGCTGGGGATGGAGAGAGTCGCTGCAAATCCTATAGAGCCGAGGGCCTGTATAGCCTATTACGATGGGTCAAGCCTAGTTCTATATATAAATACTCAGAGCCCCTATAGGGTTAGGAGCGATGTGCAGGAGGTCTTTGGACTATCTCCTAAGGATATCAGGATTATATCTCCAGACGTTGGCGGAGCATTTGGGAGTAAGACACCTCTACCTGTTGAGTGTATGCTAGCGATATATGCTTCGATGAAATTGAAGATCCCTGTGAAATATGTTGAGACTAGGAGGGAGCATATTGTCGCACCATATCACGGACGTGGTGTTAGCTTCGAGGTTGAGGGGTATGGAAGTAAGAGGGGTGAACTGCTCGGCCTTAAGGGAAGGGTTATTGTGGATATAGGGGCCTACAGCTATGGGATCAATCTAAATATCCCTATCAATATTGTTAAGTGGTCTGTCGGTCCCTACAGGGTTAGGGCTATTAATATAGATCTCAAGGCTGTATATACCAATAAAACCCCTATAGGTCCTTACAGAGGTGCTGGGAGGCCTGAAGCAGCCCTGATCCACGAGAGGGTTCTAGACGCGTTAGCAGATGAGCTGGGGATCGATAGGGTCGATATAAGGGCTATCAATTTAAGGAGTGGAAGGGGTTATTACGAAACGCCCACGGGCTTGAAGGTCGATGATGCAGATTATCTAGGGACATATGTAAGGGCCTACGAGGCTTATGAAAATGTTAGGAAGAATATTGTGGAAAAACCGGGTAAGAGGGTTGGGATCGGGGTTTCATGTTTCCTAGCCCACGATAGATCTGGTATGGGTGAGAGGGCTAAACTGAGAATATCAAAGGGGGTTGTGGAGATAATAGTTGGAACTCACTCCCACGGCCAGAATCACGCGACGACCTTGGCTCAGATTGCTGCGGATGAGCTAGGGATCCCGATCGAGATGATCTCGATCCGCTATGGAGATACGGAAGAGCTTAGAGAGGGTGTGGGAACGTTTGGAAGCAGATCAGCAGTTGCAGGTGGAGCAGCTGTGATAGAGGTATGTAGAAAGCTTAAGGAAGAGGCTAGGTCGAGAGGGTACCGGGACATCATATCAGCTGTGAAAGGACTCGATGGCTATGAGGTAGAGGTATTCTATAGAGGAGGCGATGTCTTCTCATTTGGATCTCACATAGCGGCTATAGAGATCGACGAGGAAACGGGGTGCGTGAGGATATTAAAGTACATAGCGGTTGACGACGTTGGAAGGGCGATAAATCCGGTTGTAATTGAGGGGCAATTGACAGGGGGATCCCTTCAAGGAGCAGGCCAAGTGCTGTGGGAGGCAATAAAATACGACGATCAGGGATATCCGCAATGCTCATCAATTATAGAATGCGGCGTGCCAAGCTCATTAGAAGCATTTCCAGTAGAATCAATACTCGTAGAAAACCCATCTGAATTCCCTCACGGAGCAAGAGGGGTTGGAGAAGCAGGAGCTATAGGGGCGCCTCCAGCAATAATCTCAGCTATAGAAAATGCCATAGGAATTAAGATCGAGTACATACCAGTGACTTGTGAAGAGCTAAGGAAGTATATAATAGATATGACCCCCCGTCCTGAAGGGCGAGGCTTGTCCTTTATTTAATATCACAATTTTAGTAACGAGCCTAATCTAGCGCAGGGTTGTTTCATGGTTGATTGATAAGAGTTAGATTTATGGGCTTTGATTTCCTAACTATACTTGATGATGAGGTGATAATCTGTGCTAGATCTGGGTGTGGAGAGACCTCGGGAAGCGATGATGCTCAGAGCACCTGAGACCGAGGCTCTATTGGGGCAGGGCCCCATCTAGAGCCTCAGGATCCAAAGGTAGATGGGAGCACCGTGCCGCTGGACTCAACTGTCCTTCCGAGAAGCCACTCCACCTCCCGGGCGACATGCCCTAGGAGGGGGAGTCCCTCGATGCCACAGGGCTAAAAACCCTGTGGATCAAGAAACACAGCAATCCCGAGACAAAAGAAAATCAGCGATAATCAATGACCATCGAGGGACAAGCGGTTGTGAGTGATATGTAGTCTCTCACATACAGTTGATCACCGAGGATCTTCTTAATCTCATTCCCCACTTTTTCTGATAGCTCGTCCCATGTTTTTTGCAGATGCTCGTATAGTTCTTCTACCCTTTTCTTATGGATCTCTGTTTTGTAGCCCATGAATAGCCCGATCCTGCCTAGTGCGGCTCTTGCTAGGAGTAGGTGTTCCAGGTAGTCTCTATCTATCTTCTCTCTATATTTCCTCGGATCTCTGCCTAACCATATTATCTCCCTCACTATGTTCCTAGCCACTATCTCCCTTAGCCTCTCTACATATAGATTCTTCTCATCCCTATACAGCTCTCTGATCTCCTCCGCCAGCCTTTCATAGCTCTCAGAGGATCTACCCCTATAGAATATATGCCTAGAGACAGCCTCTATAAAGGGCTTAACTGCAAGAGGTGACTCTATCGAGTCCGTTAGATATAGCCATAGAGCAGTCGCATATGAATCCAGTATCCCCTCCATAGCAAGGACAGAGGCCTCACCATAGTCAAAGCTATCGATGATAGGCAGGGCCTTACTCTCAATAACTCTAGCAGCCTCATCAACATCGAAATAGCCCGAGTATATGAGGACATCTCCATAGAAGACAGAAGGTACAGAGACGATACCCCGGATAACCCCACTAAATAGATCAAGACCCATATCCCTAAAAACAACACTATTAATAACCCCCCTTTCCCATAGCCTCTTATAAAGCCTATAGGAAGTAGGACACGTTAGATGCGAATAGATCTTTACTTTCAACTCTATAGCGGATCACCCCTACTTCCATTGTTTTTCAATATTATCTTTTCTATAGTAGATCATGCGGAGGATCCTCCTTTTCTGGCAGGCCCTGCTGTTAGTTTTAGTTTTTAGGGTATTTAAGCTTATGATGATTTAACTCCTAAATATAGAATTATTGATCGATCTCCTTTCCATTTTATAAGGGCTGGGTTTCTGCGCCGGTGTCTCATGCGTAGCCTGCTGTCCTCATGCTTCCTGTCATAATCTCCTCTCTACCTGCTTCTCAAGGATACTTTCAGCTGAGAGGGCTGCCTCGATTTTCATAATTGCTTACATTATTTGCTTACCTGCTCTCCAGACTCATAAACGCACGACCCTTAGCTACACTATACGATATAATGAGGTGATATCCTAGCATCTTTATATGTGGGTGTTTTCGGGATATAATGATCAGAGCCCCGAGGTAGAGGCCTTAAATGAGATGATCTACTGTAGAATTTAAAGAGGCTTGTTTTGATTAATAAAAACTAGATATCTATCCTATGCACCGTTGAGCCATATACTCTTGATTCAATGTACAGTTATTTTTCTTGGTATCGTATCTATATAGGTAGTAGGTAACATTACTATTTACGATTTTTATATAGCTCTCATGATTAAGTGGATATCCAAACACGGGCCTTCCATACTCTACGTTATCTAGCACTGCGGCGAGCCTTGTGAAGCCGCTTGTCCCCCGATGATCATTGATTATCACTAATATTCATTTGTTTTGGATTGCTTTACCCCTTGATCCACAGGGTTTTGATCCTGCGGCATCGGGGGCTTCCACCTCCCCCACAGGGTTTTGGACACCCCTGTGGTTTCATGGGTGGCTGTGGAGCCCAGCGGAAAGGGGTTGTTTGTCTGAACATTCTCAGGAGTATTGAGGAGAGGATAGATGACTATCTAGAAAGAACCCATGTCCTATAGATCTATACCCAATCACATTGCTAACAACTATGCCATTAGTTCTATGGATACTTATAAATCTATCCCCAGAATCCCATATTGAAACTCCAATAATTATAAAAACCCCTCATAGTGTCTCATGCCATGTGGAAGTGAAGCGGATATTTACCGAGCATTCCCCTAGCTCCTAGACGTCTCAGCTCTGTGAAGAAGATGCCTCCTGAAGATCCGTAATAGAAGTTAATGCCAGATGCTCGTGAGCTGATGTTATAGCTCTCTATTCACCAGCATATTCAGATGTTGCCTCGTGAGTATATCTGAGGGGCTTTGCAAGTATAATTCTATTACCCATGACACCCATAACTTGATTCTCTTCCGTCTCGTCGGGGGTTTGTTGATGTAGATGTTATGATAATCGTATCCCCTACCTTCCAGCTGACATTATCCCTCAAGATCAAAACTCTATCTCCTTTAAAAGCTGTTGAAGCTAGCTTCGTAGATACAGGTGATATGGGGTAGCCATATATCTCTAGCCGTCCATAGACATGCATCCCTGAGCCACCTTCGCTATTAGCGCACAGCTTAATTACGATTTTCACATCAGGGGGTATAGGATTCTCTCTTGAGCCTATTTTAACGTAACCTGTTCTCAATATAGTCATGTTCAAGAATATTATCGAGCTACTTTTACTGGCACCAAATACTAGGGATCCCTCAACATATATGTTACCCAGTATTGGCGATTCACTTATGTCATATATCACCGTGGTGTTACACGATATAATAACGCTCTCGTTATCCCTAGGCAACCTACTCTTATCCCATGTACAGGGATCTGACCAAAAGCTGCTGGATACGCTTCTTAATTGCATTAGTATAGTACGAATCGGTAGCAATGCTGACCATATCCATCGCGCTAGGCTGTAGGCTAGCATTAGAGATGCTTCTCCCTATCCATGTCCATGTCAGATACCCTGCCATAGTGGCTAACAATGCTAAGACAATGGTTATACAACCTATATATTTTCTTCTATTAATATATCTATATCCATAGTATAGACCTCCGAATAGTGAGAATTGGCGCGGGATATAAGGTTCGGATGTTCTATTTCATTTACGAGAAACCATAGTCATGAAACCCAGCGTTAAAGATCTATATAAAGAGCGATACTATAAGTAAAAACATTCTCTAACCATCTATATATTCGGATCCAAATGTATATGGATTCCGTGAGACCCTGAACCTCTTTAATTCTATAGTAGATCATATGGAGCTTTGTCCCTCTATAATAGAATATCGCTTCTAATCTTTGCATATCTAATCTATGTGATAACTAACTATAGAATTAAGAGTCTTCACGCTTATAGCGGAATTCAAGCTCGAAGACGTCATGATTTCCTTAGATAACTAACTATAGAATTAAGAGATAGGAGACAATAGTATGTTGGCGCGATCCCTCGCATCCCTGAGAGATCTGGTTTTCCAAGCCTTCCTCCGGGCGTTTTTCATCCCCCGCTCAGTTACCATTAGCATCATCTCTCAGCTTCCCTATCATTGAGGTATCACCACTCATGCTAGGAGGCTACATGGCTAATGGGATCCTCGGGTCTTCTCCCACCATCATGCAGTTACAAGCAGTATCACTCATAGCTAAGGCTTCTATTGTAATAGGATGGTTTGTGCCTGGACTTAATTAAAAAACTAAGTTTTTCTTTGTTTCAATACTACTATTTTTCCTTCATTCCTATTCACATATATAGTCTCTACTTCCTTCCTCCACCTGCACACACATCTGTATAAATAGGTTATTCTTCGCATGCCATCTGTGGTATATGTCTCCACAAGGAACTCTGCCTTTCTACCACATTTAGGACATATTAGCCCGTTACCACCCAGCCTGTTCTGAGTCTCCATAGCTTTTGATCCCTCGGCAGCCTCTCTATCCAAAATGAGTATATTTCGGGGGATAATATATTTATAAACCCCCAGGATCGCAAAACATCTCTATTAGCTGATAAACTTTTCCCGCCTTGGAGGGCTGGGTTTCTATTGCCTTCTTAGGTGTTAGTCCCTGGCGAGGGATTAATGGCTTAACACCGCTATGCGTTACCAGGTAGTTCTCAATCTTCCTCGATATCCTTATCCTATAGTTCTGCTTACGAGCTATGTTCAGCGCGGCATTAATGTCTGTATTGATCTTCTTCCCTGTCTTCTTGCATATATACAGTCCTCTATATTTTCTTCCGTTTTTATGTTTATTTCCACATATTGAGCATATCTAGTAAGTATATTCACCAGGAACAATCTCTACGTCTATGCCGTACTCCATGAATATATCAACGATCCGCAGCACTATCCTCCTAAACATCCATATGTTAGTGTTATACTCATTACCATTGTTCTGTGAGAGCATATATAGATATCCAATGTATAGCTTCCTAACACCTCTATCATAGAGCTCACCAGCTAGAAACCTGGTCAATGTTATATATAGGTGCCCGAGCCTCTTATCTCTCTTATACATAGCTTCTAGGTATTTCTTGTGATAATATATTCATGATGGACATCCCTAGCATCCTAAGCATGTCTCTTATAGATTGATAGATTGCTATCTCTCTTTTCCACCAATAGTGCTCATCCTTGATCGTTCTGCCCTTAATGAGTAAGCAGATCCCTCTGTAATTATTACAGTGAATATATTGTTAAGACCCATATCGATGAAAGCCTCTTATCACCAATAGGATCCCCCTGCTTGATGCTCTTCGGATTTATGATCCTTTGTTTCTTCTTTTTCCTCTCCTCATCATATATGGGCTTTATATAGCCCTTCTTATTTGAGCTAGGAGGCTCTGCAGCAACCTCTATTGGTATGTAGGCGAACTACCTACTAGCTTTATAAATGATCTCTAGTCCTCCTTGTTTACTTCCTACCTAATCCCACCAACATATCATATTCTTAGATCAAAGTCTTTAAGAACCGGACAGCCCTCGTTCTTGCTAATAGGCTAGACACAATATCTTCTTCAGCTTTGCTAGAGCTAAGAAGGAGTTCTAAGTCCCATTATTCTTAGTAATAACTGTCTGTGCATTAACACCAAGAACTTCTTTATACTTAATACATGTGATAGTACTTCTTGTTAGTCTCATCCTCTTCTCTACTGTTAGCTCTCTATCGAAGAATGCCTGTCTCTTCTCATAGTCAAGCTCGTTCCATAGCCTAGCAGATGCTATTCCTATATCAAGAGAATCTCCTCCTCAAATCTGTTTAGAATAGTGCTACTTTATTGGTTCCCAGCTTGCTCTTCTTCCTCTTCTCTACCAGCTTTCTGAATGCTTTCAGGGGGTTGGGTTTCTGGTGGGCACGGTTCGGGGCATCCCCTCTAGGGTTATCACTCTACTAGCACCTTTGCCCACCAAGATCCGATCCTCACAAAATAACACGATGATAACCTTATAAAAACCATGCCCCGCCTTAAAGAGCGAGGATCCCCCTTATTTTCAAAGACTGAAGAAGTGCTGTGGTTATATAAGGAACTCTTCACGGGGGGCTCATGCTCTGAATAAAATGTATTATTAAGAAGCAGGGTTAGCCTTGTCCTCTTGTTAGTATTATGAGATTATTTATATATAGTTAATTAATATTTATTTAGTCCTGCGAGGAACTATTGGTGGTGAAGAGGTACATGCCTACTAGAAGAGATTTCTTAAAGATAGCCGCACTCGGGGTAGGGGCTTTCGTAGTTGGTATTGGTTCTGGATATTACCTTGGATCGATTCCATCTCAGCAACAGGGTAGAGCTCCGAGTATCTCCACAATCTCGGCCTTGGGGAGGGATGCAGAGCACCAGGATATAAATACTGCCGTGATTGACTTCTTCTCTAGAGAGAACCTTGGTTATAGGGTTGACTATTCACCCCTCGCTTATAGCCCTCTCTATGATAAGATGGTGCTAGCTCTTCAGCAGGGATCTTCCGCATATGATCTAGTATATATGGACGATCCATGGATACCGCAGTTTGGGGAGAAGAGGTGGCTAACAGATCTTGAGGATCTATCTAGACAGGAGGGTATCACCCTAGATCTTGGGGATTTCCCAAGCGTTCTAATCGATGTTGCTAGGCACCCGTATAAAAGTGGTAGGATCATTGCGTTTCCGCAGATGGGCAACGTCCAGATCTTCGCATATAGGAGAGATATATTCGATAAGCTAGGGCTACCCGAGCTAAAAACATGGAGCGATGTCCTTAACGCATGTGAGAGGATAAAGGCTTCACAACTAGTGGAGTATCCGATAGCCTTTAGGGGTGTTAAGGGGAATCCTGTTGCAACCTCTTTCCAACCAATACTATATGCATTCGGTGGCAAGATAGTGAGTGATGATCTCAAGAAAAGCGCTCTAGATTCAAAGGCTATCGAGGCCCTCGAATATCTGTTACAGCTAAAGAAATACGCACCCCCAGGGGTGGAGAACTTTAACACACCCGATGTAAGGGATAGACTGGTAGGAGGGAGAATAGCTATGAGCACAGAGACATGGCCAGGATGGATAAAGGACGCGGATAATCCTCGAGTGAGCAAAGTTCCAGGACTTCTAGCATATACAACCACACCTGGCGAGAGGACTAAACCCTCACCCCTTCTAGGGGTATGGTACTGGGGCATACCAGCAGGTTCTAAGAATAAGGAGGCTGCGCTGAGATACATACTCTATACGACAA
>Ga0209670_100525_pt1 | contig 22381 bp, 19 predicted proteins | sample PerSpoBPS_BMetaG_FD_184741 | JGI IMG/M metagenome (GOLD analysis project Ga0209670, IMG submission 184741) | Thermal spring microbial communities from Yellowstone National Park, Wyoming, USA - Perpetual Spouter B (PS_B) MetaG (SPAdes) (version 3) | ecosystem: Environmental > Aquatic > Thermal...
GTAAAGGAGCGCCTAGAACTATTCCTAACCGGAGGACCCAGGATCATGGTAGTCTCAACCCTACTAGCAGCACTCCTACTACCCCCAGAGTACTCTAGAAAAGTCAAAGCCGTAGTAGAGGGAGAGGCCTTCACAGCATCCCTAGAAGTCGACATCGGCACACTACAAAAGCTACTCACACTAGATCATATAGAGAGGAGAATCCTACTAACACTACTCGAACACCAACAAGGCCTCACAGCTCCCAGGATAGCAATGATATCGAAGACACCTAGAACGTCAACTTATAGAAAGCTGCATAACCTAGAAAACCTAGGTCTAGTGGAGAAAGCTGATGGAAAATACAAGCTAGTAGAAATGTTAAGAGACCTTATGAGAACCCTACCATTATAAGGTATCTAGAAAGGAACCCACCCATAATTAATTAGCATTCCAAATTCAATGACCAGGCTAGGTACGTAGTATAATACCAGAAACCATAAACACATATTAGGCTCGTCTGCAACTAGTAGCTAGTGAGGTGAGTGGTATGAGGGAGTACAGGGGTCTTGTTAGGGTCTTAGCTTTCTTCGCTGCTCTAAGAAACTACGGTTATGTTGATAGGCTAGGGAACGCTTTAGATGAGGTAACAGCATTAGAAGCTTTAAAGGATTCTATCAGAGACTTCCACTCGCTATGCTTCGACTCTAAGGATAAATGTGTTGAAACCAAGATTGGAGACGAGGAGATTAAACTCAGATGCCCGGATGTCTCAGCAGAGGATCTTATGAAGGATTTCGATGGCTTCATTGAGAGCATAAAGGGTAAGCCTAGCGATGTAATAATAAAATCCACTAGGAGGCTTGCACTAGCAGCTCTTGCGGAGAAGGAGATTTTAAGAGGTGAGAGGTGCTAGGGGTGTCTGCTATGGGTTACAGAGATGTAGTCAATCTAAGCCTCTCAGCTAGGATTCTAGTCAACGCCGAGGCCTTAAACATGGCTGAAACCGTTGGTAACGTTAGTAGGCATAGGAGGGCTCCCATAGTTGTAGAGAGTGAAGGAGGCTACTCTGTAGTATACGTTCCAGCCGTTAGTGGTGAATCTCTAGCTCACAGCTATCAAAGGCTACTTGCAACCATAGCTGACTCTATGGGATTACCTGTAACTGAAATGGATAGGAGAGGTTTCTTCCTCAAGTTTAGCGATGACAATGTGATAAACGCAGTCTACAAGGAGGTAAGCGATGTAGTTAAACTAAATAAGCCATGCGATGTCGAGGCCAGACTTCTAAAAGCTAGCTGTGTTGCCGACGTGGCAGGATTCCTCTACACCGATAAGATGGTTAAGAGGACGTCTAGGGTTAAGTTCAGCTACATGGTGCCGGCTGTGGATGCTGTGGTTAAAGGTGCAACTGCAACCTACCCTCAGATACACGTTAGGTACGCCCCGCCAGAACTGCTAAAGAAGGGGTTCGAAGCCCAGGCCCAGGCTATCTACTATGTGGAGAGTGGGAGCTCGATCTACGTTATGACAGCTGGGCTGGACGCGAGCAGCATATCAGAGCTCGAGTACTGCCAGGAAGGCGATAAGGAGCTTGAGGGGCAGAAGCATAAGAGGGTTGAAGCCGCATTAAAAGCCCTCATAGGAATGGTTGATGGCCTAATGCTAGGAGCCAAGAGGTCCAGGTACAGCCCGGTATGGGAGGTTAAAAGCATTATAGTAGCTGTATCCAAAGGCCCCATACCCTTCGGAGTCTCACCGGGAACTCATAGGGGTTACATTGAGGAGACAGCAGTAAGAGCTAAAACAGTAAAGGACATCATAGGCGTGAACGTAGAGCTCTACGCCTTCGATAGAGAGGGTCTAGTTAAAGGTAGCATGGACAACGTTAAATTCTACAACACTCATAGCGAAGCTCTAGCTGAAGCTGTAAAGAAGGTTTTAGAACTAATCAAAACATGATCAACGTCGAGGTGCAGACCCTTGAATCCAATAATTTTTTACTCCCGTATAAGACTCTCCTGGGGGTTCTCGGTGAGACTTCCAGGTGTTAGTGCTGCACAACCAGCACTATCACTCCCACCACCTACAACCATCATAGGAGCCTTTGCAAACCCCATACTAGAGGCTCTTAGAGTACCAAAGGAGATAGGAGGAAAGTCTAGAGCCCTATATCCCGTATTCGACTGCATAGTGGGAGCCTCCAAGGCTGCATCATTCGGCCTTGTTAGAGGTGTGGAGGGCTCCGTGGGAATAGCTGTAATGAAGGAAATTACCAGAATCATTGGAGCCCCCTATAAGACCGGCGAAGAGGTTAGGAAGATTAGGAAAGCTAGGTTTGGAACCTCCGAGTTCTTCGCGGAGGATTTAGGGAGAATGCTCCCCGTGCAGGCTTTAGGTGTAGCTTATGCCCCAGCCGCTCTAGCGGATATTGCGTGGGTTGCAGATCCACATGAGCTAGCTAAATGCCTTAAACTGAGTGATGTAAGCGAGCTCTATAAGACTCTAGGTTCCATTGCTACATGGGGGGTCTCTAGGCTGGGTTCCAAGGAGGGTATAGTCTCAGTTCTAGAAGGCCACCATGGGGATCCCGAGGTTATCAGGATCGGATCTATCTTTAGAACTAGAATGTATGTTCCTGTGGACTGCGTTGAGCCTAAAGACGAGGCTGTGTCAGAGGTGACCCTATGGGATTTAGAGTATAACTGGAGGAGATACTACATAGCTTACATCGCCTCCAGCTCTCTGGTCTACCCCCCAGATCCTATCTCGTACAGGTTAGTTAACGAGAGATGTGAAGCTTTCAAGGTACCCGGGCTTGATGATGTGGTGGTCGTAGGCATGAGGTGATATTCTAATGGTTTTCGAGATAAAGCTTATGCCTAAGCACACCCTAGGGTTTTATCTACAACTTGCAAGCGTGGGAGTCGGGGAGTTCGCAAAAAATCTAGCAACGGATCTAAGCACGTTATACTTTAAAGATAATGATGAATATGTTAGGGCTATTGAGAAATTGGAGTCAGCTTTACGTGGTATAAGAATCCAGGTAGAGGATTCAAATGTATGTAAGATTGCTGAATCTTGTGAGGGGCTTCAACCCAAGCTATATACTGCTGGTGAACATGATTCCAAGATTTTGGAGGAGGCAGGGTTAAACATTGTACCTAAGAGATGTGGCATGGAAGTCTCCTGGTGTTCGGCAGCATTATCCTACATAGAGGGGGTGAAGGAGAAGAGGGGACCAATAGGTGGTAAGGCCTCCATAGTAATGCTTGCTAGAACATTTGCGTTCGGTAAACTCAGAGGGCCCATGGGCGAGCTGGTCAGGGAAATTAAAGTTCAGATAGACTCCCTAGGCTTGATGCTAATCGGTGGCTTGTTCTCCCTAGTGGCTAGCATGAAGATGAAGGATGGGAGGTTTGAGCTATACATGTTGCCAGACGGGTCTCCAGAATCCCTTAAGGTATCAAATCTCGTTTACAAGGCGTTCTTCTATAGGACTAAAAAGCTTGGAGCATCCTTCGAAGAGGTGCTTCGCGATATAGTTGGCTTGGAAAGGGGGCTTAGTGTAGATCTGGCCACCCTTAACTCTCTCCTGATACACCTATCAAGTGTTCTAAGTGAGATGCCGGCACTAGCTGGTTTACCGAAGAGGGAGGGTTTTGAAAGGTTCCTCTTAGCTAAAATCGATAGCTCTAGTAAAAGGCCTCAGCTGACTTGGATGAGCCCTCTAACGATCTCAAGCACGCTAACAGCACTTAAGGGTAGGGAGGAGCTCTTAGAAAACCTATGGAATTTAGTTAGAGTAGTGAAAGAGCTTAGAAAGGGTAAGACTAAGGAGCAGAGGGACTTAGGGGATGACTTAGCGTCTGCCATCTCAACATGCTTCAACAACATGACATTGTTCATGTGGACTCGAAGTGGCGATCACCTCCTGGAATGCTCTAGAAGCATATCGGCAGTCATAGACGGAGCCTTCAAGCTAGGCTTCGAGCCGAGAATGGCGATTGCCGGCCAAAGGGTTCTAAAGAGCATAAAGGAGCTCGCGGAGCGACGCCCATAGTTGTTGAAAAGAAGAGAGAGGTGCCCACTTAGAGAACATCGGGTGTCCGGCATGCGGTCTAGCTCGGCCGAAGCGTTGGCTAATGTAGTATATGACTCTTTATCCAAGGGACGCAACGTTGTGCTCATAGCACCTACGGGTTTCGGTAAAACCCTCCTGTCACCCCATCTTTTCCTGAAAGCTAGGAGTGAGGAGTTCGCCTTCAACCTCATACACGTTGTTCCTACGAGAGCTCTAGTTAAGGAGATCTATGAGGAGAAGTTTGCGTGGCTTAGTGGCAAGGAATACCAGGTTGGATACCAGTCCCAGGATAGGCTAGAGGGCGGTGGTAAGAGCTCCTTCTACCTGAAAGATATAGTGGTGACTACCCTAGATAGCTTCCTCTGGAACATCTACAGGATCCCCGTAGCTGAAATCACTAAGGTCGTAAAGGGTGAATCCCAGGGGCACTTCTACCCGGTGCTAGCCTCCATACTTACATCCATAGTAGTCTTCGACGAAGCACACCTATACCTTGGAGAGGGGTCTAGAGACTCAAGGACGCTCATGGTGCCCGTGCTAAGAGCTCTCAAAGCATACAAGGTACCTTTCCTAATAGAAACTGCGACCATCCCCAGCATAGTCATGGGTAGCGTGCTGGACGACGCAGACATAAGTAGAGGCGATGTTGACGTCATGTACGTATGCTCAAGGTGTAACAGTCAGGTGAATAAGATTAAAAGCTTGGGCTTCAACGTGAAGGTAGTCGGCCTAGATGAGGAGTACTACAAGCGTAATAAGTATGAGTGGGAGACCAGGCTCGTTAGCCAAGATCAAGCCCTAGAGGAGGCCTTAGAGCTCTCCGAGGAAAAGCTAGTACTAGTGGTGTTGAACACCGTTAAAAGGGCTGTTAACTTCTACAAGAGTATAGATCAACCCAATAAGGCTCTAATCCACGGGATGCTAACCGAACGTGATAGGACACAAGCTTACGAGAAGATTAGGAGATTAAAGGAGAGTGGAAGAGGGGTCATAGTTTCAACCCAGGTCATCGAGGTCGGAGTTGAGGTTGACGCTGACATACTAATCTCTGATTTAGCCCCGGTAGAAAGCATAGCCCAGAGAGCCGGGAGACTTTGCAGAAGCGGAAGACCCTGTAGGCCTCAAGTGCTCCTCATAGAACCCTTTGATGAAAAGCTAGGACACGGTGTATACGATGAGGAGATCGTTAAGGGGACCCTTGAAGAAATAAAAAGTAGAATTAACGGTTTAGGTATTAAGGCTATAGAGTGGAGGCTACTTGACTCAGAGAACAGCAGGGCATCATACATAGACATCCTTGAAACCCTGTATGAAGCTAAGCCTCAAAGCCCCTCAAAACCCTTCCTAGCTGATGTTGCATCAAAGTATCTAGAGGAGGAGGTTTCACCCCTTAAACTAGTAGATTTCCTAAACGAGTATAGTGAGTGGGATGCTTTCAAAAGCACACTACTAGTGAAGCTTTTAATCGAGGGGGAAGACTATAGAGAAGATTTCGTGGTAACCAGCCTAGATAGGGTCTCTAGGATGAGAGAATGCCTCGATGTTAGCGAGTTAGGCGTGAAGATAGCTGTTCTCACGGTGAAGGAGAGGGGGTTAACGGAGCTAGAGTACATGTACTCTAAAACCATGAAGGAAGCCTTAAGTTTTGTAAAACGCAGATTCAACCCTTCAATGTTCATACGTGGATTGAGAGGTGAGCTTGGAAAGTTGCTCGATAAGGTTGAAGGGGTAAGGGACTTCTACATACTGGTTAAGAGGAGTTGTTACGTGGAGGGTGAGGGTATAGTATTTCAAGCCTAGGGTGAGGCTCTATGTGCGATAAGTGGCCTTTAGCCTACAAGGATGAAGGTGTGGAGGAGCCCCTCTTAGACCATCTTCTTGCAACTGCATGTCTAACTCAATGTCTATTCAAGGATAGAGCTGTAATTCTCGTAAAGAGGGCTAAGGAGATAGACGTGGCTCTCGTTGATCACGCATTATACCTTTTGGGCTTTTTACACGATATTGGCAAGATGTCCCACTACTATAGGAGGCATCATTGTAGGGAGGGTAGGATCAGCTTTCCGTTTCACGAGTACGTCTCAGCTCTACTAGTATATATGGCTCGCAATAGGCTAATGATGGCAGACGAGCGGTTAAGCAATTTACTAAAGATAGTTGCCAAGGCCATAGCGAGACATCATACTGCGATGGTAGAAAGGGATCTAATGTCCGTTCAAGAGGATAAGAGAGCTAAGGAGATTATAAAGGATGCCATCAAAGAGCTAGACCCAAGTTTGCTGAAGGAGCTTGTAGCCCAGGGTCTGGCGGGTGGGTTTCCACAAGATTTAGCTGACCTCATTGCAGATGCTTACAGGGATCTAATCAAAGCTAATATCTCTCAGCAGCTACGGAACCTCATAGGAACCAACGATAGATGGCTTGTAGCTGGGCTAGCGGGATTCCTAATCGTAGCTGATAATATAACTGCTAGCAAGGCTAGGGGTTCTACTGATGAGCATACGCCACTTTACATTAAGATGTGGATGGGGGAGCTGGGAGGTAGGGTGGAGGAGTGTAATCTTAGATGCTCTCGGGTCACAGGCTATGGTTAAGCCTCTCTTCCACTCTCTTATCTTTGAGGCTTCAGGGTATGTTTACACTATTAGGTTTAAGCTTGTGCCTCTGGATTCTGACGTTATACTACCATCCTTCACTTCCAAGCTTGTTAAGCAGCTTGTTTTAACCCAGCCGTGCTTCTCCCAGGTGAGGGCTTTGTACGAGTCTAAGGTAACTCTTAAGCCTGTCACCTTCAAGGTTCTACGTAGGGGTTCTAGGAGGCTCTATTCTAGTGAGGGGGGCCCGATCTTAACGGCTAGGGTTGGTGAGGTGTTAGGTGGAGAGATAGCAGTGTTTTCCAGGAAGCCGGACTTAGACCTAGGGCTTCTATCAGAGTGTAATACTAGGGTTTCACTACCACCACTAACGTCAAGCTTCCTACTCGAAGTTGTGGAGGCAACGCTGGAGAACGTTAATGCAATGACACTAGACCTCAGCCAAACACAGTTCCTGGGGGTGAGGCTACACACACCAACACTACTATCAACAAAGCTGATGACACCACCACACCTAAGAGCATCAAAGCTTGTAGAGAGGATAGAAGACCTTCATAGGCTGGCGGTGACACCAGCATACATCTGTAGTGCAGCAACAACACTATGGCTAGCCCTAGCAAAAGACATAAACCCAGCCCAAAGCCCAACACCTTATCATCTGGGGAGAGCATGCGATATAACAATAGGAGAGGTAGACATACAACTAAAACCAGAAACAGTAACATACGATAGAGAAGAGGGGAAGACAAAGAGGGTAAGAGGAGTAACAGGACACATACTATACAAAATACTAACACCAAGAATAACACAAACAATAGACAAGCTACTAGCACTAGCAACAAGACTAGGAATAGGAAGAAGCAGAAGCATAGGATTCGGAGAAATAGAAGCAAAACCAAAACCACCAAAGGAAACTTAAAACCACACATGAACCAAAGCTTATATACGTTACCCTTAGACATCGCATCCATTAACTTGTGTGCTAGCAGTATACAATGGAAACTCCCATCCACAACATGGGAAAACCAATGAGGAATGAAAGCGAAAAGCTTAAATACCAGACCCCACACCATATACATGGAGCCCCCACTCGGGGGCTTAATGGAATAGAATCCATACAATGGAATTGAAAGTTGATGCCATAATAGCTCTTATTGAGAAGGTGAGGGAACTCTAGACGAATCCATACAATGGAATTGAAAGAAAGGTTAGATTGTTTGAATTCGTTAAATGGAATTGAAATAGACATTCAATTCCATTGAACTTTCTAGAATCCGTTAAATGAAATTGAAAGTCACTCCCTTACCTTCTCCATGAGAGTTATTAGAGCGTCAACTGTTGAAACCTTTCCCTCTCTGCACATTACATAGTTTATTCTACCCTCTGATACGTAGAGTTTAACTTTGAGGAGTGGTTGTTCGATCTCAGCGTACTCCCTCTCATCCTCTTTTATAACATTAACCTTAAAACCGTGGAACTTAAGTTTTTTAACGATGCTATCGAGTGTGGGCTCTTCTTTAGCGACTGTGCTTCCTTTACTTAGGGAGTTTAGAGTTTCTAGTGCCTTGTTGGCGATGGGGGGACAGTCTTCTTTGTACTCCTCTGCGAGTTTTTTGAGGATGGCTTCTAGTAGCCATGTGATGTTAACGTTTTTAGCGTATTCAACTATATCAGCCCATTCCTCGCTTGATAGGAAGTCTGCAATCCTCCTGGGGTCACCGCCGAAAGCGCTGAAGCTGAACTTATCCTCGGCTCTAGCGAATCTAACCTTTAAATCCTCCATAACGCTAGCGCTAATCTTACCTGAAGACTCGGAGATAACCTTATTAACAATCTGTCTGAGAAAATCCTTCCTAGCAGAGCATATGCTCAATCTGAGACACCCTGGTTGTTGTGTGTGCTGGGAACCCTAAAATATAGTTGTGTAGCTATATGCAATGCGCTTGCTCCAGCGCTGGGGGTTTATAGGGGTTGTTTAGGCTATCTTTGCAACTCTTAGTATCCACTTTCTTGCTTTCACCACCCCGCCCTCCTCCTCCACAAGCCTCCTCCAGATCAACTCCTCTAGTAGCGTCCTCCCAAGCCTCCTCTCAGCCTCCTCTCTGCTAGTAGGATTTTCAAGCTCTAGTATAGCATTCCTATAATCCTCTTTAAGCTGTAGCGGTGGAGCTGGCATGTAGATTACATCTCTAAAAGCTTCATGCATGTAGTATATACAATCTATACCCGCTATGAGTGCCGCTATAGTTAGATACGCTGATTCAACCTTAAAACCGGGAGTAGCGTTAACACACACATGGTAACCTCTCTCAGCAAGCCTAACGGCTTCAACGAGAACCCTCTCAACAACATCAGTCATAGCAACATCAAGCTCATCCTCACTACGAGCACTCACTATAACATCCTCGCCAACAAAAAACCCAAGCTCCCTAAGATAGCCAGCCACAACACTCATAGCAAGCCTCGAAGTACAAGTGTGAGTAGCATACAAGAGCACACGCGTAAAACCCGGATCACATCCAAGACCCCTAACAGCCCTTAGAAGGGAGGAGAGCTCAGCAGAGGCAACATCGCCAGCGGAGCGAACGAAATCCAGAAGATAGCCTTTAAGAACATCAAAGTTACTACACACAACCTCCTGGCGAGGATCATCAGGAGAAAACCTATCCCAACCATCAACACCAAAACCCCTAACAACACTTGAACCCTCAGAGCTCCTAGCAAAGTTACCCAAAAGAGACGTACCAACAGGCACAATATGAGCACACTGCAACATGAGACACCAGGTCTAAGCTCTAGGTTAAAGTTTAAATAACCCCTCCCCACACCCTCCTAGAGGGTCACCGTTAAGCCGGGGGAGGTTAATGGGTAAGACTATTGACGTACTAGTATCCGTCATCGGATCCCCTTGGCGGGCGTACCCTGATAAGATGAGATGGTATAGGGCTGAGTACAGGTTTAGCGATGATGTCGAGTGTAGCGGTGGTAAGCTCGACTACGTTAAATCCGTAACTACACTAGCTGCTCTCCACGAGTGCTTGAAACCACAGCATGTTATAGTGGTTGCCCAGGACACCATAATCGTGAAGAACCCGAAGGAGTTTAGAGGGGACTACGGCTATGATGATATTATCAGAGATGTTAAGAGCATCGTAGAGGAGTTTCTAAGGAGAGCTGATATGGAGGTCGGGAGGGGTGGTGAGGTTAGGAAGGGTAACATTTACGAGGAGGTTGAGTCCAAGCTTAGCGTAATCGTAGCCCCTGGCTCCGGTAAGTTCAAGAACTCCATGTCTGTTGGAGCTGAGGAGGTTACAGTCGACTTAGAGGTGTGCGGGAGCCTTGAAGATTATTACTCCTACCTGCTACTCTCACTAGCATCCCACATGCTAGCTATCATAGAGCGTGAAGGCCCGCTAAGCCAGCTGAAAGTCCACCTAGACCTATCACACGGTATAAACTACATGCCGGCTTTAACCTATAAGGCTGTAACCGACCTACTACCAGTAATTGCAGCTTATATCGAAGAGGGAGAAGAAAGAAAAGAAGAGGAAGGAAAAGAAAGAGTTGTAGTAGTCAAACTCTCAACATACAACTCTGAGCCCGTACTCAAAGACGGAGATATCAGCGTGATACATAGGGTGGAGGAGCTCAAGGTAAGAGAGGGAGGTAACTTCGGACTCGCACCCAGCTATGAAATACCATCACAGAGTACACCGCGTCTACTAAAACTAAACAAGTACTGTGCTGAGAAAGCTAAGCCTAACGAGGCTGGGAAACTCGGCCGCAAGGTGGGAGATCTATCAGGAGAGCTCGTTAAACGTTTAAACCTAGATGGTAGCAGGCTATCAGCATTCGCTGGATCCCTCGCCAACGGACTACCCCTCCTATTGCTAGAGACAATGCCTACAACCAGGTTACACGATTACGTAGAACAAGTATTATGCGAGTATAGGAGGAATGTTATGGTAAATTTCAGCGTGAAGGAGAGTAGCGTGGAGGTGAGGATTTTCAAGTTAGCAAGGCTACCCAGGGATACAATAGCGGTAGCAAAGCTACTGCTAGCCAGCGAGATCATCAAGTCCAGGCCCAAGCTCTCTAACATCGGGTACAGCGATGATGGCGTAAGCCTAAGGGATCTAAATAGCTTAGTTGATGTAGCGTTCTCCTGGAGCGAAAGGCTCCAGATAACAACATCGAATGAGCTGAGAAATATCGAGACTAACTATATGAGAAACCGAGAAAGGCTTAAGGCGGGTGAGTGGACTAGGTACGCTGATATCATGTGCGCCCGCGAGCCTAGAGGCTCATGCGAGCCCGAAGGCGGGGAGCCGGAATGCTCAAAGTGCGAGTGCAATATACTAGATATGGCTAACGAGCAGAGGAACTTCCTACAACACGCAGGCCTTCATAGATGCCTTGTAATGGTTAAAGTCCAAGATGGAGATATGTGGTTAAAATACGACTTCGAACTCTGCAAGGAGCTACGTAGAGACGTCTACGAAGTTGCATGTAGAGGTCTAGTTAGAGCCACTTAACAGATCCTCCAAGAGAATTTTAAATACCCCCTCATAGTAGTAGCTATTGGGGTGTACTCTTTATGAATTCATCCACCGAAGAGCTTGTCAAGCAGATCGTGCTAGCCAAGAGTAGAGCCCTACTGCACGATCCTCCTAATAAAATGTGGGTTTTAAGGGAGCATGAAAAGGTGGCCGATGAGTTTAGACTTAGAGTCGTTAATAGCGTTGAGAGGACATCTCTATACTTAGGACTCGGTAAGGAGTATGAGGAGATAGTAAAGAGAGCTGATGTGATAGCTTCAACTCTTGATAGATGGCTTATAAACATGTTGTACATAATGGATAGTAGTAAGACCCCGGTATGGCATGAGAGGCTTCACAACATACTTAGACCTGATAAGCACTTCGAGCTACATGCTGTCTCGGAGGATAAAGCTTTAGAGGTTGCAGGGGAGATCGGCAACATACTACGTAAGGTCGACGAGGCAGCATCAAATATGAGTGAGCTAGAGAGGGTCCGCCTCCTCTACTCCCTGCTGTACTTCCTACTTGAGGTTGCCTGGTACTCCAGGGGTTTTCACCCTAGTCTAGCTGATACACGTGCTCCAACGCACACTGTCTTCGACCACCTTTACGCTACAGCCTCCATGGTCAACCTGAGCTTCTACGAGGAGCCTAGGGGGTTCATAGTGAGGGTTGACGTGCCGGGGGTTCAGCAGTTCATCTCAGCCTCTAGGAAGACTGCTGACTTCTGGGCTGGGAGCTGGATCCTATCAAAGCTAATATGGGGTTTGATAGAGGAGTTTGTAGACGAGTACGGCCCAGACGTGGTTCTATCGCCCACGCTCCGCCTCAACCCCTACTTCTTCAACTACATTGTGAGGAAGCTTAAGGGAGCCGATGTTAACAGTAATGTGGTAGCCGATGTGTGTAGGCGCTACGTTAGCCTCATCTCGAAGCTAGGATGGGAGGATCTCGTAAAGGATAGGCTTGAGGTTAAGAGCTCTGCTGACGCGTGCAATGATGATAAGAAGAGGGAGGAGCTCCTCCAAATGCTAACACTAATACCCCTAATACCGGCAACAACATACCTAGTCCTACCACCCCTGGTGATACCAGAAGGTCAAGCCCCGGATGCTAGGAGCGCTAGGGATCTCGTAAGAGGGAAGGTGATGGAAGCCTACAAGAGGTCGTGGCAGAAGCTCCTAGAGGAGGTAACCCGGGAGCTAGGAGCTGCGAGTGAGCGTGATGGAGGCCAGGATGATGGGAGAAACCTCGGGCTCAGACTCCTAGCAAGGCTCTTAACCCATGAGAAGGTATGGAATGTGGTGAAGCTACCCCACATGGGGCCTAGGGTCGACGTCCTAGTGGTAAGCGAGGTCTACTACAAGCTATTAGGATGCTTAGAGGGGGATCATAGGAGTTGTAGTGAGCTGAATATAAATCCTGAGTCCATCGCAAGGATTAGGAGGAGGCTGGAGAGCCTAGGTGCTAGGATAGACCTTGGGGGCCTGGCGAGAAACCTGCTATGGCATACCATAATGACAAGGGCTATGGAGATGGAGGCTCAGCAAAGCCCAATACCGCTACCAAGACCCTTCTGGGTGTTAGAGGGAGAGGAGCTTAGACCCGTAGGTGACTACACGATCCTAACTAATGTTAAGGGAGAGGATTGGAAGGTGTGCTCGCTGTGTGGAGATGAGCCAGCAGTAGTACATCCACCTAAAGAGTGGAACGAGGAGGAGAAGAGAGAGGTCTTCAAGAAAGAGTGGCTGGATAAGGTTAGAGAGTTCCTGAACGCACAGGGTCTAACTGACAAGGAGCTCAGGGACGCCATAAGGAGGGTTCTGAGGCCCGGGGAAGCTCTAGGCCCGTACTGTCTGCTTAAGAGAGCTGTTGGCGAAGCATACTCTAGTAAGCTAAGACAATACTACCGTGTAGCCTCTACAGACGATGTTGCCCTCATAGCCTTGGATAAAGCGTTATCCAGGGATAGGAGCGTCATGGACAGTTTAGAGGCTAAACTAGGAGATGAGCTAGGAAAACGTGGGCTTACAAGAGAACAAATAAACAATTGCATCAACAGTTTCAAACGTTTCATTCTACCAATAGCTGTAATGAGCTTAGAGGGGGTGCGGACGTACCCCATCATAGGTCATGATATAGAGGAGGCAGCTCGCTCCTGTAACTTAGACTATGAGTCTTTCAAAACAATGGCATCTAATGTTTTAGCAGGCGTGGTGGAGGATCTCTGCCTAAAGGGTAGGGAGGGTCGGGGTTATACAAGGTTATGTGTTGAGATCGTTGGGAGCATGTTCCAAGGCTTCAGCAGCGAGGTAGAGTACCTTGGTGGGGTTACGGCTAGGCTTAGGGATGTAGTTAACTTTGCTAAGCTTAGGACCAACTACTCCATAGTTAAAGGTGATGCTGATAGTATTGGGAGGACCCATCAGGGAGCACTCCCACCCGGTATGACCTTGGATGAGTATGTGAAGGTGCTATTTGAAGCTGTATCCCAGAACCTAGCACCGGAGGAGAGGGAGAGGTTGTGGATGGCCTACGACACAGCTAGAGCGATCTCAAGGGAGCTCAGCAGGGTGAGAGAGGGGCTCATAGTATCACCTACGCTAACAGCAGTCATATCACTCGCCCTCCAGGTTACAGCTCAGAGGGATGTAGCTGTTGTAATTGGAGGCGATGGGTTCCCAGTCTACTCTGGCGGTGACGACGTCCTAGCTCTACTACCCATCGAGAGGTGGTATACCGTCGTTGGAAACCTTAGATCCCACTTCTGGGGTGACCGTGAAAGCCTATTCCACATCATTACATCTAACGGCAGAGATGTAGCCATAGCCCAAGCCCTACCCGTGGGGAGGAGCTTCAGCGTTAGAGTTGCAGACATCATGGACATAATGTCACATGAGATCCAGGAGGCTACAGGGCTCCTAGAGGATGTAGCTAAGAGGACGAGATGGAGACTCTACGACCGTGAGTACGAGAAGGACACTCTCGTGGTAAGCGATAGCAGGAGTAAGGCCCAAACGGTACTACCGCTATCCATAGGATTCACACTCATAGCAAGTAGGGCTCTCAGAACACTAGGCTCCATGTTCATAGCAGAGAACATGGGAGTCCTATCAGCCAACACTCCTGAGGATCTAGACAGGATGCTCAGCGACCCCATAGCAGGTAGGAGAGTTGACCTCGATGTCAACGCTAAGCTCAAGATCATAGATAGAGTGCTCCTTAGAAACGTAAGCGTAGCCAGGCGTTGCACAAATGCCATCGACTTCGTGTTAGAGGAGATCCTACGCGGAATAGAAGACCATGTGAAGCCAATGGCAAGGAACATAGGAGATGCTAAGAGGATTGTGATGGAGGAGCTTGTAGAATTCATAAGGGTATCGAGGGGGTGGCTATGAGGGTTCTCCTGGTAGAACCTCTAGAGGCCCCGGTATTCTCCAGAACCCCTATCACAAGCCATGAGTTCATAGCTGGGGTTCATAGAGCACAACCAATACCATCTCCGACGACCATCGCAGGCATGCTAGGCTCAGCTCTAGGCTTAACACTAGGAGGTAGAGCTAATACCCACACTGGGGTAATCAAGGCTCTCTTAGCGGAGCTGGAGGATAAGTTCGGTTGTAAGAGACCTATAGTCAAGGGACCTTTCGTATGGTTCAGAGGGTTAAGCGAAGAACCATATGTATGCCTCGGTGACATATTTATACAGCTGAAGGCTATCGATGAGATAGTTGCAGAAATTAAAGCTGGTAGAAAGGAAGGTGAGGTTGAGTGTAAAGAGTGCATCAAATCCTCGATTGAAAGGAGGGTTGGTACTAGGCTTAAGAGAGGATATAATGATGCTGTAGAGAAGGTGACATCTAAAGGTTATATGTACAGTTACTCTCTTGTGAAATACGAGGTTATAGCTGATAATAGGAGTATTACTAGAGATGTGAGCCCGATCTATGTGTATCTGTTAAATTGCGACAATCTCGAAATCCCCGGAGTCTACAGAGTCGGAGGTGAGGGTAGAGTTGCTATCGTAAATACCGTTATGAGAGAAAGCTTACCAGCGCGGGTAGCTGAAGGCCTAGATAAGCTGAGAAGCCCCCGGGAGGTGGTAGGCGAGAGAACGTACCTAACATTAACACAGGTGCCATTGGTTCCACGAGCTGAAGATCAGCAGCTTCTTAACTTCAAGAAAATACATGGTTTGGAGTTTGTTAGCGATATCATAGGCGTCATAATAGTAGAGGAGGAAGGTAGGTCTACGGGTAGGAGCATGCTGAAATGGAAGTTGAAGCGGAAGATTGAAAGATTCAACCTAGGCTACTCTGAGATTCTAAATGCAAGAAGACCCCAAGTATTAGCGATGCCCATTGGAACCCTAATCAGATCTAGGAACATAGAAGAAGTAGGTAAGGTGGTAGAGATGGTAGGTATCCTCTGGGACTTAGGCTTACCCTCACTCCTCGAACTTCAACCTCCTAAGTAACCTCTCGCAATGCCTAGGATCATACCTAGGATTGATTATCAAGATACCGTTTGCAAACCTCTCTCCTAGCGAGTTTAACATGGCATAGTGGTCTTCACTTGAAATTAGATGAGGTAGTTCTCGAACAAACATAATGTACTCAGCACATCTATCTCGAATCTTAGGGTTATCTCTACACATAGCCTCTGCAATCACGCTCATAAAATAGACTCCGTAGGATAACGTAAACTCGCTAACAGCCCTACCCTCCAAGCTCAGCCATATAGCTCGGAACGGTATATCCGTAAACCATAGTAGACCGTAGGGTAAGTAGAAGGGAATCGGAGTAGCTATAGCGAAGCTGGGATTCACTTTCGGCACAATATCTTTCAATAAGCTGATAGCATCTATGTCCTCGAACTCCCTACAAGCACACATGATATCATAGGCATCAGAGATCTCCCTAGCACGTTCCTCCCTCCTCCAGCACCTAGTTAAAGTTACAGCACATAGCTCGTCATCAAGGGGTTCGGTGCGGTATTCCGAGCCCCACACATTACTGCAAGGGCCTTTGAACAATAAGACCATCACTTTAACACCCCTGCCTCCCCGTTGACCTTTATTAAGATGAGTGTGCCATTTTCAAGTAAATCGCAAACCTCCTTGCACTTCGCTCGGTCTACATCACGAATTGCTCTACAGTTATTTTCTAAAACGACTCAATACGTCCGGCTATGGACTCATGGATTACTATAATCATTCTATAGTTCTCCTTACAACAATACTTTTGAGCTAACTGGTAAGCATAAGATCCTTTTAGTTGATTCACGGCCTTCTTTAGATGAGAGCATAACTTTTCCACGTTTGTAACATCAACCTTAAGTTCAGCTATATAGCATCCTACGATTTCCCTAACTCTACCTTTTCTATCCACTTGCATTGATGTCATGAGCGCGTCTGGACGTAAGCCTTCGCCATTGATGTCACAACACAGGTAATTACAAAGTACACAATCGTGCACTTCATTAGGATCGGCTATGCAGAGATAAATGGACATTTGTTTGCTTAATCTAGCTTGGGTTTCGATGTAGAGTGATACTTTAAGGAGCACATTAGTCAATGTGGAGCACTTTCCCTCTCTCTGTTGCTTTGCACGGAGTGACCCTAGGGTTCCTAGATCAACTAGTCCTTCTCGGCAGCAAACTGGGTTTTCAATTAGAGAAGACATTAGAGTCCCCTAATAGTCTTGTATGTTTCAAGCTCTCTTCTAAAAAGCTCTATTTCAAAGATGTTCTCCTTTGTAACCTTCACGGCCTCACCGTTACTTACATAATAGATGTTCCACCCTCTCTGCAACCCTACCGGGATGAGGATCCCCATGTGGGTCTCCACTATGATGTACTTATTATAATCCTCCAGTACGTCCAGCAAGTCAACAGCTAGGTCGAAGTGAAGACCGCCTTCAAAACCCTCAACCGCAACCATGTCTGAGTAGTACGCTACCAGTAGTAAAAGTATAGCCTTCCTCACACCATAACTTAGTGTAGATGTTGGTACCCACACCTCCTTACCATCCAAAAGTTTTAGTGCGTGACCTCTATGCATATAGCTCACGTCTGTCAACGAAGCTATATCATTTAATAGATCTCTAGGAAGCCTGCCTTCAACGTCCATTAATGGCACTTGTGTTAAGTTAAACCACCCATCCCTATCCCATAAGTTCACGTTCATATTAATAACATCCTCATAGTAGTACTTCAACGGTATTGATGAGAGCGAACCAAACACATCAAACATCCTCATGATATCGCCTGCAATCCACGTTATCCTACTAACCTCAAGACCACTCCAGAACCTCCTATAGCATTGTTCTACGATGCCGAAGATACTCTTGGAGCTTATTGACTTAACGTTACCCTCTTCAACATAGCTACATTTATACTCGCCATCACTATATTCTAGCTCTAGGTTTTCCTGCACGACCTTAATGGTGGTCCGAGAGGGTAGCTTCAACTTACTCTCAAGGTCTAGCTCCTTACCATCCCGGATGCCTGTTTGTGAAAGCAAAGCGTAGATTATACTAGACTTACCGGCGCCATTAGGCCCATATAGTATGTTGATCCCTCTTCTAACCCCAATATTAGCTGATCTTAGCGCTCTAAAGTTGCTAACCTCAAGTCTAAACATGCTATGCACCTCTAGCTATAGGATTTAATCCCTCCGTTGGTGAGATGCTTTCTAACCTTATAAATATTTTAGCGGCTCTCGACCATAACCATAATACAACCTACAAATTCTGTAGACTTCACGATGCGCTGTCCTTCCTCTATCCATAAAACAAAAACATTTATAACCTCTTATTGTCCTCTCAAGCTACGGTGACTTACGGTGGGTTCACTGAGTTCTATGGAGTATAAGATACTGTTCCTTAAGGCTCTTACCCCTTTGCACGTTGGTGCTGGTAGGGGTGCTAGTATTCACGTTGAGCTCCCGGTTCAAAGGGATGAATTCGGCTTCCCAACGATATGGGCTAGTAGTCTTAAGGGTGCTCTTAGGGCTAACTTCGATAAGGGTTCGAAGTGCGATAAGAACACTATATTCGGGCCTGAGCCTGCGAGCCAGGAGGTCTCAGAGTACTCTTCAGCTGCCTCCTTCACGGACGCTAGGCTCATACTGATACCGGGTAGACTGCTTAAGGGTGTCTGGGCTTACATCACGTCACCCCACATGTTAGAACAGTTTAAAACACTTCTAGAGGTTAGGGGTGAAAAAGCTAATGTGCTTAGTGTGCCTAGCGTTAGTGATGACGAGGCTTTAGTTAGCAAGCCTGAGCTCATACTAACAGGTTCAGATGGGAAGAAGTACATTGTTGTTAATGAGGCTAGGTTGGAAAAAGCTAGAGAGGATAAGGATGTTATTGAATCTCTATCCAAGGTTCTTCCGGATAAGATCGCTAACATGGTCAAAGATAAGGGTGTCATAGTTGTATCCGATACAGTTGCAAGGGATATTGTTAATAGGAGTATGGTGATCCAGTACAGGGTCAGACTTAACCCCAACACTAAGACCGTAGACGTAGAACGAGGAGCTCTGTGGAGTGAGGAGTACATGCCATCCAATACTGTGATGGCCTCGCTGGTGGTGTGTAAAGAGCCCAGGCGTAGGAGGTCTGGGGGGGAGGCGTGTGCTAGCGCTACGGACGTGTGTAGTGACTTGATAAACTACTTTGCCAACACAAGGAGCACCATATACATTGGAGGTAAGGAGACTATCGGTAAGGGGCTTGTAGAGCTTTACCTCAGGTGACATGACATGCTTTCGGTTAAACCAGAAGTTATAAGCACCCTTGTGGATTGCTTTGAACACTTTAGCAGGGAGCTTGATGAAGGTCAAGCTAAAGCTCTTAGAGCGAGAGCCAGGGATATGCCGACGGAGCTTGTTTCAAAGGGGTTTAGCTACGTTATGGTACTTACAGCTGCGAGAGGAGACCTTGGGGTTGTAAGACTTGGGTTAACCTCCGCTAGCTGCCAGGATCTCGTTAAACGTGTGAAGGAGGAGGATCTTAAGGGGGATGATGCTGGGTACGCTTTGTATGGTGCTATGCTACTACTCAGCCTAAGGAAGTCCGGTGTTATAAGCGGGGGGGACTTCGCTGACATTGTTAAGAGCTCTCTTAACGATCCAACATTGAATCAGGTAGCCTACGCCATAATGGATTGGGTTAAGAGGTTGGCTGAGGCGTATCTTGAGAGAGAGTGAAACGATATGATAGACTTGGTACTAGAGGTTACCAATAGCACTCCAATGCTCACGGGCTGGTACTCCCCCGAGTTTGTAGATCCACAGGGCTTGAGGGCTACAGAGGTTAAGGGTGTGTGGAGGTGGTGGGCTAGAGCTATTATTGGTGGGGCCCTCTACGAGGAGTGTATGCTTGTTGGTGAGAGTAGAGGTGGGATCCTTAGGAGGCCTACCCGTGATGAGATTAGATTGATCAGCTGTCTCGTCGGGAGGATCCTAGGCTTAGGCTATGCTGCACGTGAGGGTGCTGAGGCTTCAAGGTTCACATTGAAGATTGAAACCTTAACCCAGGGTCTTGAGAGGAGGGCGAGGAGCATATCGGGGGCAGAGGGCTACCAGAGGATGAAGCTACTTAGCCTCGGTGGGCGCACCATCAACTACATACCTGAGGGTGCTACCTTCAGGGTTACAGTTGATAGGGTTAGAACGAGGTATGGTGATGCTGAGGATTTAGCTGTTAAAATACTAGTGCTAGCCTTACAGCTCATGGGTGTTGGGAAGGGCTCCAGGAGGGGTTTAGGCTCCCTAGATCTAACCAACGTACTCATCCCACGTATTAGGTTGCCAGGTAATCTTAGAGATCTCTTAGACGAGGTTCACGGTGAAGCAGTGGATGTTGTGAGGAGGTATGCGAGGGAATGCTCTAAGACTATGGTGAGATCTTGTGATAAGCGCTCCTTACCGCCAATGCCAGTTGTATCAAAGCTAACCAGTAAGGCTGTTGGTGTGGGGGCAAACGTGGACTTCAACATTACAAGTGTATACCTGGTCCAGGGTCCTGGTAGAGGTTTACAGGATATGATCGTCGATGTAAACAAGTTCTTTGTGAGAAGTGAGAGGTGTAGAAGGCTCTACGGTAACCCTAGGTGCAATGACCTGCTAAGAGATAGCCTTGAAGCTTGGATCCTAGGCTTACCTAGATCTCAGAGAGGTACGGGTTATGAGGTTACAGTTAGAGATGTTGATAGGAGGGCTTCACCTATAATCGTTAGCTGTCATAGAGGGAGTAATAGGTTTGGTGGTGGGGTTTTCGTAACATTCATTCTATCAGCTGACTGGCCTAGAGAGATGGAGTGGACTGGTGGTGGGGTTACAGAGTCTATAAGGTTGAATGAGATAGAGGTTGTGAACGCTATGAGTACTGCTTTCAAAGAGTTTAGGGATTACGTTGTTAAAGCTGGTTACAGCCCTGAGAGGGTGTGGCCTTGATGTCCTCTAGGGAGCCTAGGTGTAGAGCTTTAAACGAGTATCTAAGGGATGAGGTTCTAGCCTCTAATGTCATATCAGCTCTATCGATAGCCTTCACAGAGTGTTTTAATGAGGTTGTTGAGAGAGGGAGGCCTGAAGATATTGAGGTCTTCGTATCCCACTTCAATAGGGTGGCCTCTGAGAGGCTTAGATGGGCTTATAAGTGTGATAGAGTTAAAGGTTTACTTGAGGAGTCTAGGAGGCATATGGTTGAGGTCTACGAGAGAGCTAGATCTATCTTCGGCTCATCATATCTCATCATTGGTAGGCTTGAGTCTAGGTTGCTTGTCCACACGAGGTCCCCAACGCTACCCCTCGACATAAGCCTAGCCTGGGATCCAGTACTCAACCTACCCTATATCCCGGCATCCACCGTTAAGGGTGTTGTGAGATCCTACCTCACAATGGGCAGTGTCACCGTTGAAGGTCTAAGTGTGGACGACCTACTGGGGGAGGCTGGGAAGTTAGCACACATAGGCTACACAGTGTTCTTCGACGCGTACCCTGTTGGCTGCGAGAAAACACTAGTAGAGCCTGACGTCATAACACCTCACTATAGCGAGGTCGAGTGGAGGGTCGACGAGACATCCGCTAAACCGAGACCAATAGTATTCCCAACAATAGCACCTGGGACGACAATCTACTTCCCAGTAGCCATAAACGTAAACCTAGCTAAGAGGCTAAAGGGTAAGAGCGAGGCAGCCAAGCTAGCAGAGGGAGACGTAGTGAGCAAGATACTAGAGCACATACAGAAAGCCCTACAAATAGGCATTGGAGCTAAGACAAGCATAGGCTACGGACGTGTAAGGATAACCAGGTAAGTAAGCCCACCAACCACACAAGACTTTCAATTCCATTGAATAGATTCGCACACCCCTCAGTAGCCGTCATGGCCCCACGGCCCCCTGGCTTTCAATTCCATTGTATGGTTCACGCATGAACCCACCGGCCTCAAAATCCCGCTGGCTCGCATAGTTCCATTGTATGGATTCTATTTCAGAGTCGGGTATTTAAGCTTTTAGCTTTCACATCTCATTAGATTTCCCTGTTTTGAATGATGGTTTCCATTGTATACTGCTAGGACACATGTTTATGGATGGAGTGTCCAAGGGTAACGTATATAAGCTTTGGTTCATGTGGGGTTTTTAAGCTTCCTTTGGTGTACTTGTTATCTAACTCTTGTGTTTTCCGCTTCTGTTTGTATTGTTGTTAATGTGATTGGTGCTTCCGGGGGTGTTTTTATTTGTTTTGGTGGTTTAGGGTTTCGCTATTATGGTTTTTCCTTTGCAGCTTGGGTGTGCTATTGTTATGTCTCCTTTCAATATTGCTTCCTTGATGTGTGTTGTTTGTCTTGGTGTTAGTGTTCTAGCTATGTTCTCCGCCTGCTGTGGGTCTGTTAGCTTTGTTACTATGAATGCTGTTGTCTTGGCGGGCCCTCTTGGTGCTAGCATTTCTCCGGCCCATGGGATTTCCGGTAGTGCTATTACTATTCTCGGGTGTTTTCTTGATGTTTCGAATGCTAGTTTTAGTGTTTGCTCTCTGTCTACAGCTATGGTCTCCACTACTAGTGTTTTGGCTGGTTTTAGTGTTTCGGCTATGCTTGGTAGTAGTGCTATTCTAGCCTCGTACGGCTCTATGCCTCCCAGGCCTATCCTCGCTATGCCCCCTAACGCCTGCCCTA
>Ga0209670_100534_pt1 | contig 22082 bp, 20 predicted proteins | sample PerSpoBPS_BMetaG_FD_184741 | JGI IMG/M metagenome (GOLD analysis project Ga0209670, IMG submission 184741) | Thermal spring microbial communities from Yellowstone National Park, Wyoming, USA - Perpetual Spouter B (PS_B) MetaG (SPAdes) (version 3) | ecosystem: Environmental > Aquatic > Thermal...
CATATACATCTTGGAAGCAGGAGAATGTTTTTTCTGTTATAACCTTTGGAAGTCCTGTGTTTTTCGGTAAAGGTGTCCTGGCTATGCAGATTTTTGGAAAAATGGTAGGATTTGCAAAAAATATTCCCCTTTCTCATCTTGTATATTTTTTCTGGCCTCGTGAGGTTTTTATGAAAGTTCTCGGATTTTTCGGGCTTTTTGGAGTTCCACTTATGAGATATTCTCATATACTTAAAGTTGCTCCTCTTTATCCATCTTATACAAGAAATTTTGAATCTTTATACGATTTCTGGGAGAAGCTTGTTTTAGGATTTGAGCAAACCTCTCCTCGTCTTTTGGTTCAGCTTTTGCTTTGGGTTTATGAGCGGAAAATAACTTCTTACGATGGAACCATAGATTTTACTGAGGAGTTCAAAAAAATTAATGTCCCAATTTTTGCTATTGCAGGAAATTTAGATAAACTTGCTCCACCAGAGAGTGTAAAACCAATATTAGATATAGTGTCTTCTGAAAAAAAGTTCTATAAAGAATACGAAGCGGGACATCTTGACCTCATAGAAGGGAAATTGGCGAAAAGTCAGATTGTTGATGATATAGAAGATTTTTTGAGAAAAATAAAGGATTAGTTTTAAAGATTATTTTTTATTTTTTATACTGACTGATTTTTTTGTCAAAGAAAGATTAAAATTATTTCAGCGGGGCATAGCTCAGCTGGAAAGAGCGCTGGCCTTGGGAGCCAGAGGTCGCCGGTTCAAATCCGGCTGCCCCGACCACAAAAATGAAATATATAATCCTTGCAGTAGCACTGGTAGTCGCTATACTAATCGGGGTAATAATAGGCTTATCAATTTGTAAGCCGGAAAAAGAGCCGGCTCCGCCAAAAGTTGAAATCTTCCCAAACCCAACATCAGGTATATCTCCTGTTTTTTTTACAGTAAATGTCCGAGTATCCTCCGAAGAGGTAGAACTTAAAAAATTTGCCTTATTCTTTGATGACACAAAAATAATAGATTTTGATGTAAAAGAAGATTCATCTTTATCTGAATCGAATTTTTCAATAAATATCACCGGGGGAAAAAGATTTGTAGATTTATCAACCCAGTATGTTGTCCGTATAACAGGAGTTGTTGGTAAGATTTTTTACTTTCAGGCTTCTGCTGAAAATATAAGGGGAAAGAAGGGAGAGGAGAAAAAAGAGGTTGTAGTTTTTGAGAATAAACCTTGTACTGTTCAGATGGCTATTGTTTCACCTCCTCGTGGGGATGTTATTGGGTTGCCTCCGTTTGGTGTTCAGCTCGGTGCGGTAGTTTCAGACGATAGATGTGGAAGCTTCTCTCCACAAGACGAGATAAAATGCGATTTTAAATTTATATGGGATGCAGATAATCAAGGAGGAGAATTTCAACCAGACGGAGAAACTAATCAACCTACATTTTCATTTACATACCAGAAACTCGGGATATATACTCCTCGTGTTAAAGTTATAGACGATGGTGGAAACGAGTGTGAAAGTACAAATCTTATTCCTATATATGTTGCGAGAAGAATTGAAAGTTTTGGTTTCTTACCTTTTGTTGTTCAGCGTCCCCAAGTTTTTGCCGCTGATTTGGGAGATTCGTTAAAGCTTTTTTCTTCAAGAGTTGATTTTGGTGTTCAGGAGTATTCATTCCGAGATGGAAGGTTTATATTTGACTCATCCGGAAGGTTTGCAGAAAGTGTTTATGGAGTTGATATTGGAGAAACTCAAAATGAAAAACTTTTGGTTTATAAAGCTGCTGGGCAGATTTTTGGTTTTGAAATTTCTGGTTCTTATGTCAATTGGAACAAAAAAATCTTTGAAATAAGCCGCGACTATGCTGATGCCTCCTTTTTGCATTACCCAAATTTTTTAACTGCTATTGCTTTGTTCTCTGGCAATTCTTTCAGGTATTTTATACCTTATCCCTCTTTTGAATTTGATTTTTCAACTAATTTAGACTATAACTTTTCTTCTCCTTACTCAATTTTCAGGGAAGGGAATTTTTTATTCTTTGCACACAAAGTTGAGCGTCAGAACAAGGTAGTGGTATATAAGATGAAAATAAGTTATGATAATTTTTATAAATCTTACATAGTTCAGGGTTATGAGAAAAAATATGAGTTTGATTTAGATTATACTCCAACTCGGATTTCTTTTTTCAAAGAAGGAGGGAGAATTTATATTATTATTTCAACGGGTGAACAGGAAAATCTATTCGCATCAAGAACATATATTTTTGATATATCGTCTTGTGAAGAAGGTTCTTGTCAGCTTGTAAATAGAACAAATATACCTATGGAACAAGTGGTTCAGAATATCCCTCATTCAGAAATATGTCCTTTGTCTGATCCATATAATTACAACATAAACATTTTAGACTTTTTTATTCCTCAGAGTTTTTCTTTGTGTAGTGATAAAGGAGTTTGTATTTTATCTCTTATATGTCTTGATAGGTTAGATGGTGGAAAGAGGTGCGAAAAGAGTGGTATATACCCTTTTATGTTTTTTGGGGGGCAGGTATTGAAGTGGAAGAACTGCATAACTTTTGAGCCACAAAGTAAAATTATATACTCTTGGAGTTCTACATCAATTTTATATTCGGGTGGATTTATTTCTGCGTATGATTTCAGTGGAAATAGGTTAAATCCGCTTGACTATGAGTCTCTTGGAGTTCAGCCAGAATCTCTTTCTGGTTTTCAAACCGAAACTACAATCTACTTATCTGTTGGAGGTATTGGCGGGATTGAAATATTGAGATTTGATAGGGCTGGAAATTTTCAAGATTTAGATCTTCATTTGTATATCAAACCTGATGGAAAATTTGCTGATGTAAATTACTCTGTCAAAAAGCATTATTTAGATGAAAATATTATAGCTGCTGTTTTAGAAAGGTCAGGTTGTGGAGAGGAGTGGATTTTTTCAGGGATTTTAATTTACGATTTCAGAGATAAGGATTCTGTTCGCAAGCGTAAGCCGAAAATTTATAAACCTTACTCTGAGCTCGGCATTCACTCAATTAATTCTTTCTATGTTAAAAAATTGGATTCTGGCAGGTATAAGGTGGTTGTTGGTGGAACAGTATGCCAAAGTACGCAATTCACAGTAGTAGAGTTAGATCTTGACCTCTCTTCATTCACTCTGAAAGAGGTATCAAGATTGGTATTTGATAGTTCTCCTGTATCTTTTGAGATTTTTCCATCAGGGGATGTGGTTATGTCTTCAACAAACTCTTTATATCTTATAAGGGGAGGAAAAGTGGAAAAGGAACTTCAAGGTGAGGGAGGGGGGCTCTTGAAATTATATCAGAATATTCTTTTTGAGGTTTCATCAGAGGGGAATTATATAAAAATAAGAACATTTGGTATAGATCTTGCAAAGATAAAAGAGTTTTCTTGGTATGCTGGTATTTATCCTTCTGTGTCTGAGTTTGATGTGCAGTCTGTAATAGATGAGTTTTTTGGCGGAGGTTTACTTGATTTTATTTTCGTTGGTCTTTCAATACCTCAAATTTATTCAAAAATATCCGCTCTTTTGATCTTTGACGCAACTGATTTTGTTAGAACTTCTGGTAAGGAAAATATAAATATCTTTGCTGTAACGCCAGCACTATTTGATATAGGCGCAAAGGCGATGAAATATTTCAGAGGAGCTAAAAATATGGTTTTCTTACTTGATTTCTCTGGTTGGCTTTTTAGGGCATTTTTGAAATAGTAAATTTCTGATTTTTTCTATTCTTTTCTTTTGTCTTTTATTTTTAAAAAATATGCCACCTACCATAAATCAGCTTATAAGGTTTGGAAGAGAACCTAAAAAATGGAAGAGCAAATCTCCTGCTCTTGAAGGTTGCCCGCAAAAAAGGGGAGTATGTATCAGGGTTTATACTACAACTCCGAAAAAACCGAACTCAGCTTTAAGAAAGGTTGCAAAAGTTAGACTCTCAAATGGCAGAGAAGTAATTGCTTATATTCCAGGTATAGGACATAATTTGCAGGAACACTCTGTTGTTCTTGTGAGAGGCGGTAGAGTTAAGGATTTGCCCGGAGTAAAATATCATATAATTCGCGGTGCTCTTGATGCTGCTGGTGTGGAAAATAGGAGAAAATCAAGGTCAAAATACGGAACGAAAAGACCAAAAGGGGAAGTACAAGCTAAAAAATAAAAAACTTGAAATGTAAAATGTAATAAGAAAAATCTAAAACAAAAGGAGGTAATTTTTTATGCCACGAAAAGGAAAAGTTGAAGTAAGAGAAATAAAACCTGATTTGGTATACGGAAGTGTTGAGGTGGAAAAATTAATAAATAAAATAATGTATGACGGGAAAAAATCTCTTGCAAGGTACATTGTTTATTCGGCTTTTGAACTCATAAGAAAAGTGACAGGACAGGATCCACTTGAAGTTTTCAAGAAAGCTCTTGAAAATGTTAAACCCGAGATGGAGGTGCGTAGTCGTAGGGTCGGAGGTGCTACATATCAGATTCCAGTTGAGTGTATTGATAGGAGGAAGCTTCATCTTGGTTTGAAATTTTTAGTTGAAGCAGCTCGTGAAAGAAAAGATAAGAGAACAATGATAGAAAAACTTGCGTACGAGATAATGGATGCGGCTGCGGGCAAAGGTGAAGCTGTGAAGAAGAAAGAAGAGCTACACAAAATTGCAGAGGCAAACAGAACATTTGCTCATTACAGATGGTAGTATCAGAAAATTTTTCTGCCGTTGTATAAGCTCATAGCCTTTTCAACTCCCTCGCTTGCAAGGGTGATTAAAGCTGAAAAACCTAACTCTAAAATTTTTTCTAAATTATTTAACTCTTCGTCTGAAAATTCGCTCAAAACATAATCCGCTATATTTTTGTCTTTTCCTGGTCTTCCTATTCCAAATCTAAATCTTATGTTGTCTTTACCTATGTTTTTTACTATTGATTCTACTCCTTTGTGTCCGCCAGTGCCTCCATTTTTCTTTATTCTTATCATACCAAAAGGTATATCTAAATCATCGTGGCATACTATAATCTCATATCCCCAAAGATTGAACTCATCTAAAAATTTTTTTGCTGCTTCGCCTGATATATTCATAAAAGTTTTCCCTTTGAATACAAATACTCGTTTACCCTCAATTTGAGTTTCAAAATAGGCTCCAAATTTGAGATTTTTGAACTTTTCACCTGTTTTTTCCGCTATGAAATCGCAGAATATGAAACCAAAATTATGGCGTGTCCTCAAATACTCTTTTCCCCAATTTCCTAAACCTATTATTGATATGATGTTTCCCTCTTTCACCATCAAAAAAATAATATATCTTATTTGATACTTGAAAAATCATAAATTTTTGTCAGCAAGGTTAAAATTAAAAAGAATGAGCGAAAAAGATATTTTTGAAGAGGTTCATGAAAAAGTTTCAAGTTTGAAGAAAAATTTTGGACCATTTCCCAGGAGAAAAACAAAGAAAATAAAGGTGGGAAATGTTTTCGTTGGTGGTGATGCTCCTATTTCTGTTCAAACTATGACAAAAAATCCGACAGAGGACACAGATGCTTTACTTCAAGAAATAAAAGAAATAGAGGAAGTAGGGGCGGACATAGTTAGAATATCGGTTCCTGATGAAAAATCCGTGATTTCACTTTCAAAAATAAGAGATAAGGTTAAAATTCCAATAGTTGCTGATATTCACTTTGACCCAAGAATGGCTATTTTAGTTTTACAAGATGGGCTTGCAGACTGTGTAAGAATAAATCCGGGAAATATAAAAGTTGGAGGCATAGAGAAACTTGAAAAAATAGTTGATTTAGCAAAAAAAACAAATACACCGATAAGGGTCGGAGTAAATTCTGGGTCCCTTGAGAAACCTATATTGAAAAGGTATGGGAAACCAAATCCGTACGCTCTGTGCGAAAGTGCCCTTTATAATGTTAGACTTATAGAAAGTATGGGGTACTACAACATGAAAGTATCTTTAAAATCATCTTCTCCTTTTGATACTATTTTAGCTTATTTTCTTTTTTCATCTTTGAGTGATTATCCACTGCATGTTGGTGTCACAGAAGCTGGCACGAAGATTTCAGGAACTGCAAGATCTGCCGTTGCTTTGGGAATTCTTTTATGGCATGGAATAGGAGATACAATAAGGGTCTCTCTTGCAGCTCCTGCCAGAGACGAGGTTATAGTTGGAAAAAGAATTTTAGAATCATTAGGTTTAAGAAAAGAGGAGGGAAAAGTTATAGCTTGTCCGACCTGCGCACGAACTCAAATTGATGTTATGAAAATCGCGGAAGAGCTTGAAACAGAAATGATAAAGAGAAAGATAAAATCCTCCGTTGCAGTAATGGGATGTGTTGTAAATGGTCCCGGAGAATCGTATGTCGCAGATGTTGGAGTAGTTGGTGGTGGAACTTCTACCGCATTCTATATAGATGGTGTTCCAGTTTCAAAGACTGGAAAAAATCCAGAGGAGATATTGTCTAAAATCCTTGAAATTTTAGAACAGAAAGAAAAATCCAGGAACAAAGAAGCAACATTCTAATAGCAATTTCAATAAATTTCAATAATTGTATTTCTTACTACATGCAATAGAGAACATATAGAGGATGAATATATTATACTTTATTATCTAAAAAATTCTTTTTCCTTGCAGTTAAAATTTTTCACAAAATGGTTCTTTTAATTTTTAAATTTTTTACTATGAGGGATTTACTCCCGAAACTAAGTATTAAGGCAAAACTGATTTTAGGGTTCGTATTAGGTTCCTTTGCATTTTTTATAGCGGGAATTTTCATTTTTTTCAGCGGGCAGAGGATAACCCGTATGGCTGTAAATTATGAGAATATTTTGATGATTGATAACACTTTGAGAGAAATAGATAAAGGTGTGGGGGAAGCGATAAAATTTTCTGCTCCTCAAAAACTTCAAGATGCTTTGCCTCTTTTTGACGAATTGGAAACATATTTGGGCAAATTCAGAGCATTAGGACTTAAAGTAGCATTTTTTGAAGATGAGGTAAAAAAATATAAAGAGCTTATCCGTAAAGCTTCTCAGTCTGATTCTGGGTTTGATCCTGAAATTTTATCTCAACTTACAGATTACAACTTGAAGGTGAGGGAGGGATATGATAAGCTCAAAGGAAGCTATTCAGAAAGGATAAGAAATATAGTTGCGATGCAGAATCTTTCGGTTATTTTATCTATAGTTTTATCTTTGATCTTCTTATCTATTATTGGTTTTCTTTATTCTTCAAATGTATCAAGAGCTATATTAAGGGTTTCAAGGTCTCTTTCTGGTATGGCAAAAGGTGCGAGTGATCTTACCAAAAGGATAAAGGTTGAAACCCAAGATGAAATGGGACAGTTAGCACAAAACTTCAATTCATTTTTAGATAAACTCAGAGAAATAGTGAGTCAAGTTGTGAGTACAGTAAATGATCTTTATGCTTTTGTTGATGAAAATTATAAACTTGTTGAAAACTTTTATAGTGCAATTTCTACTCAGCTTGATGAGATAGCAAGAATTTCTACATCAGCAGAGCAGTTCTCTTCAACAATATCAGAATCTGCAAAAAATCTTTCAAGCATATCTCACTTCACTGAGGAAGCAGGAAGGAGCTTTGCGGAGGGGAGCAAAGAAATAATTTCTTCTCTAACTGGTATTCAGGAGCTTTCTTACGGTATGCAAAATGTTATTTCTGGAATGAAAAGAGTTGAGGAAATTCAAAAGAAAATAAAGGATTTTGTTTCAGGTATAATGGATATTACTGAGCAGACAAATCTTCTTTCTTTGAACGCTTCAATAGAGGCAGCAAGAGCGGGGGAACATGGAAAGGGATTTGCGGTCGTTGCAGAAGAAGTGAGAAGACTTGCAGGTAGAACTTCTCAGATGGCAAAAGAGATATCTCAAATAGTTTCAAAATTTACAGATGAGATGAACAAAGCTATGTCAAGCATAAATGAAATATCTTTGAAAGTTCACGAGAACGCTCAAAAAGCCTCTGAAAATGTTGCAGTTTTACAAAAAGTGACTCAGAACTTCTCAAAGATAAAAGAGCAGGTATCAGCAATAGCTACATCTTTTGAAGAACAGGAGAGAACTTCTGCAGAAATATCAAGGAGCATAACTTATATTGCCCAATCACTTGAAAACTCACGAAGTTCATTACTCTCAATAAAGGAGAGGATTTCTGAACTTAAAGTAAAAGCTCAAAAACTTCTTGACCTTGTCAAAAACTTCAAATATTAAATTCAAACGGAAAATCTGCTGGTAAAAAATTTTGGGGATAAGGCAGAGTTAGATATGTTTAGCTGAACTTATAAAATCTTTTGATTATAGAGAAACTCTGAATAAAAAATCAATTTTTAAAAGTATGAGAGTGCTTATAACTGGTGTTGCAGGTTTTATCGGCTCTCATCTTGCAGAGAAATTCCTTCAGGAGGGTGCTTATGTTATAGGAATAGATAATTTCCTCACAGGCTCACCAGATAATATAGCTCATCTTCTTGAAAACGAAAGATTTCACTTTATAAAGTACAATGTTGTAAATTTCATTTATATTTCAGGAAAATTAGATTTGATTTTGCATTTTGCCTCTCCCGCATCACCAAAAGATTACTTTAACCACCCTATTCATACGATGAAAGTTGATTCTTTGGGAACTTTGAACACATTAGGACTTGCAAAAGAAAAAAAAGCAAGGTATGTCCTTGCCTCAACTTCCGAAGTTTATGGAGATCCCCTTGTTCATCCTCAGCCTGAAACTTACTTTGGAAATGTGAATCCAATAGGTCCTCGCAGCGTTTATGATGAGGCAAAGAGGTTTGCTGAGGCACTTTGCATGGCTTATTTTAGGGAGCACAAGGTTGATGTCAGAATAGCAAGAATTTTTAACACATACGGAGAGAGAATGAGAGCAGATGATGGTAGAGTTATTCCATCCTTTATAACTGCTGCTCTTTTGGGTAAGCCCTTAGAAATAAATGGAGACGGAACGCAGACGAGGAGCTATTGCTATGTCAAAGACCTTGTTGAAGGAATTTTCAAAATAGCAACAGCAGACGGAATATCAGGTGAAGTTTTCAATGTTGGAAATCCGGAGGAATATTCTGTTATTGAGACTGCGATGATAATAAAGGAGATGACAGGATCAAAATCTGAAATTGTTTTCAGACCTGCCCTCCCAGACGACCCAAAAAAAAGGCGACCAGATATATCTAAAATAAAGAGAGTGTTAGGATGGGAACCAAAAACACCTTTTCGTGAAGGTCTAAAAAAAACAATAGAATGGTTCAAACAGAAACTCGGGGTTAAATAGATCACTTGTGATTTCTGACCACTTTGATAAAATCGTCCCAGGTTTTTGCTTTTATTATTTCTCTCTTTATTTTTTTGAGATGATTTAAATCATCAGCTTTTTCCAGAAGAGTTTTTATCTCTTTCACCTTTGATTTACCAAACTTGATTTGAACTCCCAATAAAATTGCTTCTTTCAAACCTTCTTCTCTACCCCATTTATAAAGAAAAGTTTTCTTATATCAACCTGTATTGGAATAGGCTTTACCTCTATTTTAACATCAAATAGAGTGGCTAAATTTTGTTTTTTGAATTTGAGTTTTTGATATATCTGACAAAATCATCCCAGGTTTTTGCTTTTATTGCTTCTGTTTCTATTTTTTTCAGGTATTTTATATCATCTATTTTTTCTAAAAGTTTTTTGATTTGCTTTGCTTTTGAACTACTAAATCTTACTCTGACAATCCTCAAAATTGATTCTTTTAACCCCTCTTCTTTTCCCCATTTGTAAAGGAAAGTTTTCCTTATATCAACTTGTATTGGCATAGGTTTCACCTCTATTTTAACATCAAATAAACCTGCCAAAAAGCTTATACTATCTATATATTTAGCAATTTTTTCTTCGTTTTTCACAATTTCTATAATTCTTTCTTTGACTTTTTTTATAATTTTGGGTTTATCTTTGAATTTTCCCACTAAAATTCCAACGATAACCTCCTCTGGTTTTTTGCTTTTTATAAACTCATCGGGATCTATTTTTTTCATATCTAAAACTATGAATTTGTGAATCGTGAATTCGTCCCTGAACAGAGAAGGCGGAGGATTTCCTTTTCCCACGAACGAGATGATCTGCACAGGTTTTTGACCAAATTTTTCCTTAATTGCCAGAGAATATATGAGCATCCTTTCGGGCAAATCCTTATCTTGTTGGGCTTGAATTTCAATATGGAAAATTTTATCTCCTGCTCTGAAAACCATGTCAGGACGAAGTGATTTGATAAATTCTATTTCGGCTGTTATGTCTTCAATTTTTTGATTGATTTTCTCACCGGTTGCTATGGATATAAGTTTTCCAGCTGCTTTTGAGAAGATCTCTTTCAAGATAGGGTCAAACCTTTTCAGCTCTTTTCTGTATTCTCGACTTTTCTGTTTTTGTTTTTCCATTTTTTCTATTCTATTTATAGTCGCATTTTCTTTTGATGCTCAAAATAATGATTTTACTTTTTATTTTAGGTATATGAGAAAAATTTTTTAAGTCCATTTTTCCGTTTTACCCTTTCAAAGATTTCCCATTGGAAAAACAAAATAAAAAGTGTAAATTTACACTTAAAACTTGATTTTTTTAACACTTTTTCCTCAAAAATTACTAACATATCTTCGTAGCAGAACAAAAAATAAAAAAGGAGGTGAAAAAGATGAAAGATGGAGTTAAATTAAGATGTGGGCTTTTACACCTTTTTGAGTCGGCAAGAGGAAAAACAGAAAAACAATTCTATGAGGAAAACATAGAACTTATAAAATATGCAGATGAGATTGGACTTGATACTGTGTGGATTGCAGAACATCATTTCTCTGACTATGGTGTTATGCCGTCTACCCAAGTTTTTGGCTCATACATAGCCGGAATAACCAAAAGAATAAGAATAGGAACAGGGGTGGTTGTGCTCCCATTTCATCATCCAATAAGAGTTGCAGAAGAGTTCGCATTTTTAGATGTTCTATCAGATGGGAGACTTGATTTCGGCGTCGGCAGAGGATATCAACCTCACGAATTTGAAGGTTATGGAGTCCCAATATCAGAAAGTAGAACAAGGTTTGAGGAGGCTCTTCAAATAATAAAAATGTCCTGGACACAAGATGAGGTGAATTTTGAAGGAAAACATTTTGTAATAAAAGGAGCGAGACCAAGACCAAAACCTTTGCAGAAACCTCATCCACCGCTATTTGGAGCATCTTTCAATCAAGATACAATAAAGTTTCAAGCGAAAAAGAAAATGAACCTTATTTTCTCTCCTCTTCTTGCAGGACCGGATAAGATAGATGAGTATATAAAGACATTGGAGGAAGAAGGAGAAGACCCGAAAAAATATAGAATTGGAGGGCTTGTTTTTGTTTATGTCAGTGAAGATATGGGAAAAGCTCTTTCGGAGTTTGAGGAACCTTGTATGTGGTATTTCAGAACTTTTACAAAGCTCATCCCAGCTCAAAAGTATCCTGAGGGAGAAGATTTCTATAAGAACTTACATTTTATTATGACCCAAATGATAAACGATTATGATAGGGGGAAACTTAAATTTGAATTTGTCGTAACACAAAGTCCTTTCCAACATGGATTTTTGGTCGGTACACCAGATTATGTTTCCCAGAAGTTAAAAAAACTTATAAATGATTACAAGCTTACAGATTTGCTATGCTGGACAAGGCTCGGCGGACTTGACCACGAAAAGGTTATGAAATCTATGAAACTATTCGTTGAAAAAGTTTTGCCAGATGTAGTTTAGATTTGTCAATTTTGTGTTTATCAAAGCTTTTCATTTTTTGTTTGTTTGTAAATTTGAGGTTCAAGTTGCAGTCCCATCAAATTATTTTATTTGTGGGAAGTGGTTTAGAAAGGTATTTTTCTGCATTAGAGAGAATTTCAAAGATACTTTCATCTTATGGAGTATTTGACAGTATTTTGAAACAGGTCTTTCATGTTATAGAAAGCGAAGTCGGAATAATAAATCCATCTATATCTATTCTGAATTTTTCAAGCTCCCTCAGACCAAAGGAAGATGAGAGAGAAGAAAAAGAGAAAAAAATTGCAAGAGCTCCAAGAAAAGATATTATAGATTTTCACGAGCTCAAAATCCTCGTCTCTCCAATAAGGGTTGAGGGAAGAGATTTGGGATTCATAAGCGGACTCTCTGACGACAAAGATGCTGACATAAAATTGAATTTTCTTTCTGTTGTGGGGACTATGATTGGGTTTTCTTTCTTTATTTTAGCAAGAGAGAAAGCAGATGTAAAAAAGGTTGGTAATATAATTTTCAGGTCAAGAAAAATGGAGGAAGTTATAAGGCTTGCTCTTGAAGTTGCAAAGTCAGATGCTACGGTTCTCATACGAGGTGAGAGTGGTGTTGGAAAAGAGCTCATAGCCGATCTTATTCATGAAAACTCAGATAGAGCAGGGAAACAGATTGTGAAAATAAACTGTGCCGCAATTCCTGAAAACCTTCTTGAAAGCGAACTTTTCGGATATAAAAAGGGTGCTTTCACAGGAGCATTATATGATAAAAAGGGTAAGTTTGAACTTGCAGAGGGCGGAACTATTTTTTTAGATGAAATCGGAGATCTTTCTCCTTCTCTTCAAGCAAAACTCCTCAGAGTTATTCAAACAAAGGAAATTGAACCTATTGGGGGAACACCAAAGAAAGTTAATGTCAGAATTATTGCTGCAACAAACAGAAATCTTGAAGAACTCGTGAAAGAGGGAAAATTTAGAGAAGACCTTTATTACAGATTAAATGTTGTACCTATATTTATTCCTCCGCTCCGTGAGAGAAAAGAAGATATAAGACCTCTTGTTGATTTCTTTCTTGAAAAATTCAATAAAAAATACGGGAAAAATGTTTCAATCTCAAAAGGTGTTATGTTGATTTTTGAAGAGTATTACTGGCCTGGGAATGTCAGAGAACTTGAAAACCTTCTGGAGCGCCTTGTTATAACATCTTCTGATCTTGTAATAACTCCTGATGATCTTCCCGATTATATCAGAGATTATGTGATGAAAAAGAAAGGTGAGGTAAATAGAGAGGAAGTTTTTGGAGGAGCGACAAGCTTTGATAATGTTAGGGATTTTGGTTTTAAGGAAATTTTGAGTATAGTTGGTGTTAAAGGTGATCTTTCTTCTGTTGTTCAGAAGATAGAAAAGGAAGCAATTGAATATGTTTTATCTCAATCAAAAAATCTCTCCGATGCTGCTCGCAAACTTGGAATTTCAAGAAGGCAACTTGAATGGCGTATCAAAAAATATGGCATTTCATTTACCAAAAAGAAGAAAGATATGTAAAATTGACAAAAAAGATAACAAAATTGTAAAAAATCTTGCTTCTTTGTCATAAATTTTAACAAAAATGTAAAAGTTCTTAATGAAAAACCTTGGCACACTTTTCCCTGTATAAAATGAAAGAATTTTTGAATTGAAAGAATAAATAAAAACCTGTTTAAAAGAATAAAAAAAATCTTTGAAAAGAAAATAAAATATGGCAAAAACAAAAAGAAAAAAGGGGGTAAATGATATGGCAAAGCAAAGACCACGAGATGCAAAGGACTTGATTGAATTCATTAAGGCGGAGAATGCAAAGTTTGTTGATATAAAGTTTTTAGATCCTCTCGGTCTTTTACAGCATCTGACGGTACCTGCTGATAAGATAACTCAGGAGGTTATAGAGGAGGAGGGTATTGGTTTTGATGGTTCATCTATTCGTATGTGGCAGTCAATTCACGAATCAGATATGCTCCTTTTCCCTGACCCAAAAACCGCAGTTGTTGATCCGTTCTTCAAAGAAAAAACAATATCTGTTATAGCAAATATCAAAGACCCCATAACTCATGAACCATATTATAAAGATACAAGATATATAGCTCAGAAGGCAGAAAAATACCTCAAAGAAACAGGTATAGCAGATTCTACCCTTTTTGGTCCAGAACTTGAATTTTTCATTTTTGATTCGGTTTCATTCGGAGAAGCTCCAAATTATTCTTTCTACAAAATAGATTCAGAGGAGGGACTATGGAGAAGTGGAGACGAAAACTCCAAAGGATACAAAATAAGGTACAAAGAAGGTTATTTCCCCGCTCCTCCATTTGATACTCTCACAGATATAAGAAATGAGATTTCAATGATACTTGAAAGTATGGGGATAGAGGTTGAGGTTCATCACCATGAGGTTGCAACTGCTGGTCAAGGTGAGATAGATATAAAAGCAAGACCTCTGGTTGAGATGGCAGATAATGCGGTAATGCTCAAATATGTTGTAAAGAATGTTGCAAAAAAATATGGAAAAACTGCTACTTTTATGCCTAAACCTATTTTCGGGGACAACGGTTCTGGTATGCATACACATCAGAGCTTGTGGAAAAACGGGAAACCTCTCTTTGCGGGTGAGAAATATGCTGGTCTTTCAGAACTTGCGATGTGGTATATAGGTGGTATAATAACTCATGGTAGAGCTCTTTGCGCAATAACTAATCCGACTACAAACTCTTATAAAAGACTTGTTCCAGGATACGAAGCTCCTATAAATCTTGCTTACTCGCAAAGAAATAGGTCCGCTGCAATAAGAATTCCTATGTATTCACCTTCTCCAAAAGCAAAGAGGATAGAAGTGAGATTCCCTGACCCATCTTGCAATCCCTATTTAGCGTTCGCTGCTATGCTTATGGCTGGGCTTGATGGTATAGAGAAGAAGATAAATCCGGGCGAGCCGTTTGATACAAACATATATAAGCTCCCGCCAGAAGTTCTCGCAAAAGTTCCAAAAACTCCTTCTTCTTTGGCTGAGTCGCTTGAAGAGCTCAAAAGAGACCATGAATTTTTGCTCAAAGGAGGAGTATTTTCCAAACAATTTATTGATGAATATATAGAATGGAAATATGAAAAAGAAGTAAAAGAACTTTATGCTCGCCCAACTCCATGGGAATTTATGTCATACTACGATATTTGATTTGAAGCGAGAGAGGAAACTGTTCTAGATGTGATATAAAAAGTAGTAGCGACCTTCTGTAAAAAAAAAAGCGGAAAAGGAAAAGATCGACCAAATCTAATACGGGGATACTCTAACTATTGTTAAGGATAAGAGAAATTTCAGTTTAAGAAAGAGCAACAAAAAAAAATCAAGAAAGGAGGTGAAAAGATATGGAAAAAATAAAAAGGGGATACTATTGTATTGTTTTGGCAGCGGTTGGTTTTGTTTTGAGTTCGGTTTTGGTGGTTCGGAATGCTCAATCAACACCATCCACAACATTCTGGGCTCCATCTACTCCTTATCTTCAACCTTTTGGCGTCCTACACATAACTTATGATACTTATTTTAATCACAAAACTGCTTATCCCATTATTACTGGCTTGACGATTGGTCTTCTGCCTTTAAAAGAGCTAAACTGGGAATTCGGATTTGATTTATTCTTGCCATCTCCTTTCAAAGATCAGCAAGGAAAGGAGGTTTTTCCTTTGCTCCTTAATACAAAAATTGGAACACCGGAGGATACATTTTTCAAAGGTCAGCCTGGTTGGTCTTTTGGAATTTTCAATCTCGGTTTTAAGGGAGGAGTGAATAATTACAACATACTCTATTTTATGCTTGGGAAAACTATGCTTGAAGATTGGGGAGCTTTGAAATATTTGGGAACTATTCAAGTAGGAGCTTTTTATGGACTTGAAAAAACTTTATTTAAATCTTCTGATGGAAAGGAAAATAATCTTGGATTGCTTGCAGGTTGGTTTTCTTATCCAATAGATGTTCCTATTATAGAGAAAATAGTTCTCGCTGCTGATATTATGACTGGCAAAACACAGTCTGGGTGCATGGGGAGGTGGAATATACTTTTTTATAACTCCAACTATTGATTTGCTCACAGGACCTGTCTTCTTTTTTGATAAGGATAAAGCCGGTGTTCCAGAGGGGTGGATTTGGACATTACAGCTTGATGTTGATATAGATTTGAAAGGAGGTAAATAGTGATGGGTATGTTAAGTATAGACAAGTTTGAGATGAAAAATGATGTCAAAATAGATGAGATTATGGAAAAGGTTATGGACAAAGATAGGTTGTTTTTAAAGCTGAAAGATATTGCTCATTTTTTGGGAGTTGATGTTGCAACGATCTATATATACGATGAATTTAGGAAAGAACTTATTCTTTGGTGTAGCTACGGTTTAGATAAGGCAAGTTGGGGAACAAGAATTCCTATAAGTAGAGGGCTTGTTGGCAAATGCGCAAGGGAGATGAGACCCATTTCTGTCAAAGAACCATATCGTCATCCTGATTTTTACTATGTTCCGGGTTCTGGTGAAGAGAAATATCAATCTTTTCTTGCTATACCTATTGTAAAAAACGGTGATTTATTAGGTGTTTTTGTTGTTCAGACAATTGAGATGAAATTCTTCTTGTCTCATGAGATAAAGTTTATTTGGTCGAATGCAGAGAAATTTATAACGGAGATTTTCTCTTTTCTTAAACAAAAAAATAAAAAAGAAGGAGGTGAATGGTGATGCAAGAGGCAGTAATAAATCAAGGAGATACGGCTTGGCTTATAGTTGCAACGGGGCTGGTGGCTTTGATGACTTTTCCGGCTCTTGCTCTCTTTTATGGAGGGCTTACAAGATCAAAAAGTATTATCAACACTCTTATGATGAATGCAGGGACATACTTCATTGTAAGTGTTGTCTGGGTTTTATGGGCATATTCTCTTTCTTTTGGACCATCAAAGTGGAGTATAATAGGTGGTACTGAGAAGTTTTTTATGAACGGTATAGGAGTAAAGTCCGTTTCAGGAACTATTCCAGAGTTTGTTTTTTGCGCATTTCAGCTCACATTCGCAGCTATAACTACTGCTCTTATTTCTGGTTCGGTTGTGGAGAGAATGAAGTTTTCTGCTTGGTTTTTGTTTTCAATTTTGTGGGTAACTTTTGTTTATTCTCCTATTGCTCACTGGGTGTGGGGTGGTGGTTTTTTGGCAAATCTTGGAGCTCTTGATTTTGCCGGTGGCACAGTTGTTCATATAAATGCAGGTATGGCTGGAATTGCATTAGCTCTTGCTCTTGGTAGAAGGAAAGAGGAGGGTATTTTGCCTTCGCAGATGCCTTTGGTTCTTTTGGGAGGAGGTCTTTTACTTGTTGGTTGGTTTGGTTTTAATGCTGGGAGCGCTCTTTCTGCATCTGGTCTTGCAGGTGCGGCTCTTATAAATACTAATACTGCTGCATCTTTTGGAGCGGTAGTATGGATGGTTATTGAATGGATTCACAGAAAAAAACCTACTATGCTTGGAGCTACGTCAGGGCTTCTTGCCGGTCTTGTTGGAATAACACCTGCTGCTGGATTTGTTAATATCGGAGGTGCTTTATTTACAGGTTTTGCTTGCGCGGTCTTATCTTATATTGCAGTTGTTGTAGTAAAGAAGTTTTTCCCCTGGGATGATGCTCTTGATGTGTTCGGTATTCACGGAATAAGTGGGATTTTGGGTGCTATATTGACAGGTTTTTTTGCTGACCCAGATATAAACAACGCCGCTGGTCTTCTTTACGGGAATTTCAAACAACCTCTTATTCAGATTTTTGCGGTCGTTGTTTCTATAATATACTCTTTTGTTATGACCTTCATTATTGCAAAGGTATTAGATGTTGTAGTTGGACTTCGTGTGAGTGAGGATGAGGAGGAAGAAGGGCTTGATTCTTCTCAACACGGTGAAAAAGCTTTTAATATGTAAGCAAATAAAAGCGAAAAATTTTAGGAAATGTTTAAAATAAAATTGTGGATAAAATAGTAGAAAAAAAAGGAGGTAAAGGTTTATGAAGAAAATAGAAGCTATAATAAAACCTTTTAGGCTTGACGAGGTAAAAGACGCTCTTACCGCGATAGGGGTCGGAGGTATGACAGTAAGTGAGGTCAGAGGTTTTGGAAGGCAAAAGGGACATACGGAACTTTACAGGGGAGCAGAGTATGTTGTGGATTTTCTACCAAAGGTGAAAATAGAAGTTGTTGTTCCTGATGATATGGTTGAAAAAGTTGTGAAAGCTATAATTGATTCTGCAAAAACTGGGAAGGTCGGAGATGGTAAAATATTTATATATCCAATAGAGCAAGCTATAAGAATAAGAACAGGTGAGACCGGGGAAGATGCTATATAGTGAAATCAGAAAAAACGATGTTTGTTTTCAATAAAACTAAAAGATTGGTTTTTTGGGGACTTTGGGAATTAATTATTTTTGTTTTCTTTATCTATCTTTTTTCCTGTTCAAAAGGTAGCGAAAAAGATATATTTGAGGTTGAGAAGAAACTGAAAGAGGTAGAAGATTTAAAGGAGTATTCTCCTGAGGATTGGGAGAGATTGAATAAACTTTTGCAGGAGGCAAAAATAGCTCAAATAAGGAAATTTGAAATCAAGTCAAGGAAAATCATCGGAAACCTTGAGAAAGAAATTGAGTTAGCAAAAAGTAAGTTGGAGAAGTTAAAAAGTGAAAGGAAAGAATTAGAAAAGGGGGAGTTCCAGATTCCAGAAACTGGGGGCCAAGGATTTCAGGAAACCGGAACAGGATCAATCAAGGAGCTTTTGAGATAAATTTTTTTAGATAAATTCTTTGGGCTTACGGTATATATATTTCTTTTTTTATTTCATTGTATTCAAATATTTCTGCATATCTACCCCAAGTTATTATTATATCAAATTGTTTTTTTGCTTCATCTTTTGAGAAGTGTTCTTTAAGTATGTCATAGAATAAATCTGCTTTTACTTTCTTATTCTTTTTTGCTGATAGTACGCTTACTATTTCTTTTGTAAGTGGTACATTTTCGGTCAAAACTTTTGCAAAGATTTCTTTTTGCTTTACAGGGTCAGCTTTTGCAAATTCTTTTCCTGTTTCTGTTATTATAACATCTCCTTCCTTTATCTCAATAAAATTGAGAATCTGTGCTGCCTCTAAAATAGGGTATAGGTCATCAACATCTAACATAAACTTTTGTGATATCTCAAAGATATTTATTTTTTCATTTTCAGCGAATACATCTGTGAGTATATCAAGAAGACCTATTATACTTGTGGGGCTAACATCTGGCAACCTTATATACTTTACTTTCTTTTTTATTGTTGGAGTTTCCCTTACATTTTCAGATATTATCGTGTGAATTTTATCTACAAGGTCTTGAAGTTTTTTTATGTTTCGTGGATATGGAAGTTCAATACTTATATCTGAGATTATTTTTGCGGGATTTTTGCTCAAAATTATAATTCTTTTACCTAACATTATTGATTCCTCTATGTTATGTGTTACCAGAACGCAGGCTTTAATCCTGATTTTTTTTGTTGCGAGCATTTCTATAAAATCTCTTCTTAAAGCTTCGGCTGTGAGGACATCTAAATTTGAAAAAGGTTCATCCATAAAGAGGACCTCTGGGTCAGCTGCGATTGCTCTGGCTATTCCCACTCTTTGTTTCATACCACCAGATAACTCTTTTGGTAAAGCATTTTCAAAACCATCTAATCCTACCATATCCAATACCTCTAATGCTTTTTTCTCTCTTTCTTTCTCATCTAAATTTGGGTCAATTGCTAAAAGAACATTTTCTAAAACGGTGAGCCAAGGTAAGAGTGCGAATGTTTGAAATACAAATCCTATTTTTGGTTTGACTTCAAAAATATCTTTACCTCTGTAAAGAACTTTTCCCGTTGATGGCTTTTCTATTCCACTAAGTATTCTCAAAAGTGTTGATTTTCCGGCACCTGATGGTCCCAAAATAACCAAAAAATCTTCATCACATATTTTGATATCAATAGGAGATATAACTTCTATTTTTCCATTTTTTCCATATGGGAAGCTCTTTGATACACCTTGTGCTTCTATTATAATTTCTGGCATGATAATATTTAGCACAAATCACAGGTCCAATTTTTCTAATAGTAGCTCTGTGGAGATTTTGTGTTGAAAAAATCAGGAAAAATTTTAAATTTTTTTACTTTATCCGCCGTAGTACCATCCAGTTTCTTTCATAGATAGAGGTTCAAGGTCTTTGCAATCATGAACTTCAACGACTTCTCCTACAAAAATCTCGTGGTCTCCTCCAAAATCTAATCTACCTATTACTTTGCACTCAAAAGCTCCTGCTGAATCTTTTATAATTGGGCAGCCGGTTTTTCCTGTAAATATTTCATATCCTCCAAGTTTTCCATTTTCAACTGAGTGTCCCTTAAAGAAAGTTTGAGCCATATCTTTCTGGTCTTTCCCAACTATGTTTATAGCGAAAACGGAAGATTCAGATATAACATTGTGTAAAAATGAATCTTTTTTTATTACTACTGCAACAGCTGGGGGTTTGAACGATGCCTGAGTTAGCCAATTTATTGTTCCAGATGCTGTATCTTTTCCGTTTGATGATGTAGCTACTGCGAGTCCGTAATGGATTTTCCTCAAAACTTTTTTCTTTAATGCTTCATCCATAACATAGAAAATTTATTCTAAAAGAAAAATTTTTCTTAAATGAGAAAATTTTTTGCTTCTTTTGATTTCACACGTTTTTTGATTTTAGAAAATCTGATAGAGCATTTTTGATTTTTCCAGCTCCCATAAAAACTATAACATCTCCTTCATTTGCCCTCTGAAAGAGTCTCTCTGCGCTTTCAACTACTGAGTCAAAAGGGATATATACTGATTTTTTTTCGCTTTCATTTGAATTTATAAGATTTACTATGTCTTGCGCTGAAATTCCGTATGTGTTTTGTTCCGATGCCGGATATATATCTGTTATGATGCATTCATCCGCGATTTTGAGAGCTTCTGCGAATTCATTTTTTAGCATATAAACTCTTGAGAACCTATGAGGTTCAAAGATAAGAAAAATTTTCCCTTTGAAGTTTTCTCTTATTGTTTTCAAAGTTGCCTTGATTTCTGTGGGGTGGTGGGCATAATCATCTATCACGCAAACTCCGTTTTTTCTGAATACAATATCTATTCTTCTTTTTACTCCTTCAAAAGACTCAAAAGCTTCCTTTATTTTTTCTGGCTGAACTCCTAAAAGATAGCTTGTGGCAAAAGCCAAAACCGAATTAGATACATTGTGTAGTCCCGGGATACCAAGTTTTATGTTCTCTATTTTACCTTCTACTTCTCCTATTTTTATAGCTATATCAAAGCAGGGTTTTTGACCAAGCTTTATATTCTCTGCATAAAATTCAATGTCTTTTTTTGTTTCTACGGAACATCTTATGACTTTTCTTGGGATTTTATTTACTATTTCTTTTACTCCCGGGTCATCTATATTTACGACTACGAAACCCCATATTGGAACAGATTTTGCGAATTTCAGTATCGCCTTTTTTAGTCCTTCATATCCTCCCCATTTTTCTAAATGTTCTTTATCTATGTTTGTGATGACTGTTGCATATGGTATTATTTTTGGAAAATCGTTATCTGATTCATCTACTTCAACTACCGCTATGTTGCTATCAATATTTACTTTTTCTCCATTTTTTGCTACTCCACCTATTATTGCGAGTGGATTTTTTCCACCTTTTTCTAATGTGTGGGAAATAAGAGTTGTAGTTGTGGTTTTTCCGTGTGAGCCTATAACTGCAATTGTGTATCTGAATTTGAGTATTTCTGCAAGTAGTTCTATCCTTTTGAGAATAATTTTTCTCTTCCTTTTTGCTTCAATTATTTCGGGATTATCTTTTGGTATTGCTGATGAGAAAACAATGACATCTGAATTTTCTACATGAGATTTATCATGCTCTCCTAAAAATTCTAATCCTTCTTTTTCAAGCTTATTTATGGTTTCGGAATAATTTAAATCGCAACCTGATACTTTGAACCCTTGTTTTAAAAGAATGTGGGCGAGGGAAGACATTCCGCTTCCCCCGACCCCCACAAAATGGAAAGTCTTTACATAACTTAGGTTCTCATATTTGTCCCACCGAATACGCACCATTTTTATGGCGGTCCTGAAAATCAATCAGGACCTAACATTATTCCCCTAATTGCTACAGAGCAACTTAACTTTATAAAAGCTTATTTTTTTTTTTTTTTTTTTTTTTTTTTTTTTT
>Ga0209670_100536_pt1 | contig 22001 bp, 18 predicted proteins | sample PerSpoBPS_BMetaG_FD_184741 | JGI IMG/M metagenome (GOLD analysis project Ga0209670, IMG submission 184741) | Thermal spring microbial communities from Yellowstone National Park, Wyoming, USA - Perpetual Spouter B (PS_B) MetaG (SPAdes) (version 3) | ecosystem: Environmental > Aquatic > Thermal...
ACGATATGCCCATCGCGCTCGCCACGTCCTTCTGCGTCAGGCCGAAGATCAGCCTCCACTTCCTCATCGCCCTCCCAGGCTCGTTGGAGAAGACGATCTCGGCCGCTATCTTGTAGGCCACCTGGTTAACTAGCCAGTCGCCGGAGGCCCTCCCCGACTCCACGGCCTGCAGTTTTAGCCCAATGGTTAATAAGCGATGCGGTGACGATAGCCGAATGAATTACGATAAGCGGCAAAGCGGTGTCGGCATGGCGGTCTTTGCGAGCCACAGCGCGCTCCAGCTGGTCCTCGGAGGGATGGCGCAGGGCTTGATGACGGCCCTCTTCGGCCACGGGCGGCACTTGAGACTTTACCGCAGATTCCCCGGGATCCGTTGCGACTTCGTCGAGTACTCGGGGCCCGAGACGCTCGACAGGCTCGCCGATGAAGGCTTCGTCCTGGTCCCCAACGGCTCTGTGGTCGAGTACGTCCGACCCGAGAACCTCTTCAAGACGAGGATCAGGGTCTTCGGGTCGAGGGAGCTGCTGAGGGTCGAGGCGGACCAGCACCAGAAGATGGAGTTGCTGAAGAAGGCCGGGATACCGATACCCAAGACCTTCGCGGGCCCCTCCGAGGTGGACCGTCCGGTCATCGTCAAGCTCCCCGGCGCTAGGGGAGGCATGGACTACAGGGTGACCGAGGACCCGCAGGAGGTGCGCGACCTGCAGCTCAGGGCCGTCTCTAAGGGGATCGTCAACGACCCGTCGGAGTTGATGATACAGGAGTATCTCATCGGTGCGACTATGTACGCCCACTACTTCCACTCGCCGATTTACGGCAGGACCGAGATCACGGGCTTCGACATCAGGTACGAGTCCGACGTCGACGGGCTGAGGAGGGCACCGGTGAGGATCGCCGAAAAGCTCTCACCGACCTTTACCGTCGTCGGCAACATACCAGTCTTCCCGAGGGAGAGGCTGCTGGAGACGTTCCTCGATTACGGCGAGCGCTTCGTAGAGACGGTGAGGCGCGAGCTCGGAGGGAAGTTCGCTGGCCCCTTCTGCCTCGAGTGCGTCGTCGACAGCGGTCTCAACGTCATAGCCTTCGAGTTCTCGGGCAGGATCGTCGCAGGGACCAACGTCTACTCGGTCCACGGAAGCCCTTACCTCGCCCTTTACTTCGGTAGGCCGATGACGGTCGGTGAGCGCGTCGCACACGAGCTTAAGACCGCCGCGGAAACCGGGAGCCTCGAAGAGGTCCTCACTTGATGGAACGCTTTTCGTTCAGGGGCCTCCGGTGAGAGCGCGATGAGGGTAGGGTCTGTGGCCTGCGTCGCCTCCCACTCGGCGCTGGACGTCTTCGACGGAGCCAAGGACGAGGGGTTCAGGACCGTGGCCGTCTGCAAGCGGGGAAGGGATGCGATCTACAAGGCACTTCCCGAGCTGATCGACCACTACGTCGACCTTGAGGATTACAGGGAGATGCTCAGCGAGCCGGTGCAGAGGAGGCTCATTGAGCTCGAGAGCGTCGTCGTCCCCAACAGGAGCATGGCGGTCTACGTCGGGTACGAGGGAATCGAGAGGTCGCTCAGGGTCCCGTTCTTCGGGAACAGGATGATGCTGAGGTGGGAGGAGAGGACAGGCGAGAAGAACTACTACAGGCTGCTCGACGAGGCGGGGGTTTCGAGGCCGAAGACCTTCTCCGGGATCGAGGAGGTGGACAGGCCCGTCGTCCTGAAGGTTCAGGAAGCGGAGAGGACGCAGGAGAGGGCCTTCATCGTCGCAACCGACGGCGACGACCTCAGGCGGAAGGTGAGGAGGGCGCTGGAGGCAGGGACGATAAGCGAGGCAACGTTACGTTCGGCCGTGATCGAGGAGCTTCTGCTCGGAGCCCACTTCAACGTCAACTTCTTCCTGAGCAGGGTGAGGAGGAGGTTGGAGATCGTCAGCGTCGACAGGAGGGTCCAGAGCGACCTCGACGGATACCTCAGGCTCACGGCGAGGGAACAGCTCGAGTTGGGGAGGGAGCCGTCGATGATCGAGGTGGGACACGAACCTGCTACGTTGAGGGAGAGCCTCCTCAACCAGATCTACGAGATGGGGAAGAGGGTAGTGGAGGCTTCGGCGAGGCTAGAGCCACCGGGGCTGATAGGGCCCTTCACGCTCCAGCTGATGGTTCTGCCAGACCTGAGGTCGGTGGTCTACGACTTCGCGCCCCGGATCGGAGGGGGCACCAACGCCCACATGGGCATCGGAGGGAACTACTCGAAGCTCTTCCTGAGGAGGGCGGTCTCGATGGGGAGGAGGATCTGCATCGAGCTGAGGGAGGCACAGGAGCAGGGGATGCTCGAAGAGGTCCTAACCTAAAGCGGCTCAGAGGAGAGGAAGGTCGCCGGTGACCTTGTCGACGAGGTGGGAAGGCGCAGGACCGATGCCCAGAGCAGTTACAGTCCCCGGCTCCAGCTCCGTCAGCCCCGCATCCGACACGACCTCGCAGGGAAGCCCGAGGGCCTCTGCCCTCCGCTTCCTCTCCTCGAGCTCCCCGAGGGAGCTCACCTTAACGACCACCTTCTTCTGACCCTCGCTCAGCCAACGGTCCACCCAGAACCGGTTCTCCCGCATCGCCCTGAGCAGCGCCGAGACCGAGGCGTGGGCCACCTGGACAGCGGTCTTTCCGACACTCATCTTGATGTCGGTCCTGACGACGATGACCTGCTTGAACTCGAACTGCGCGCTCACAGCGACACCCTCCTCCCTCCGTAACGAGCGGGGGAGTTGTTGACCCTCACGACCGTCGTCCTCCCATAGGCCTCGAGCTCCTCCCTGACCTGCTCCACGCTCTCCTCAGCGCATAGAGCCGCGATCGCTGGTCCTGTCCCAGAGATGGAGCACGCCAACGCCCCCTTCCTGATGGCGTTCACAATAACCTCCGTTCCGTAGCCGAGGGCCGCTGCGTGGACGAGTCCGTTCAGCGTCATCGCCCTCAGGTAGTCTCCGCGCATCGCATGCTCGAAAGCCACCTCGACGAGGTCCCTGAAAGGAGCTAAGGCCTCCCGCTTGAAGGAAGCGGTGTAGGTCCTCCTGCCTTCTGGCACGGCTATTACGACCCTCAACCCTTCGTCGACCTCTGCCCTCATCAGCAGCGCGCTCCTCCTGTTGTCGGTGACCACGAAGCCACCGAGCATGCAGGCCGATGCGTCGTCGGCGGCACCCGTGATGGATGTTCCGGAGCGAATGGAGACCTCCGTGACGAGGTTGAGCAGGTCCTGGTACCTCGGCATCTCACCTATCGCGTCGAGGAGGGCGAGGGTTATGGCAGAGGCAGCGGCGCTGGAGCTCTTCAGGCCCACAGCAACCGGTATCTCCGAGTCGACCTCTATTTTGCAGCCGTAGCCCTTCAGGCCGTAACGCTCCGCCAAAAGCTCGAAGGCCGTCCTCGCCACAGAGTCGTCGACCTCCCTATTGTTGCACCTGAACGAGAAGGGCCCGTTCTCCGAGAGCTCCGCGGTGGCCCTGAGCCTCAAGGATATGCCTATCGCCGCACCCCTACCCGTCGATATCGCGTTGACCACCGTCACCGCTCCTCCCACCTCGGCGCTCCCCTTCATCCGGCCGACCTCCTGCCGAGGCATCATAGTAAATCTCCATTTAGGATGTAAGGGCCGTGAGCCTGGCCTCGGACGCGTGAGGAAAAATAGGACTCGGAGGGACTTCGGATGGGCCGGGGTCCCATAGCGGCCATTGGGGCGGCCTGGAGACCTTGCTCGAAAGCCGCTGCCCCGATGAGGGGCGCGCGGGTTCGAGTCCCGCCCCCGGCGCTTCACACGGATTCGTCGAAAGTTGCGGCTTTCACAATTTTTGGAGCATAATTCTTGCGGAACAAATCAAACACATCAGGTGACAAAAGAACAGCGAGTTCTTCTTTTTAGGCCCGTGATCCCGAGAGAAGAGTTGAGGGAAAAGAAATTGTCACTTGAACCTCATCCAACCCTCCATCTTCTCCCAGCTCCAGAGGTAGTCGTGGGGGACAGAGTAGCCGAAGACGATGCAGCCTCGCCACACCGCGAACTGGGGCTCCTCGGAGACCTTGACCGAGACGTTCTCAATGCCCATCGCCTGGAGGTCGTGCCTGATCCTGGTGCCCGAGTCGACGGCTATCCCCTTCAGCTCGGGCGGAGGCGTCCATGAAAGATTTCCGCCTGAGAGTAGGACCTGGCTGTAGAGGTAAGGCTGGAGCTCTACTGGGCAGCGCTCCACGGCCGAGACTACCGCCTCCGATAGCGGCATCGTCCCGTGGAAGACGGTGTCTCCGACCTTCACGTCCCTCGGCCTCGGCATCCCTCTACGGAAGTAGCTCTCGAAGACCTCTTTGTTGGGGTCGAAGACGTACTCGCCGATGAGGAACCTGGCCCATGAGTACTCGCCTAGATCGACGGTTATCCTCGTTCCCGGTATCTTGATGGGCTTCCTGACGAGGGAAGGATTGGACCTCGCGACCGAGACCGCTCTGTCCAGGTCCAAGGGGAGAAGGCCCAGTTGCTCCTTCACCCTCCTCACGAAGGACTCCTCCTTCGCCAGGTCGCCGTACCCCGCATCCTTCAGGATCTCTGCGGTTATCGCGTTGGCGTCAGCGCCTCCCCTGTTCAGCGCCACCATCGCTCCCCTTATCGGAGCCCTCGAGATCGGCGTGACCTGCGTGTTGCCGTGGCCGCTCTCGATGACGACGCAAGAGGTCGTCCTGTGAGCTATCGCGACAGCGAGGGGCTGGGGTATCACGGTAGCAGAGCGGACAAGCCCTTCGTCGGCCAGCCTCGAGAAGATCTCGAAGAATTTCTCGTACATGTAGCCCGGTGCGACGGCTGAAAGGGCCGCGACGACGTAGAACCCGCCGAAGCCGATGGCGGCCTTGGGTCTGAACTCGTTCAGCGCATACCGCGTCAGCTCCTCCACCACCCTCCAGGCCCTCACGTCCTCCCTGGCTATCACGCCGCTCCTCATCGGGTAGACGAGCCTCGTCAGGAGGTCAGCGCCGCTCTCGAGGAAGAGCGCGACGTCCCTCCCAACTACCACATCCCTCTCGACGCCCATTATCGCTGAGACAATAGATTTCTCGGGGAAGTAGCCTCGGTTCTCGACGACCTGGGGCCTCTCTCCTAGCGTTATCGGCCCGTACTTGAAGTCGCTGGTGCCGTAGTCGGCTCCGAAAACGTAGCGGCGCTTGTACTCCTCCTCGAACACTCCGTCAACCAACTGCTCCTGCTCTCTTATGAGATTGTCGCCAATCGAGAATTCCCTCTGCTGAAGGCACAAGAAAGGAGATTCGGCATGGACTGTGGATCAGCCGGCTATGCCCGGACGTACTTGCTCGGGTCGACCGGCTTCTTCTTCCTCGGAGAGTTCCTGAGCAGGATTCCGCAGTAGGGGCACCTGACGCTGTCGGTCAGATGGTAAACCCTGCACCTGCTGCAGTACTTGTACCCGGCCGCGTAGCTCCTCCTAGTCACCTCCTTCTTGACCTGTCCTGCCTGAACCTCCTGCTGTACCGCGGTCATGCCTACCACCCGGACGGCGTTTCTTAATTTAATAGTTTGGCATATACTTTATATGCTGTACATAAACGGCTGATGCAAGATGCGTCACGGAATAAGGCTTTCCATAGCATGTTTAAATTTGGGCGTTGAAACAGGGTCCAGAACGATCGAGAGCAACGTGGAAGCGGCCCTGACGAGGAGCCTGACGTAGTCCTCGGTCGAGAAGGCGGAAGGGTTGAAGCAGGGATAGGGGAGGGGCCCGGAAGGGGTGAGGACGTAGCTCACCGATGACCCTGCACCGATCTCGGCACCCATGGCGGCCAGCGAACGGGCTGCGAGGGCCGTAGCGCACCTCACCCTGTAATCCTCAGGCTCCCTCGAGAGGACCCGCGTGACGACCAGCAGCTCCGGATCGACGCGTCCCAGGACCAGCGTTGCGACGTAACGCCTCAGCACGTCCACACATTCCTGCGCCGCCCTTCTGAGCTCCTCTGGAGAGCGGGCCTCCGATAGCCGGGAGAGCATCTCCAGCTGCATCCTCCTCACGAGCTCCGGCACGTCCCTCCTCCTCGCCTCTATCCCCCTGAACTTCAGCCGGCCTTCGGTGGTGACGCCGAAGTACCTGCCGTTGACGGGCCTCGAACCGTCGCGCCTCGACGGCAGGAAAGCTATCCAGCGGTAGACGCCCTCCAAGCTCACCGGCAGATTGGTGGCCCTCTCGACCTCAGCGGCCAGCTCCCTGTACTCGTCCTCTCCGGCGCCCTCCTTCCTGACCCAGAGGGAGTCGACGATTCCGTGGATCACCTCGAAGCCCATCTCCTCGGCGACCCTCACGGCCTTCAACAGCGCCGCCCTCGCGTGGGCGCAGACGGCCATGTGGGCGAGCCTGCTGCCGAACTTGGCCTTCCTGAAGCCGAGGTATCCGAAGGACGAGACGAGGACCCACTTCAGGGCGTCGGCCCTCGCCCTGTAGATCCCTGCGCGCTGGCCGTCGTTCAGCTCCTTGATGAGGCGCTTGTAGGCGAGCCTCTTCCTCAGCGGCAGCTCTATGGCCTCGGGGACAAGACCCAAATTCCTCCTGCAGGTGTGCCCTCCTATCTCGGGGATCGGGGTGCCGTCGTCTGCGCAGCACGCGCAATTCACCGTCTCGGCGCTGACGTTGAACCGCGTTATGATCATCGGGTACATGCTCTGGAAGTCCAACTCGGCCACGTTCCAGTAGACTCCGGGCCTGTGGTCGAGCGTCAGGCCTCCCCTGTCCATCAGCAACAGGTCGCTCAGCCGGAAGTAGAGCGTCCTCCTGGGCCTCGAGGGGACCATGACCCGTCGCCTGTGGGCCACTTCGAACTGGAGAGAGGTCATGCACTGGCCGATGGTGTAACGTGCGGCGTCGTGGAGGGGCACAACGCAGGTCCTCGCGACCTCGATCACGCCGTGCAGCCCCGTGTGTGAAAACGTGAAGGAGTTCTCGGGGTCGATGTGGACCCTCCCCCTCAGCCTGAAAGGCCTGTGCCTCCGGTAGACCCTGCCGTAGCTCCAGTAGACCGACGGAGGTCCTGACGCGTTAGTGAGAGGAGCCCTTCCGAGCTCCAGATCGATCCCCAGCTCCGAAGACCTGTGGAGGACGTAGCGCATCGCGAAGGAGTCTCCCTCCTTGACCAGCAGCACGTCCGGGTCCCAGCTGGCCAGCAACTCCTTGAGTCCCTCCAGAACCGAGGCCTCGTCGCCTTCGAGGACGGCCTCCTCTCCACAGGACCTCACCCTCACCTCCCTCAGCGGATCGTCAAGCGAGGGAAGCCTGCGCCTCACTTCTGTGACCACCTCGAGCTCGGCGACCCTCATCCAGCCCACGTCGTAGTCCAGCTCCTCCCTCGAGTCGAGGGCCCTGAGCCTGCAGGCCGAGAAGTCGAGCTCCACCAGCGCCGTCGGGAAGACGCCGTGCTCGTACAGGAACTGCTGGAGGACCGGGACGTCGACGTTGTGGACCCTGAGGGCCCTGTAGCCTCCTAGCTCCTCGATCGCCGCCGCTACCCTCCTCCTCTCCCTGATCCCAACCCTGACCTCGAGGGCCTCCGCCGGCCTTCCTCCCGGCTCCTCCCGCACCTCCACCAGCCCGCAGCCCTCGAACCTCCTAACCACCTCTCTGAGCGCCTCAGGCGATCCCGTGACGTAGATCGGCGGCCTCCACCTGACCGTGTGGGAGGTAACGCGGCGGTCGTCGTGTCTCAGCCAGAGCTCGACCCCATCGCCTTCGGGAGAGACGTTCAGGTCCAGCAGCCTACCCCTGACCCTCATCCTTCCCCACCAGCCCCTCAAGCGCCCTCTCGATCCGCCTGAGCCTCGACTCGTGGGCCAGAAGCAGCGAGACCAGCATCACCTCGAACGCCTCGCGCTCCGGATACATCGAGCCTGCGTGGACGTACCTGAACGCCTGAGAGGTCAGCGCCTCGAAGTCCTCCCTCTCTGACCTCAGAAGAGCGGCCCTGAACCTCGACCAGCGCGCCAGCTCCTCCTCGAGCCTCTGCCTGTAGGTCGGCACGTTCCTGCCCATCACCCGCTTCCCTCGAAGACCTCCTGATATCGAGGGAGAGTGCGGCGAATGTGGAAGGGTTGACCGAAAGTCCGGCCCCGATTTCAGGCTTCCGAAAGTGGGAGCACGTTGGCCATGAAAGGAAGAGCCCGGATGCGAACCCGAAGCCCTTCTATTGACGAACGCCTCTTATGCGGGCGGGCAGAGGGCCCTAAGGATGGAGGGGATCCTGCTCAGCCACGGCAGGAACTACTTCTCCCAAGACAGGCCCCTCCAGCTCTTCCTCGAGCATCTGGGCTTCAGGCATCGGGGATCTTTGGACGAGCTCGGCAGCTACGTCTCGACGAGGATGATGCCGGAGGCCTACTACATCGACCGCTACGCGAGGCCCTCCCTGATCAAGTGGAGCGTCAGGGGCGAGGAGCTGAACGAGGTCCTTGTCTCCTCCGGCCACCTCAGGACCCTTTACGACCTGCTGAGGTTCGGCGTCGTCGCGAAGGCCTTGACCGGTGAGGCCGACCTGATGCACCACTTCGTCTCCGGATACGTCATCTCCGACGCTGGCCTCTTCTGCTCGATCACGCTGACCATGCAGACGGCCTACGGTCTCAGCAAGTACGGCGACGACCCGACTAGGAGCGCTTACCTCCACCACTTCCTCAGGGAGGAGAGGCCGTGGATGGGGGCCACGTTCTACACGGAACTCGGTGCGGGGAGCGACCTGGGAGGGCTCGAGACGGTCGCCGAGCGTGCAGAGGACGGGACGTGGAGGTTGAGGGGGCTGAAGTACTTCGCCAGCAACGCGGGACTCGCGAACGCTGCTATTGTGACTGCCAAACCGGCACCGGTCAGGTACGGAGCCAAGGCGGTGGCCGCCTTCTTCGCACCGGCCCTAAGACCGGACGGAAGGCCGAACTGGAGGCTGCTGAGGCTGAAGGAGAAGCTGGGGACGATCACGGTACCCACAGGTGAGGTCGAGCTGAACGGGACGCTGGCCCACCTGCTCGGCACGCTGGAAGAGGGGATCTACATCGCTCTAGAGATATTGACGATCGCGAGGATCGACAACTCCGTAGCCGGACTCGGCCTCGCACGGAAGGCACTCTGGGAAGCGTACCTATACGGACAGGAGCGCAGGGCCTTCGGGAGGCGCCTGATAGAACACCCGCTCTACCTGCGGGACCTCGTGGAGATGGAGGCGCGGCTCCAGGCCAACCTGCTGCTGGCTTTGACTGCAGCGAGGAACTTCGCCGACGTCTCAGGAGAGAGGCCTCCTTATAGCCCAGCCTATCACGGTGCGAGGCTGCTGACGCACGTCACCAAGAACATGGCCGCTTGGACCTCGATAGACCTGACGAGGTACGCCATGGAGCTGATGGGAGGGATCGGCTTCCTCGAGGAGTTCCCCTTGGCGAAGATCCACAGGGACTCCCTTGTCACGTCGATCTGGGAGGGGACGAGCAACGTCCACTCGCTCGACATGGCCGAGGCCTTCTTCTCGAAGGAGGCGGGGTGGCAGACTTTGGACCGTCTGGAGGCCGAGATCTCGAGGCTGAGCGATCAGGAAGTGAGGCGTAAGCTCATGGCTGTCCTGGAGACGGTGAGGGAGGAGGCCGCTATGGCGATGAGGGACGGCGTCGAGCTCCACTCGAAGAGGCTCCTGACCCTTTTGGGCAAGCTGGCTGCAAGCACCCTCTACCAAAGCTGGGCCGAGTCCTCGGGAGAGGAGTGGGCGACGGCCATCAGCAGGGTCTACTTGCTCAACGAAGTGTTGGGCAAGGACGTCGACTCGGACCTCGTGAGGAGGTCCAGCTACGGCCTCACTTGGATGGGCTAGCCCTCGAGATCCTGACTCTGCGGACTTCGGTGCGTTCTCACAGGCCGACAAATTCACTAATACCGGAGCCCTGAGGGACTCCGTCGGATGTCCGTCTCCTTCGGCGGCGGCTACCTGAAGACGAGGCTGGAGCTCCTGAGGCTGAAGAGGTCCCTGAGGACCGCAGAGCGCGTCTACAGGATACTCGAGGACAAAAGGGACGTTCTGGTGAGGACGTTGAACGAGCTGATCGATCAGGCCCAGGAGCTCAGGGAGGCGATAACGGGAAGACTCGAGGAGGCCTACTCGGACCTCTCGACGGCCTACGTGAAGTGCGGTCCTGAGACTACCGAGCTGATCGCCAAGACCCTCGCCGAGTCCCTCTCGGTCAAGGTCAGGTCATACACGCTGATGGGCATACAGGTCCCGACGGTGGAGGTGGAGGAGACGAGGTTTCCCTTGCCGTACGGTTTCCTCGAGACGACGGCGGAGCTCGACGAGGCTGCCAGGAAGCTGAGGGCCGTGATACCGGAGGTCTGCAAGGCGGCGGCCGTCGAGAGCGCGATCTTCAGGATCGCCGAGGAACTGAGGAGGACGCAGAGGCTCCTGAACGCGCTGGAGTATGTGATAATGCCCCGGTACAAGCAGGCGATGAAGGAGATCTCGATGGCTCTGGAAGAGGCCGACAGGGACTACTTCGTCAAGCTGAAGCACATCAAGAGGGTCCTCGAGCGGAGGAAGGCGGTCCAGTCACAGAAGGCCTGAATTCGGGGAAGCTCTTCGGGCAATCTTAAATCAGGGCAAAGGGAACCACGTTACGATGCGTTGGATCGGCCTTTCTGGAGCGCGGTCGCTGCTCCTCACTGTCATGCTGCTCGTGGCGCTGATCCCTGTGGTCGAGGTGTTGGCGGGAGAGGTCGAGGCGCGGAACCCGTTGCCGCCGCCGGTGCTCAGCAGGTATGAGGCGGCCAGGCTCATCTCCCACATGCTGACGGGAAGGACGCCGCTCATCCTCTCCGGCATCGACCCGGCCACCTCCCTCGAAGGAGTTGGGCCCGGTGAGGTGAAGGGCATAGGAACAGTCCAGGAATCCGAGGGACTGTCTAGGCAGCAAGCACCGACGCCCTCGCTCCAGGCTCCGGGCGCAGCAGGGGTTCTGGTGCCCTTCAGGAGCCCAGCACCGGCCTTCTCGAGGAACGTATTGATCACGAGGGACTTCAGCAGGTTCCCGTACCAGACCGAGCCCCACATAGCGGTCAACCCGAGGAACCCCGATCACATAGTAGTGGGCGTGATAGACTACAACTTCCCCAGCGTATCGGCGTACGTCTCTATCGACGGCGGAGCCACGTGGGAGGGCCCGTTCCTCGTCAAGTACCTCCAGCGCGACCTCGGGACAGGAGGAGACCCGGTAGTCGGCTTCGACAGGAAGGGCAACGTCTACTACGCCATGCTCTCGATAGGCGAGGAGGAGTTCAGGGTAGGACCTTACTTGATTGTGGATCTCGTCTCCAGCGTCGCGGTCTCCTCGTCCGCAGACGGAGGAAGGACTTGGTCGGAGCCGATCTCAGGTGCGAGGAGCGACATCAAGTTGAGGCGTTCCTTCGTCGACGAGGCAGGCCGTCTCAGGGGCCAGATATCCTTCGAGTTCATCGACAAGCCCTGGATGGCCGTGGGTCCCGACAAGCTCAACCCGAACGAGGACGCGATCTACGTGACCTACACCGAGTTCGCTGTGGTCTACGAGATCTTCTATGCCGGAGAGCTGGCCTTCCTCGCGAACCCGGTCCTCGAGACGACGATCAAGCTGGTTAAGGGGACGAACGAGGGGAGGGCCTGGTCTGCACCGATCGCTGTCAGCCCAACAGTAGTCAGGCAGTTCGGTCCAGGAGGCTCTCAGAGGGTCCTCCAAGGCTCGAACGTGGCCGTCGCACCTGACGGAACCGTCTACGTCGCCTACCTCGACACGCTCGACGACGGCGAGATGAGGGGGCTTGCCGAGATAAAGGTGGTGAGGAGCGACGACGGAGGCCGCACCTGGAGCAGTCCGGTCACGGCTGCCGTCTTCAACGAGATACCCTTCAGCCCCAGGAACGCCAACTTCAGGTACTGGAGCTCAGCCTTCCCGCAGATGGCCGTAGGACCCAACGGCGAGGTCTACATCGTCTTCGTCGGAAAACCGGTCGAGAAGCCGCTCGACGACGGCGACGTCTACTTCGTCAGGAGCCTCGACGGAGGCAGGACTTGGAGCAGGCCCATAAGGCTCAACGACGACGAGACCAGCAGGCTCCAGTTCTTCCCCGCGATAGCCGTGGACCCGAAGGGGACGATCCATGTAATATGGGGCGACATGAGGGACGACCCGAGCGAGATCCGGTACCACATCTACTACACGAGGAGCGAGGACAGGGGCGAGACATGGGGGTTCGAGGTGAAGGAGATCGGACAGAGGTTCGTCAACGCCCGCGTCACCGACTCCTACTCCAACCCCAACTTCTGCTTCCCGCAGGGAGCCTTCATCGGTGACTACTTCGCCATCAAGGCCACGGAGAACGACGTCTACGCCGTCTGGGCCGACTGCAGGCTTGGCGAGTTCACGGGGCTGAACCAGAAGATAGGGTTCGCGAGGCTGAGGCCTATGAGGGAGCCGTCCATATTCATATCACCCCCGGTCGGTGCTGCCGGTCAGAGCGTGACGATCAGGGGATCGAACTTCCAGCCTGACTCCAACATCTACGTCGAGGTCTCCGGATCGGTCATCGCCACAACGAGGTCAACCCCTGAGGGTACATTCACCATCAGGCTCTTCCTCCCCGTCACGACGGAGGGCCCGCAGACGGTTGTGGTCTACGACCAGTCTGGCAACTTCGCGCAGGCCTCTTTCTACACTCAGGTCGGGTTCGACTCGATATGGAAGGGAATCGATGAGCTCCGCAAGACGGGTGACGTCCTCTCCGCGAGGCTCAAGGAGCTTGAGGGCGCTATAGCCTCGCCGAACAGGTCGCCGGCAAGTTCGAACGGCTCAGACCAGTCGAGCTCTATGGCCCTTGTAACAGCTCTGTCAACGGCCTCCGCTGGTGCGTTGGGCGTCGTGGTCGGCTACTTCATCGCGTCGAGGGCCCTTTCGAGGAGAGGGGGTTGAGGTGGATGAGGGGGGTTGCGGCGGCCCTTGCGTTGCTGCTGGCCCTCTCGCTCCTCCCATTAGCCCTCGCACAGGAGGTCAAGGGCCCTGCGGTTGACCGCATAATCTTCAGGGGCCTCGGCTCCCAGGACATCGCCGAGCAGGAGATCAGGGCCGGCAACATCGACCTCTTCTTCTACAACCTCAAGTCCGAGGCGGCGAGGGCTCTGAGGGCCAGGGGAGATCTGACGCTCGTCGAGGTCCCGTCGAGCACCGTATCGATCGTCCTGAACCCTGCTCCAGCACCGTCCGGAGAGCTGAACCCGTTCTCGATGAGGGAGGTGAGGTACGCGATGCAGTTCCTCGTCGACAGGGAGGCGATAGCCACGAGGTTCTACGGAGGGTTGGCGATGCCGATGTACACCCACGTCTCGCCGACCGACTTCGATCACCTGACGGTTAGAGACGTTCTGGTCAAGAGGAACATAAGATACGATCCGGAGTACGCGAGACAACTGGTCTCCGATGCGATGAGGAAGGCTGGGGCGGAGCTGAAGGACGGCGTGTGGCATTACAACGGCAGGCCTGTCACGGTAAGGGTCATCATAAGGCCGGAGGACGAGAGGAGGGAGATAGGGCTGGCGTTCGCGGCGGAGCTGCGAAGGCTCGGGTTCAACGTCGAGGAGGTCCTGCTGGAGTTCGGGCCGGCCATCCAGCGGGTCTACTCCACAGACCCGAGGACCTTCGCCTGGCACGCCTACACAGAGGGTTGGGCACGAGGAGGCATAGAGAGGTACGACTCGACGGGGATAAACCAGTTCTGCGCCCCCTGGCTCGGCAACATGCCCGGCTGGAAGGAGGTGGGCTTCTGGCAGTACGAGAACCCAGAGATCGACGCGCTTGGGCAGAGGATCTTCAGGGGAGAGTTCAGGGACCTCGAGGAACGAAATCAGCTCTACAGGAGGACGACCGAGCTCTGCCTCGACGAATCGGTGAGGGTCTGGGTGGTCACGGTTGTGAACGCCTTCCCTGTCTCGAGGGACGTCAGGAACCTCATAACCGACCTCGTCGCAGGTGTGAGGTCGCCGTTCAGCCTTAGGGAGGCTTACGTCGAGGGGAGGAACGTCCTCAGGGTCGGGCACCTCTGGGTAGACACCGAGAGGACGACATGGAACCCGGTCGGTGGCTTCGGCGACGTCTACAGCGTCGACATCTGGCGTTACGTCGTTGACCCCGGCCTCGTCAGGGACCCGGTCTCCGGCAAGACTATACCCTTCAGGGCGAGCTTCTCGGTCGAGACCGCAGGTCCTTTAGGATCCCTCAGGGTACCTTCTGACGCCATCTTGTGGGACGCATCTTCCGGTTCTTGGAAGAGGGTGCAGCCGGGCACCACGGCGAGGAGCAAGGTCACCTTCGACATGTCGAACTACATCGGGAAGCCGTGGCACCACGGCCGACCGATGACTTGGGCCGACGTCCTCTACCCGATCTACCAGGCCTTCGAGATCTCCTACAATCCCAACAAGAACAGGATAGAGACGGCGATAGCCGTGACGAGCAGGCCCTATCTGGAGACGGTGAAGGGCATAAGGGTCGTCGATAACAGGTACCTCGAGGTCTACGTCGATTACTGGCACTTCGAGGAGGACAAGATCGCCGAGTACGCTTCCATCGGCTTCCCGTCGATGCCGTGGGAGGTCCTCGCCGCCATGGACGAGCTGGTCTTCAACAGGAGGAGGGCTGCCTACAGCGACACGTCTGCCATGAGGTTCAACGTGCCGTGGCTTAACCTCGTCAAGGAGCTCCACGGCAGGATGCTGGTCGAGGTCCTCCGCTCCTTCTCCGAGGCCGGTTTCGTCCCGAAGGGCGTCTTCGAGGTGGACGGCAGGCCCTTGGTGACGGCAGAGGAGGCGAAGTCGAGGTACGAGGCCGCGATAAGGTGGTTCAGCGAGCGGAGGCATCTGGTGATCAGCAACGGCCCCTTCTTCCTGGAGAGGTTCGACGGAGCGGCCCAGACGGCCGAGCTCAGGGCCTTCAGGGACCCCGGATATCCGTTCGCCAAGGGAAGCTTCAGCGGGATGGCGAGGCGCGTCGAGCTCCCCTCGGCCACGGCCGGAAGGCTCCAGGTCGTCATCGGTTCTCCATCGAGGCTTGAGGTCAGGGTCACGGGGACAGGGGACCTGAAGGCGGACCTCTTCCTCTACGACAGATCGACTGGCACATCGGTCAAGGAGGTGAGGGGCACCAGCGTTACCGGAGGTGCGGTCGCTCTTGAGCTGACACCACAGGAGACCTCTCAGCTCAGGCGAGGCCTCCTGACGCTCGAGGTGATCCTCCGCGACGAGAAGAGCTTCGGCCTCCTCAGGCCCTTCACCTTCTCGGTCGAGGTCCTCCCGGCAGGAGCCCAGGCTACGGTCACGCAGACCACTCCGACGGGTCCAGCGGCCACCCAGACACCCACCGTCACGGAGGCGAGGCCTTCAGGGATCGAGGGGACTACGCTGATCGTGGCGCTCTCGGCAGCGGTAGCCGTCGTTTTGGTCTCGGTCCTCCTGCTCAGGTCGAGGCGGAAGAGATAGGTAAGCGATGTTCAGGTGGCTCGCTGCGAGGGCAGCCTCCCTCCTTTTGGTGCTGCTGACGGTCCTGGTCCTCCTCGTCGTAGTGCTCGGAGCGACAGGGTACTCTGACAGGATGCTGCAGGCCATCGTCGGAGAGCAGCTGAGGGCCATGAGGGAGGGCCTCGCTCAGAGGATAAAGGACCCTGAGGAGCTGGAGAGGGCCCTCGCCGAACTGAAGGCCGAAATGGAGAGGGCCGTGGGCCTCGACCGTCCCTGGTACGCCAGGATCCCTGAGACCGTCTTGAGGGTCGTGATGCTGGACCTGGGCGATGCGCGGTCAGCGAGGAGCAGCACCGGGAGCACTAAGGTCGTCGACATACTGGCAGAGCGGATACCCAACACGGTGGTCCTCGTAACAACGGCTCTGCTGATCTCTGCCTTGCTCGGCCTCGCGATAGGTGCTTGGCTTGCCAGGAGGGCAGGTTCGAGGGTCGACAGGACGGTCACCTACGCTTCAGCGGTATCGGGCGCCCTGCCCAGCTGGTGGATAGGGATCGTCCTCCTCATCCTCTTCGCCTACCAGCTCAGGCTCTTCCCGAGCGGAGGGATGCTGAGCAGCCCACCACCTGAGGGGCCTTTGGATAGGGCCCTGGACGTCCTCTGGCACGCCTTCCTCCCTGTCCTGACGCTGGTGACGATCTCCCTCGGACCGTCAATATACGCCTCGAGGACGATGCTCCTGAACGTCGCCCAGGAGGACTTCGTCTCGGTCGCCAAAGCCAAGGGCCTGCCGGACCGGGTCGTCTCTTGGAGGCACGTCCTAAGGCCAGCAGCTCCGCCCATCTTGACCGGCCTCATCCTCTCGCTCCCCGCTTCGTTAGGAGGAGCGATCCTGACCGAGACCGTCTTCAACTGGCCCGGGATGGGCAGGCTCTACTACAACGCCGTCCTCACGGGTGACGAGGTCCTCGTCGTAGCGCTGACCTACCTCTACACGCTGATGTACGTGCTGGCGCGGTTCGTGCTGGAGGTGCTCTACGTCCACCTCGATCCTAGGGTGAGCAGGTGAGGTCTTGAGCTCCTCCGAGTCGGCGTGGGACGTCGTCACGGGAACGTGGCCCGGAAGGGTAGGAGTCGCGCTGATCGCTCTGTTGGCGCTCCTTTCGGTCGTGGTTTTGCTGACGATGCCGCTCGACTTCGGCCGGGTCTGGAACGACCCCTCCGCGTGGGCCGATCTGCCAAAGGCTGTGCCACCGGTCTGGTCCGCATACATCTCCGGCGTCAGGCCCTTCAACCAACAGGAGCTCGTCCTCAGGGAGGTCGCGACCGGCCCCGGATACCAGCTGTTGGAGTCCCGGATGGTCGTGGACTCGGACCTCCCTCCTTCCCACCTCGTCGTCAAGGTCCACTCGGTGAGCTTCAGCTCAGGGCCTCCTGCGATCTTGGTCGACGTGGTCAGGCCCGACGGAATCGACGTCCCCATCGCGAGGATAACCCCTCCGGGTCCGAGGCCAGGTGAGTCCCCTCCCTATGTCAGGTACGCCGAGCGTCCTTACAGGTTCGAATTGGGCCAGGGAGCCGAGGGCATATCCTACCTCAGAGCCGAGCTCTCTCACAAGTATGGCGCCGAGCTAACCGGGACAGAGCCTCCAGCGAGCCTCCTCTTCGGAAGGCCAGACCCTCTCAGCAAGAGGATCGAGGTCCTCAGGGGAACCTACGCGATCAGGGCCACGATCTACAGATCGGAGGGCGACAGCATAGGATCGGTCTCGGTCGTCCTCGGAGGCTCCCACTACGGCCTGATGGGAACCGACGGCGTCGGGAGGGACCTGCTTTTGGGGCTGCTTTACGGCTTCCCCGTGGCGCTCGGCATAGGGCTCTTCGCCTCTGTCCTCGTCACCTCGATCGGCGCTATCCTCGGCGTCCTCAGCGGCTACTACAGGGGAAAGGTCGAGACGGTGATACAGAGGGCGGCCGACGTAGTCGCCAACGTCCCGCTCCTGCCGATCCTGATCTTCCTCTCGTTCGTCCTCCGCCCGAACATCCTGACGATCATGACGCTCCTCGTCGCCTTCTCCTGGCCAGGTCTCACGATCGTCGTGAGGTCGATGGTCCTCCAGATAGTCCCGATGCCCTTCGTCGAGGCCTCGAGGGCCATCGGCTCCAGCGACCTGAGGGTGATGTTCATGCACGTGCTGCCGCAGCTCGGTCCCTATCTCCTGGCCCAAACTGTCTTCTTCGCTCCTTCAGCGATCCTTGCTGAGGCTGGTCTCAGCTTCCTCGGCCTCGGCGACCCCAGCATACCCACATGGGGCCAGATCCTCGAGCTGGGCTTCAGGACAGGGGCCGTCTTCACCGGTTATTGGTGGTGGGTGGTCCCACCGGGCCTCCTTTTGGCCGTCACGGGTTTGGCGTTCGCGAGCCTCGCTATGGGACTGGAACCTCTCGCAGCTCCAAAATTGAGGAGGACGTGAGAAAAAAAGAGAAGGGACGGAGTGCGAGAGCGGCGCTCAGAGCGGCAGAAGAGATACCAGGAAGAGCGGTATGAAGACGAGCGAGAGCGTGTTCAGCAGCTTGATCAGGATGTGTAGGCTCGGCGCGTAGGTGTCCTTCATCGGGTCCCCTACGGTGTCCCCTATCACGGCGGCCTTGTGGGCGTCGGTCCCCTTCTTGCCCGCTATCTCGAGGTACTTCTTCGCGTTGTCCATCGCTGCCCCGCCGTAGAAGCCTACTATGGCCAGAGGTATCGCCGATATCGTCGCCCCTATCACGAGCCCTCCGATCGCCTTCCATCCGAGCAGGAAACCCACCAGGATCGGCGAGAGGGTGACGACCAGAGTGGGCGTGACCATCAGCCTGAGCGCGGTCCTCGTCGAGATGTCGACGCACCTGCCGTACTCGGGCCTCGCGGCCCCGTTCAGCAGACCCGGTATCGTCCTGAACTGCCTCCTGACCTCCTCGACCATCTGGAAGGCGCCCGTCGCCACCGCGTTGACCGCGTACCCTGAGAAGAGGAAGGGGACCATTGCGCCGATGAAGAGGCCGATCAGCACCGACGGCGAGTTGATCTGGAGCTGCGACGAGAGGGCCTCGATCTGGGAGAGGAGCTTGCTCGACTGCTCAGCGGTCAGGTGAGCGAGCTCTATGATCCCGGCCTGGTACCTCGCGACCTCGAGGAGGAAGGCCTGGAAGAGGAGGAGGGCTGCAAGGGCCGCCGAACCCATCGCGTAGGACTTCGTGAGGGCCTTCGTAGTGTTGCCCAGAGCGTCCAGGGGCTCGAGCCTCTCCCTGATCTCGTCGGGAGCGTTCGCCATCTCCGCGATCCCTCCTGCGTTGTCCACGATCGGGCCGACGCCGTCCATCGTCAGGACGAACCCGGCCGTCGAGAGCATGCCCATCGTGGCCATGGTCGTGCCGAAGACGCCTCCTAGGAACGGGTCAGGGAGGTTGGCCAACTGGGCCCACTGGGTTCCGAGGACGAACGAGATCGCTATGGCCACGACGACCGTCACTACAGGGAGCGCCGTAGATATCATGCCGACCGCAAGCCCCGAGACCACCGTCAGCGCCGGCCCGCTCTCGCTGTTCCCGGCTATCAGACCCACGTACCTCGACCTGAGGCCTGTGTAGATCTCGCTGTAGAACATGATGAAAATCCCCGCCACGAGCCCCACGACCATCGCGGCGAACATCGGGAGGTAGGAGCTGCCGAAGACGGTGGTGGAGATCAGGTACATCAGCGCTGCTGCGACGACCGACGTCACGATGAGCCCGTTCCTTAGAGGCTCGATCGCCTCCTTGAAGGACCTCTGGAAGACCGCCCATCCGATGCCAGCGAGGGTGGCGACGACACCGACCGCCCTCACCAGCAGCGGAAGCAGGACGTAGTCCTCGTTGATGGTCTTGAAGAGCACTATCGAGAGGACGAGGGCTATGATCATGCCTCCGAGGTTCTCAGCGGTGACCGACTCGAAGAGGTCAGCACCTCTTCCAGCCTCGTCGCCTACGTTGTCTCCCACCTGGTCCGCTATCACCGCCGGGTTCCTCGGGTCGTCCTCCGGTATTCCGGCCTCTATCTTTCCGACGAGGTCAGCACCTATGTCGGCGCTCTTCGTGTAAATCCCTCCTCCGAGCTGGGCGAAGAGGGCCGCGAGGCTGGCTCCGAACCCGAAGCCTGCCAAGACAGCGGGGTCCCTGAAGGCCCAGTAGAGGATCGAGAGGCCGAGGAGGCTCATGGCGATCACAGCGAGGCCGAGCGCAGCCCCTCCGAGCGTCGCGACCCTCAGCGCGCTGACGGAGCCCTTGTAGGCGGCATAAGTGGTCCTGACGTTGGCCCTTGTGGCCGAGTCCATCGCTATGGTCGCCGCGATCAGCGAGAACGTGACACCGATCAGGAAGCTCCCTCCGACAGCCAGGCCGTAGTTGAGGCCGCCGAGTGCGGGGAAGGCGGCGAAGCTCCCGACTATCAGCAGGAAGATGAAGGCCGCTATGACGTAGATCGTCCTGTACTGCCGCTTCAGGTAGGCCGCCGATCCCTCCCTTATGGCCGACCAGACAGCGACGAAGGCCTCCGGCCCCTTCGGGTACCTGTTGACTATAGCTACGAAGAGCACAGCCGTCAGGGCACCGAGCGCTCCGAGCACCGTCGTTATCAGCAACGGATCTATCCACATGGTCGGATCTGAGAAAATGCAAGCCCTTTTTAACCCCTACGGCAACTGCGTTGAACACCGAGAGAAACCGAACGGAAAAGGCTGTGAAGTTCTACAGGAGAAGGCGCGGAAAGGACGCGCAAAGATCGGGAGACTGGGACCTTTGCCCTCCGGCTACGGCGGGAAGATCTTGATCGCCAGGACTGGGCAGGCCGATTCACAGGCCATGCAGAAGATGCAGTCGGACTCCCTGACAGGGTCAGACTTGTCGGTCCTGTATTTCTCCCAGAGCTCCTTGTCCTTCTCCGGATCTATCACCCTGTCCTTGCCGCTCCCCGACTGTCCTGGGTTCAGGGCCCACTCGAAGACGTTCACGGGGCAGACGTCCATGCAGGCTCCGTCGGCGACGCACGAGTCCCAGTCGACCGCCACCACAGAGCCGTGGATCCCCAGCTTCGTCGGATACGGCTTCCCCTCCGCGTCGAGCCTCTGGACGCCCTCTCCCCAGACGTCGTGGTTGTGATGGGTTCCGGTCTTCTGGAGCTTGCTCTTGAAGTCCGGGTCAATCGGCGCCGACTTGAAGTCGACAGGACGAACCATCGCGTCTCTCTCCACCATTACCCATCATATAAAGCGATCCTGAGAACACCGCTATGTCCTGTCCTGAAGAGCCTGAGCAATATGCCGGTCATCCTTTGTCTTCCTCCAAAAACTCCTTAGCGCCAAAGCGATAATCGATGTCTGCCCTTCCCACATACACCCAATCCGGCGTTCTTAGGACTGGGCACTCTGTGACCCCTTCTATCACCATTACATGATAGCCCTGTTGCCTCAAGTAATCAAATAACTTCTGATAGCGTTGAATGTCTTCCCTTGGACCGGTGAAAACGATGAGACGTTCTTTATTTATCCTCATCATTTCTCTATCACCTTATCGAAGCATGCATGGCAATAGGTCAAAGGCTCCTCATATTCGGTCTCGGCAAAGACAGCATGCTGGTTGCAGATGTCCCTACTGCACCTGACGCATTCATGAAGGGCATCAGATCCACAGACGTAACAGGACCGGCGCCTATCACCTATCGGGTCAAAGAACAGCGAATCCAGATTCTCGGTCAACTGTTGCATTATCTCTTTAACCTTGGCACGTATCCGCTCTAAACTTCCGCTGTCGTTCAACCTCATCAGGGATTCTGCATCGAGATTGTCGAGAGACACTTCCCAACTGAATCCACCTACACCTGAACCCTCAAGCTTCTGGATTACCTCGACGAAAAGGCCCTCTTGGAAGTTAAAGACAAGCCTATACTCGTTGATATATTCGTTACCCATCTCATCCCTCCACTTCTCTACGAAAAACGGCTCCTCGTCCCTTACCATTATCGGGGTCCAATCCTTACCTTGAACGACCCTAACGCTTGATGCATTCACAGCTCCTTCCCTCACGCTATAGCACATGAAGACCAACCGCATTCAAGGCATGTGGTGCATCCTCCCTGACGGGCCAGCGTCCTGCTACCGCACTCCGGGCATTCTTCTGGGGGTCCTCGGGGGAAGGCCGATGGGCCTGCGGGGGCGCCTCCTCTCAGGGGGTGGCCTTCGAGGACGCGGCCGGATGCCCGGCCTGCCTCTCTCCCCCGGGGAGACGGGGTCGGAGACGGGTGAGGTGAGATGAAGGCAGTAAAGGCGAAAGCGAAGAGGACCAAGAAGGCAGGGACTGCGAAGAAGGCGACCAAGGAAGGAGTCAAGAGGAAGACTGCTACAAATAAGACCACCAACAAGGCCACAAATACGAGAACTAAGAAGGCTAAAGAG